>Ga0214919_10003972_pt1 | contig 21877 bp, 18 predicted proteins | sample LL1503_MetaG_FD_177994 | JGI IMG/M metagenome (GOLD analysis project Ga0214919, IMG submission 177994) | Freshwater microbial communities from Lake Lanier, Atlanta, Georgia, United States - LL-1503 | ecosystem: Environmental > Aquatic > Freshwater > Lake | place: USA: Georgia | collected... | reverse complement strand
GGTTCTTCCTTTGGTAATTCTCAGGATGGTATTTTAATCATCCCGATCACGCGTTTCGCGATCGATTTTGGCCGCGCTCGTCGGAGCGTCAGCATCGCGATCCAAGCGCCGTCGCAGGATCGCTACAACGAGACGTTGGATAAAATCGTCACCGCGATGCGCATTGTGCGAGGCCTGCGTCCCGAGCAGGAAAATGATTTTGAGATCTATTCCAACGATTCGCTCATATCCGCCTTCGCTAAAGTAGCTGACGCTATTAGTGCCGGCGCGTTTGTGATCAGCGCGATTGCGCTGCTAGCCGCAGGGGTCGGCATCATGAACATCATGCTAGTGAGTGTAACCGAGCGCACGAAAGAGATTGGTATCCGTAAATCCATTGGCGCGCGGAAAATTAGTATCCTCACGCAGTTTCTCATCGAGTCGGTCGCGATATCAGTCGCTGGTGGATTGGTCGGTATCTTGCTTGGGGTGGCTACGGGTAATGGTATCGCGTTGTTGCTTAGCGCCTCGGTGGTTTTTCCTTGGGGCTGGGCGCTAGCGGGTTTGCTGGTGTGTTGCGGGATAGGCGTGGGCTTTGGTTTTTACCCTGCCTGGAAAGCCGCCGCACTCGATCCGATCGAGGCGCTGCGCTACGAGTGATGCGCCTGATTTGAGTGGTGGACTCAGCCGCGGCGAATTTCCGAGCCCGGAAAACGCACCTGGATGCGGTATACTTTTTTCAATCGGCATTTAATCTGGCCGGTCTTGAGGTCGAAGTGTTCGGGAATCTCGATGCGGTGCAGATCCACGGCCGCGTGGTAGCCTCGTTCAGAAAAGATATCGATCAACATAGCCAGCGCGACGGGATCTTCGAGGCACGGATCCTCGGCGTTGACCAAGGCGACGCCCGAGATCGCGTGGCGGAGTACGATCGGCATCATCTTTTTTTCGATGAAGGCCGCGACACGACCAAAAAGTTCGGCGTGTTCCAGTTCGTAGCCATCGAGGCGTCGCACGAGCTCTTGTCGGGCATGAATGATGATTTCGCTCGCTACTGGAATCGCGCGCAGCCGGTCCACCGTGCGTGGATCAAGCTCGAGCGTGCTCTGGTATTCGAGCTCGTGCTGAATGTTGCGCTCGACCTCAGTGACGGAGCCCTGCGCGTTAACGAAATGATAGTGGAAAATCTCCTTCAGCTCTTGGAGCGCGTCCCAGGTCTGCTCCTTAAATACGCGATAACGTCGTTGCGCCAGCGCTTGGTCGAAATCGGTGGCGCGCTCTTCGAGTAATTCGCCTACACCGGTGCGGCGGACTTCTTCGTTCAGGGCTTTGACCTCGCGCCCGCGGAAAAGTTGGCGGTCTACCGAGGTCTTCTCATCCACAAACAACACCATGATATGTATCGTGGGTTGGCGAAAATGGATGCTCAACGGCGTCGAGTAGAACTCGCGGCGCAACATATGCATCTTATCCACGAGCAACTTTAAGCATTCGACCTGGACCTTGGTGCGTGGAAACCCATCGAGGATTACCCCGTCGCGAAATTCCTCACGCAATAACCGGCGCAGGAGCAACCCGATCACTTCTCGATCGCCGACCATGTTACCGCCGTCCTTGAGCCGTTTAGCTTCAGGCGTGTCGAGCAAGGCGCTGATGACAACCGGTTCGCAGGTCAGACCACGGGCTTGAGCTATGAAGCGGGTGTTGGTGCCTTTGCCTGCGCCGGGGGCACCTCCGAGTAGGATGAATTCCTTAGGGAAGCGCAGATTTTCTCGACCTAATTCTGCCTGAAGATCGGACCAGACCGCGCTGAAAATCAGCTGGGCGTCTTTGATTTCGAGATCAGCCACGCGCGGCGGAGGAACAATGGGGCCGGTTTCAGACCGGGGAGAGGGATTGCTGGGAGGCGCCATGGCTGGTTTTGAAGGTTCTTATGTAGAGACTTTATCGACGGCATTCGACTAAAGAAAAAAATCTTTAGCCTCCGCCGCTGGGAACCTCTTGGCCCAATTTTGGTGATAAGCGCTACTTTGCGCACGGATTCTCGGTCCGAGTTAAATATAAACCTATAAAAATCAACATTTTATATTTCTAATTTTCGCTTTTCAAAATAACTCCAAGCCATGCGTGTCCTTATTACCGACCACGAGTCGTCGATCCCTAAAATTACGCCGATTGCTCTTTAGGATTTGGCTCTGCGCAGTATGCCCCGTTCTGCATAGGGCGAGATGGCCCCCGGTCATAACGTGGACGCAAAGCGAGGATTCAACCGCTCGCTCCCTTAGCAGGGCCATGCGGAAACCCTCCGCCAACTTGAATGCAAAGCCAGTTGGCTCGGCGGGGGAGTGCGGCCGGTGAACCCGTACTTTGACATCCTCCCGGCCCTTGAGGCCCGAGGGGGATGTTAATTCCGGCTACCGCAATGAGCGAAAACTTTCCATTTGCCCCGGGCGCAGACTCGCGTTTGCTAACTCCGTCATGAATGCCATCAAGGTCATCGGCAAAACCCTGGTTGCCTCGCCAGAGCGAGTGCTCGAGGCGGATGCGGACATGGCGATCGTGCATCGCGTGCAAGCAGGCGACGTGGCGGCCTTCGATGAGTTGATCCTTAAATACCGCGAGCGCGTGCTCGGGATCATTTATAACATGACCTCTAACCGCGAGGATGCGGCCGATCTTGCTCAAGACGCTTTCATTAAGACGTTTCAGTCGATCCACCGTTTTAGCGGGCAGTCGTCTTTTTTCACGTGGTTATATCGGATCGCGGTTAATACAGCCCTCAGTCACCTGCGTAAACACCGTCTCCGCTCGTTCTTTAGCCTACAACAGATCGACGCCGATGAACCCGTTTCCCGCGAGATTATCGCCGCCCTCACGGACACGAGTGGAGCCGAAAAAGATACCTATGTGCACGAACTTCAGGAAAAATTGAACGAAGCGATGCAGAAACTGTCTATCAAGCATCGCACCGTGGTTACTTTATTCGAAATTGAGGGCCTGAGCCACCAAGAGATTGCCGAGATCATGGATTCTTCCGTAGGAACCGTGCGCTCGCGGCTGCACTACGCTAAACAACTCCTGCAAGCCGAGCTGCAGCCTTACCTGCGCCAATGAAGCCCGATCACCAGAAACCTGTGCGCCTTGAGGATTTGCTGCGTTTGAAACGGGCTGAGCGCCCTGCGCCTCAATTTTGGGCTGAATTTGAACGCGAGCTGCGCGCCAAGCAACTGGCGGCCCTCGTCACAAAACGTCCATGGTGGCAGACGTTGCCCGCTCGGGCCATGGCAGGACTTTCCCGTTATCATTTACCGCTAGGAGCCACGGCGGTGTTGGCGCTGACTTTTTTGAGCGTGCGGGAATATCAAGCCCAGAACGTCGGTTCCAGTGTCCTCGTGTCGCCCGGGCTCGTGGATCAAGGAACTGAAAACAATCTTCGGGTGAATTCCGGCTTCCTAGCCGCGGCACCTGGCAGCGTCGTTGTTTTTCCGGCGATCAGCTCCTCGGAAGTTGCGGCGACAGAAGATGCCGACATCAACGCGTCAGCAGATGGTAATTTTACTACAGCCGACGGCGCTGATCGCGCCTCGGCGCTGATCGGTGGCGGTACTGACAAGGTAGCTGTTTCGAGTCCCTCAGCTCGTTCCATCGCGGAAAATTTCGCTGCAGCCCAATCCGACGATAATACCTTCGGCGGTCGTCCGCTGCTGAATCCCGCGATGCGCGGTTTTGAATCACGCGTGATGCCGGCTCGTACCCCGATGTTAGATCCGCTCGCGCAAATGAAGGCTCCGGCGGATGTGCGGCGTGCACGTTACCTTGGTACAGCGTTACCGGTCGTGGCTAATGCGAAACCCTTCACTCCACGTAGCAGTGAGCGCCTGGCCAGCCGGATTTCCGACGAACGTTTATATGAATCGGTTAATAGCCGACTCGGGCTCGGTGGTGATCGCTTGATGGTCAAATTCTGAGGCGGGCATTTTGGCCCGCGTCGAGGTCGACGAGGTTGCAGCCGAGCTTGAGCGCCCGGCTTTTTTTGTGTCGGGTGCGCGAGGTTGCAGGCTTGAGCGTGGGGCCTGAGGGGATTGACTCGCGGCATGGCTGTTTTTCAAGAGACGCTAACGTTGCGGGCGAGCGGAGCGGGTTTGCATGAATTCACTGAGCAGGTTGCGGGCGTGCTTGGGCGTAGCGGGATGACGCGCGGGGTGGTGACAATTTTTTGTCAGCACACGAGTGCGAGTTTGGTAATCATGGAAAACGCCGATCCTTCGGCGCGGCGCGATCTTGTCGCGTGGCTTGATCGCCTCGTACCGCCAGACGATCCCCATTTTGAGCACACACTCGAAGGGCCCGATGATATGCCTTCGCATATCAAAATGGCGCTCACGCGCACGAGTGAGAGCGTACCATTTGCCGACGGCCGATTGCAGTTGGGGACCTGGCAGGGAATTTTTCTCTGGGAACACCGTCACGCGCCGCACGCCCGCACACTGATCGTGACGGTGTTGGGCTGAACGCGTCGACTCAGCCTGGGACGCAGATGCCGCAGTTGTTGACGAAGAAGTCGTTGCCCTTGTCGTCGACCAGGATGAAGGCGGGGAAGTCTTCTACTTCGATCTTCCAGATGGCTTCCATGCCGAGCTCGGGGTATTCAAGGACCTCGACTTTCTTGATGTTGTCTTGCGCCAAGATTGCGGCGGGGCCGCCGATGCTGCCGAGGTAAAATCCGCCGTGAGCTTTGCAGGATTTGGTGACGGCTTGGCTACGATTTCCTTTGGCGAGCATGATCATGGAGCCGCCGAGAGCTTGGAAATTATTCACGTAACTATCCATGCGGCCGGCGGTCGTGGGGCCGAAGGAGCCGGAGGCTAAACCAGCGGGGGTCTTGGCTGGACCGGCGTAGTAGATGGGGTGGTTTTTAACGTAGTCGGGCAGGCCAAGTCCGGTGTCGATGCGCTCCTGGAGTTTGGCGTGGGCGATGTCGCGGGCCACGATCATCGGGCCAGTGAGCGAGACGCGAGTGGTGACTGGATATTTGGAGAGCTCGGCGAGGATTTCGGGCATCGGGCGGCGGAGATCGATTTTGACGATATTGTCGTCTTTGAAACGGCGATCGGCTGCGGGGATGAAGCGGCCGGGGTTGGTTTCCATCGTTTCGAGGAAGACCCCGTCTTTGGTGATCTTGGCTTTGATGTTGCGGTCGGCACTGCAGGATACGCCCATGCCGACGGGGCAGCTGGCACCGTGGCGCGGGAGGCGAACGACACGGACGTCGAGCGCGAAATATTTACCGCCGAATTGGGCGCCGATTTTGCTGTTTTGAGCGATCTCGAGGATTTTATTTTCCCACTCAAGGTCGCGGAAGGCGCGGCCGTGTTCGTTGCCGGTGGTGGGGAGTGCGTCGAGGTATTTGGCGGAGGCGAGTTTGAGAGTTTTCAAGCAGGCCTCTGCGCTGGTGCCACCGAGGACGAAGACGAGGTGGTAGGGCGGGCAAGCGCTGGTGCCGAGGTATTGGAGTTTGTCGGCGACGAATTTTTCCAGGCTCTTCGGATTGAGCAGCGCCTTGGTTTCTTGGTAGAGAAACATTTTATTGGCGGAACCGCCGCCTTTGGCCACAAAGAGAAATTCGTACTTCGCGCCCTCGGTGGCGTAGAGGTCGATTTGGGCAGGGAGATTGGTGCCGGTGTTGACCTCTTTCCACAGGTCGATCGGAGCGACTTGTGAGTAGCGGAGATTTTCCTTGGTGTAGCACTCGTAGACGCCGCGACTGAGCCATTCGGCGTCATTGGCGCCGGTCCAGACTTGCTGGCCTTTTTTGCCGAGGATGGTGGCGGTGCCGGTGTCCTGGCACATCGGCAGAATACCTCGGGCGGCGATCTCGGCGTTTTTGAGGAGGGTTAGGGCGACGTAACGGTCGTTGGCGCTGGCGGCGGGGTCGTCGAGGATGGCGGCGACTTGGCCGACGTGTTTCGAGCGGAGGAAAAACGACGTATCGTGAAAGGCGTGTTGTGCGAGGTAGGCGAGGGTCTCGGGCGCGACTTTGAGGATTTCCTGGCCTTCGAAATTGGTGGTGCTCACGCCTTCCTTAGTGAGGAGACGGTAAACGGTGTCGTCGGGGCCGAGGGGTAGCGGATCTTGGTATACGAAGGCGGGCGTGGGCATAGGGGTAAATTGGCGCGAGGGGCGCGTGGAGTAAAGCGGGCGACGATTTTTAGAGCAGCTTTGACCGTGGAAATTAGCGCTGCGTGGGCTAGGCGTTAATCGGCCTTACGGGGTGGCCATTGTGCGGACGGTAGCTTCAAAACGCGGGAGGTCGGCGAGCGTTGTGATTTCGCTCCCGGGGTGGTTCCAACCGTGGGCGCCGGGCCAGATACCGTGCGCGAGAAACGAATCGCAGGCCTCGTTCATACCAGTAACGTTGAGGTAATCTTTTTGTTCTTTCTCGTCGCGCAGGCCGGAGACGAGGCTGGCGGGAAACGGCATGATGATGCGACTGGAGACATGCGCGAGATCGTTAAGCGCCACGAAGGAGCGAGAGTCGACCAGGGACGTGGCAGGGCGTGACGTTTCACCGCGGAGATAGCGGTAATATTCGAGGTGGTTGCACTCGAGGCCATCGAAGGGCTCGGGCGTGCTACGCTCAATGCGGCCGTCGTGCCAGCAAATCTCAATCTGGCGGCCCACCGCGTAGTGTAGTGTGGCGCGCTCGCAAAGTAGAGTTTCGTTGTGTGAGGCAGTGCCGGCGCAGGCGTGGGAGAGGGCGAAGCGCAGGTTGACGCCGGTGGCGGTCGCTGCTTCGACAAAAAACGTGTCCGCACCTTCGATGGCATGGGCGCGGTAAAGTTCAGCGCGGACGGTGGCGAGTTGCGCCCAGCTCTGCAGCGCGTGCGGGCCGGCCCAGAACAACATGTTGTGGACGAAGTGCGCCATGGCGTTGCCGAAACACGAATCGAGGACGGGTCGATCCGCCATCATGAGGCGACCGGCCCAGTCGTTGCGCTGGAAGTAACTTGCGGGTCGCGGCCAGAGAGCGCTGAGCGTTGTGCTCCGTAGCGCGCCGAACTCGCCCGCGAGCAGGCGCTCTTTTAACGCGAGACGCGGTTTCTCGACGATAAAATTGAAGCCGACGAGAGATGATTTCGCCGCGCGTGTATCTGCGGCGATCATACGCTCGAGCTCGGCGTGATCGAGCGTGGGCGGTTTCTCGAGATAAACGGGCAGGCCTAGGGCGGTGACCGCCGCGTGCATCTCGGCATGGAGATTAATCGGCGTGGGGATGACGACGAGGTCGAGGCTGCGCGCGCAAGCCGCGAGCATGGGGCGGTAGTCGGCAAAGACTTGCACGCCACGGGCGGTAAAACCGAGGGTTTCACGCTCTTTGGTGAAAGCATCGGCCCGCGGATCGCAGGTGCAGATGAGCTTGGCGTGACCGCGTTCCTCTAGGCGGGCGACAGAAGTGTGGTGTGATCCGGCGAATCCGCCGAGGCCAACGATGGCGATGCGGATAGGGGGCTTCACACAATTTTCAATTTGGGCAAATCCTGTCCGTCGATCAGGCCAACGGGGTGACCCTGGGCATCGACGACAATGAGATCATCGATTTTGTGGGCCTCAAAAAGACGGAGCGCGTCAACGCCTAGGGCTTCAGCGGAGATAGTTTTAGGTTTTCGCGTCATGTATGCAGCCACAGGGCGGCTCAAAAAATTGGGGCCGGTCAGCGCGCTGCGACGAAAGTCACCGTCGGTGAGAATGCCGGATAGGCGTCCGGTTTTTTTGGCGACGAGGGCGATGCTGCCGCTCTTGGCCTTTGTCATCGCGAGAATCGCCTCCTGGAGCGTGACAGTGTCCGCTGCGATTGGGAGACGGTCGGCGGTGCGCATGATATCGCGCACGCGTAGAAGCAGCACGCGGCCAAGATTACCCGCCGGGTGGAAGCGCGCAAAGTCGTCGCGGGTGAGGCCGCGGGCTTCGAGGATGACCATCGCGAGTGCGTCGCCGAGGGCGAGGGCGGCGGTGGTGCTCGCCGTGGGGGCGAGTTTGAGTGGGCAGGCTTCGCGCGGAACGCAGTAGAGGAGGCGGTGGTCCGCGGCGCGGGCGAGGTCGGAATCGCCGTGGGCGGTGAACGCGACGACGCTTAGACCGAAGCGTTTCAAGAGCGGCACGAGGCGCAGAATTTCTTCTGATTGGCCGCTGTTGCTAAGAAGAATCGCAAGATCGCCCTCAGCGCAGAGCCCAAGATCGCCGTGAAGCGCCTGCGTAGCGTCGAGAAAACAGGAGGCGACGCCGGTACTGTTGAAGGTCGCGGCGATTTTCTGGGCGATATGGGCGGATTTGCCTACGCCGCTGAAGATCAGTTTGCCACTGGCGGCGACCGTGGACTCGACGGCGCGAGCGGTGGCGACAAATTCCCGGTCTAAGCTCCGGGCGGTGGCGGTGAGGGCCTCGCCTTCGATACGGAAGCAGCGGCGGGCGCGGGCGAGAGCGGATTTCGGAGCGATGGCCATTTATGATTTGAACCGCGAGGGCGGAGACTGGAACTTAGGGGAGCCTTATTTGCATTCAATCCCTTTCACTGTTTCCGATGTCCAAGTTTTTTAAAATTTTCTCCGCGTTAATGGTGCTAGCCTTTGGGCTGGCGGGCGCGAGTTGTGGTCCCGGCGAGAGCTTGGGTTTGAGCGCGGAGACGGATGAGGCGGCGTACCGTGAAGGTCAGCAACTGGTGAAACAGGGCCGTCCCCAGGAAGCGCTGTCGACGTTTCTGCGTGTCATCGCTCGGCGTGGGGAGGCCTCGCCCGAGTCGCACCTCGAGGCCGGCCTCATTTATAAACAGCACATCAAAGACCCGATCGCGGCCATTTATCATTTTCGTAAGTACCTCGAACAACAGCCTAACTCCCGCCAGGCTCCGCTCGTTCGCCAACAGATCGAGGCGGCTAAACGCGATTTTGGACGCACGCTGCCCAACCAGCCGCTCGACTCACGAGAAGTGAGGCTCGACGGTTTTGACCAACGCGAACGCCTCGAGCGCGAAAATGAACAACTCCGCAATGAACTCTCCACCGTGCGTGGTCTGAGCGGTAGTGCGCCCTCGAGCCTCGGTTCTGTCCCTCGTGGTGCCACCATTGAAAGCGTGGATGCGCGCGTCCCTGCGCCCGCGTCGTCGGACGAAGCTTCGGCGATCACCCTCGCGCCTATAGCCAATCGCGAGCCTGAGCCCAGTGCTGATTTTCAAGCTCCAGCTAATGTCTCCGGAGCACGCGGTAAGGTTTCAGCTCTGGGCGCAACCGGCGGTCGGCGGCACACGGTCGCGGCGAAGGATTCACTCTACGCCATCGCAAAAAAGTATTACGGCGCTGCCACTAATGCGCGAGTCCAAGCCCTAATCGAGGCCAACCGCGATGTGCTGCCGGCCGGTGCGGGTACGCCGCTCAAGGAAGGTATGACGTTGAAAATTCCGTGATCACGCCGGTCTGCCGGCGTGGCGCTTGATATCGACACGCTTTTTAGCCTGATATTTCCCCCATGCCCCGCACCTCGCAACGCACTGCCGGTTTCACCGAGTCGCTCATTCGCGAGATGTCACGCGTCGCCGTTCGACACGGTGCGATCAATCTCTCGCAAGGTTTTCCTGATTGGGATCCGCCGGCCGCGCTGGTGCAGGCGGGCAAAGATGCGATGGATGCCGGGCGGCACCAATACGCCGGTACGTGGGGTGCGCCTGAATTACGCGAGGCGCTCGGGGCGAAGATCGGGCGGTTTACGGGGCGGCCAGTAGATGCGGACCGTGAGCTTGTGGTGACCTGTGGCGCTACGGAGGCCATGATGGCCGCGTTCATGACCGTGTGTGATCCGGGCGATAAAGTCGGGATGTTCTCTCCGTTTTACGAAAACTATAACGCTGATGCGATTCTCTCCGGCGCTCAGCCCGTGCATGTGCCGCTGCATCCGCCGCACTATCGCTTTGATCCGGCTGAGCTGCGCCGAGCATTTGCGAGCGGATTGAAGGCGTTTGTATTATGCAATCCATCAAATCCGTGCGGTCGGGTGTTTACGCGCGAGGAGCTTTTGCAGATCGCGGCGCTTGCAGAGGAATTTGATACGTGGGTGCTCACGGACGAAGTTTACGAGCACATCGTCTTCGCGCCGCATCGGCATACGTATTTCTCGACGTTGCCGGGTATGGCGCAGCGCACGCTTATGTGCTCGTCCTTATCGAAGACGTTTTCGATCACAGGTTGGCGGCTGGGTTATCTCCATGCGGCACCCGGCGTAATCGCGCAGGCGCGTAAGGTGCATGATTTTCTGACAGTGGGCGCGGCGGCACCGTTGCAACACGCGGTGGTAACGGCGCTGAATTTTCCGGCTAGTTACTATGATGGATTGACGGCGGAGTATGCGGCCTCGCGCGATGTGTTACTGAGTTATCTCGACCAGACTGGCTTGAGCTATACGCGGCCTGAGGGCGCGTATTTTGTGATGCTCGATATTTCGCCTTTTGGCTATGCAAGCGACGTGGAATTTGCTCACTGGATGACGAAGGAGATCGGTGTCGCGCCCGTGCCAGGCTCAAGTTTTTTTGCGAACGGTGAAAATCGCTACGTGCGGCTTAATTTTGCCAAGAAGCCTGCGACGCTTCACGCAGCGGGTGAGCGGTTGTTGAAATTAAAGCGCTAGCATGAGCGTGAAGGTAGCGCCTGATGGATGTTTAGGGCGGCGATTTATTTCAAGCGTACCGCTTGGCCGGGGCGGGCGGGTGTGAGTTGGCCGGCGCGGATCACGGGTATACCGTTCACGATCACGTCACTGAAGCCCGTCGCGTAATGGTGTGGGTCGTCGTAAGTCGAGGGATCGTTGACCGTTGCGGGGTCGAAAATCACGACGTCGGCAATAGCGCCGGGGTGAAGCTCGCCGCGCTCGCCGAGACGAAACGTGCGCGCAGGTAGCGAGGTCATTTTGCGTACGGCGTCTTCGATTGAAATCACCTTTTGGTCACGCACATAGCGGCCAAGAATGCGGGCGTTGTTACCGTAGCCGCGCGGGTGCGGGACGGCTTCGCCAAATTTCCGGATGCCGGAATCGGAGGCGATCATAGTGAGCGGTTGAGTGAGGAATTTTTTGAGGTCGGGCTCGCTCATGCCGTGGAAGACGCCTTGTGCGCCGCCGCGCGCTTCAATGTCTAGGATCGTCTCGATCTGGTCGTCTAGCGTCGCCGCGCCGCGGAAGAGTTGCGCGCACTGCGGGATGGTTTTGCCATTAAAACGTGGATCGGGTTTAAAGTTGGCGACTACAGCGTAGGTGAAATCGCCACGTTTGCCCTTGGCGATAGAGTCTTTCATTTCGCCTACCATTTGGGCTTTGATCGCCGGATCGGCTAGGCGCTCTTTGTAGCGCGCCGCGCCGCCCTCGCGGAACTCGGCAGCGATGAGCGCGGAGATGCCGGTGCTTGAAGCGGTGTAGGCATATTGGTCCTGCGTAATTTTCAAACCCGCGGCGCGAGCGCGGTCGAGGTAGGCTAGTATTTCCTCGGCGCGGCCCCATGCGTTGGGGCTAGAGAGTTTGATGTGGGAAACTTCGGCGGGTATTTTTGCCTCGCGGGCGACAGTGGTGAGTTCGTCGAGGGCTTCTAGAATGCGGGAGTTTTCGTAGCGCATGTGGCTTGCGTAGATGCCGCCGTGTGCGGCGGCGACTTTGGCGAGGGCGATGATTTCATCGGTCTTGGCAAAAGAGCCGGGTAAATAAATCAGTCCCGTGCTCAGGCCGACGGCGCCCTCCTGCATCGCTTGTTCGACTAGGGCGCACATTTTTTCTAACTCGGCGGGCGTGGGCGGGCGCATGAAGCTGCCGCCCATGACTTGGAAACGCACCGTGTTGTGACCAATGAGTGTGGCGACGTTCAGCGAGACACCGGTGCGTGTGAGCTGGTCGAAGAAGGCGCCGACCTCAAGCTTCGAGCCGCCGCAGTTACCCGTAACGATGGTGGTAACGCCCATGCGCAGGAAGTTTTCCGCTGTGGGGAGATCGTTGACGTCTTCAGAATGCGTATGGACGTCGATGAAGCCGGGTGCCACGACGTGGCCGGCGGCGTCGATTTCGGTCGGAGCGGTAGAGCCGGCGGGGAGCTGTCCGATGGCCGCGATACGTCCGGCACGGATCGCGAGATCGCCGGGTCGGGCGGGTGCGCCGGTACCATCAATGAGCGAGGCATGGCGGATGATGAGGTCGTAGGTCTCGGCGCAAAGTGGCAACGAGATGAGCGGTACGACCAGGCAGAGAAGGAGAGGTCGGGCGAGGCGCATGGGGGAAAGCCAGCACGTTGGGGTTCAAAACAACGCGCGGCAATGCGGGATCATGAACGCTTGTGTGGTTTGAGATCGGCGCGTGTCGGGGAAGTGAATTTAATCCGGGGCGGTTTTTTTGACTTTGCGCGAAGGCTCGGGCGAGGTGTGGTGGAGTGATGGCAGCTCGGCCCACGTTTCGCATGGCAGTGAAGTTTTGGCTCAAGCTGGGGCTGCTCAGCTTCGGCGGACCCGCAGGGCAGATCGCGTTGATGCATCGGGAACTCGTGGAGCAGAAAAAGTGGGTCGAGGAAGCGCGGTTTCTGCACGCGTTGAATTTTTGTATGCTCTTGCCCGGTCCGGAGGCCACGCAACTGGCGACCTACTGCGGATGGCTTATGCATGGCGTGCGCGGTGGATTAGTGGCAGGCGTGTTGTTTGTATTGCCGGGTGCGCTGGCGATGTGGGGCTTGAGTTGGATTTACGTGAGCTTCGGCGCGGTGCCGGCGGTGGCGGGCGTGCTGCACGGATTGAAGGCGGCGGTGTTGGCGATTCTCGCGGTGGCTGTCTTGAGGGTCGGGCGCAAGTCCTTGAAAACGCTGATTGCTTGGGCACTCGCGGTGACGGCGGGTGTGGTGCTCGCTTTGGGGGTGGCGCCGTTTCCGGTCGTCGTTGTCGTCGCGCTGGCGATGGGATTTTTCGGCGTGCGACGTTGGCCGGATGCGTTTGGGCAAACATCGACCGCGGGTGCGAGCGAGGCTGCGGTGGTAAACGATGCGACGCAAACGCGCACGATGCGCGAGACGGTGTGGATCGCTGGTATCGGCTTGGCGTTGTGGTTTGTACCGGTCGTGGTCGCGGCGTGGCTGCAAGGCGGGGGTGGACTTTTCGCGCAGCTGGGTTGGTTTTTTAGTAAGGCGGCGGTGGTGACTTTTGGTGGGGCGTACGCGGTGTTACCGTACGTGGGGCAACAGGCGGTGGAGCAGTATCAGTGGGTCACTCCGCCGCAGATGGTGGACGGGTTGGCGCTCGCGGAGACGACGCCGGGGCCGTTGATTTTGGTGCTGCAATACGTGGGGTTCCTCGCGGGTTGGGCGCAATCTGGCGGGCTGTCGCCCTTGGCTGCGGCGACGTGGGGTGCGGTGATGACGACGTGGGTGACCTTCGTGCCGACATTTTTATTTATTCTTGTGGGCGCGCCATACGTGGAGCGGTGTCGCGGCTGGGCGCCCTGGCGCGGGGCCTTGGCGGCGGTGACGGCGGCGGTGGTCGGAGTGATCGCGCAATTAGCGGGTTGGTTTGCCTGGCATGCGCTTTGGCCGCGGGGCGGGAGCGGAGGCGTTGATTTTTGGGTCTTGAGCGTGGGGGTCGCGGCGGGTCTCGCGTTGCAGTGGGGCCGTGTTGGTCTCGGCTGGGTCGTGTTAGCGAGCGGGATCGCGGGTGCGTTGAGTGCAAATTGAGTTAGCGACAAGTGAAACGCTTTTGTTACTTCGAAATTCCGCGGACGAGATCCGAAAGCTCGACCTACCACTTGGTGCCATGGGTCTAATGCTGCGCAGCCGCAAGTAACACTTTGGTGACGTCGCAGCTTATCATTTGCAGGGAATATGAATCGAATCAAAAATTCCCAAGTGAACTCCTCGCTACATTATGATCTTGCTGTGGTCGGAGCTGGAATCGTTGGTCTTGCTCATGCGTTGGCCGCAGCCCGTCGGGGGCTCCGGGTGGTTATTTTCGAGCGCAATTCCCAGGCGGTGGGAGCTTCCGTACGGAACTTCGGCTTACTCTGGCCTATCGGTCAACCTGCAGGACTACGTCATGATCGAGCGATGCGCAGTCGCGAAATTTGGAGTGAGGTCAGCACGGCTGCCGGGTTGCATCTAGATCCTAGCGGCTCGCTGCATCTCGCTTATCGGCTCGAAGAGTGGGCGCTCTTGCAGGAGTTTGCGGCAACTCCGCTGGGTACGAGCTTCGATCGCGTGCTATTAACTCCCAAGGAAGCGATTGCCCGCAGCGCGGCGGTCGAGCTCACGGGTTTGCGCGGAGCGTTGTGGAGTCCGACGGAGGCGACCGTAGATCCGCGCCAAGCGATCGTGGCACTGCCAGCTTGGCTCCAAACTACATATGGGGTTGCCCTACAATTTGGCACGACGGTTCGAAGTATTGCCTTACCCAAGATCCAGACCACTGCTGGGGTCTTTCAGGCGGACCGCGTGGTGGTGTGCAGTGGCCAGGATTTCGAAACGTTGTATCCGGAAGTCTTCATGAGCGAGCCGATCACGCGCTGCAAATTGCAGATGCTCAGGACTCCGCCCCAGCCCGATCTTTGGCCGCTCGGGCCGGCGCTTTGTGCGGGGCTTACGCTGACCCATTACGATTCATTTAAGAGTTGCACGGGGTTGGCCGCGGTAGTGGCCCGCGCTCGCGCCGAATATCCGTTTCACGTTGCGCACGGGATTCATGTGTTGGTTTCCCAGACCGCTCAGGGGGAACTTACGCTCGGCGATTCTCATCATTATGGTCTCACTTTATCACCGTTTGATCGTGAAGACATCAATGCGGCGATCATGAGTTACCTGAAGACCTTTGCGCACGCGCCCGATCTTTCCATCGCCGAGCGTTGGCATGGGATTTATCCGAAAATGACGGATGGTCGCAGCGAATTGGTGCTGAAACCAGAACCTGGGGCGATGATCGTCAACGGACTCGGTGGAGCCGGTATGACGATGTCTTTCGGCTTGGCCGAAGAAAACTTAAGGGAATTCTAGGATCGCGGTCTATCGCCGGCGCGTATTCGTCCGGCGATTTGCTCGAGGATAGGGATAGCATCGGCCACGCTATCGATCACGTAATCTGCGCCGGCATCACTTAAGAGGGTGCGGGCCGATTGAGCCTTATCTTGGATCTCGTTTTCAGGGAGAGTTTTTGTTTGAGCTAGACTCAGTCCGAAGGAGTTGCCGCTCAGGGCGACCGCCACGGTCCACAGGCCCGCGTTGCGACCTTCGGCGATATCGTCAGGCGTATCTCCGATTTTGACGCACTGCCAGAGTGGCCAAATCCCCAGTTTGAGCGCATTCGCGTAAATCATATAGGGGGCAGGACGTCCTGCCGGCACCTCGTCTGGTGTGATAATGATATCCGGGCAATAACCCTGCCGAGCCGCAGCCTCCGCCAGTACGATCATCATCGCTCGGGTGTAGCCCGTAGTGGTGCCTACCTTTATGCCCCGTTCGATCAATCCTAGAGCAAACTCTCGCGCGCCTGGGATCAAACCTGTGTGGACTTGGAGTTCACCAAAAATTTCATGCTCGAGTTCGGGATAAATTTCTTCGGTCGCCGCCTCTTGACCACACGTCGCCAGCAAAGCCCTGAGGTGTTCTTTTTTGGCGCGGCCCATGCCTTGCCGGATTGCGGCGTCGGCGAGTGAACAACCATGCCGAGCCAACACCCGGCGCATCGCCGCGACCGGCGCGCAACACCCTGGGTCGACCATCGTACCAGCCCAATCAAGTATCACTGCGGGAATAATCTCAGATATAGATTTCATACTTAAGCGTCGGCAGACAATTTTTGATCAAGAAAACACGCTAACCCTGCCGATAAAAGACAAACTCCGGCTAGGACGTTAAAACCCAAAGCATAGCCGCCAGAATCCAATAACCAACCAAAGGCCGATCCGGCCAAGATACCCGCAAAATATCCGATGGAGTCGACAATGCCGGAAACCGTCCCCGCGCACCTTGGGCCACGCAGGCGGACCGCAAAATATCCCGCTAGCAAGCTATAAGGCCCTAGGGCTAGGAAGCCCACGAAGCCGACTGCGGGCACGATTACCCACAAGCCCAAGGGAGTCAGACGAGGTAAGGCCAATAATAATCCCGCGAGCAAAAGCAGGTGTCCCGCTAGCAACCACGTCCGTCCCTTCGGACCCAAGCGCCCCACCATGACTCCAGTAAATAAAATGCCCGCCGCGCCGCACAAATCAAATGGGGTGGAAAGAAACGCGGCGACTCCTGTGGAGAGCTGGGTGCCGCCCGTCGTCTTGATGTAGTCAACGGTCCAATCGTTAAACGTTTCCCGCAGTAACGTCAGCGTAAAGCTCAACGCGGCCACAATCCAAAAACCACGTAGCCGCATCAACCCTCCCACCAAGGACCAACTAAAACCCTCGGCCTCACTCGATTTGGGGTCGGCTGGGGCGCCGCGATCACGCGGTAATAACCAAACACAAACTCCCAGTAAACCGAGCAACAGCAAGGCCGGGGCTGACATTACGGCCCGCCAATTATGCCCGCTCCACTCTGATATTTGTCCAGCCAAGGCGATCGCCGCCGCCCCGCCAAAGACATAGCTCAGGCTTAGAACCGCCAAAGCGAGGGCGAGATTATTGGGGCCGAACCAAGGTGGTATCTGTTTGATCATGCTCGCCCAAGCCGCCGCGCCACCAAAACGGTTTAACGCGTACACTACGGCCAACATTCCCAACGAGGGGGCCAGCGCCGCCGCCGCGCCAAACACGGCCACCGTGCCTAAAGCTGCGAAAAAACAACGTCGCCCCCCCCAGCGATCCACCAGCGGACACAGCAGCATTTTACCCACCGCATAAGCCAAGGTGCCGGCGCTGGCGATGCGCCCTACCTGCTCTTTGGTCGCATGAAATTCTTCCTGCAGCAAAGGAACCGCCACCGAGAAATTTTTGCGACACAGGTACACGCCCATATAGCCCACGACGAGTACGCCCAATAATAGCCAGGAGCGCGGTGAATCGGGCGAGGGGGACTTTGGCGTCATAGAAAATCCTCAACGCTCGCCTACGACCTGTTTTTGGCGTACGCTGCGAAAGAGTCCGCGATAATTGGTAGGGGCGAATCCTGCATTGATCATCACGGCGAGTGGCCGCCCGAGGGGTAAAGATTGTCGTGCGACATGCGCAAGAAACGCCTTATCGGTATCAAAACTGTTCCCAAACGCGGCGAGTACAAACACCGGTTGCCCGCTTTCGGCTTCGGCGGCGCGGACGATTTCGATGAGTTGGGTGACTTTACCCTCAGCGTAAGTCACCGGGTAGAGTAATTCTCGAGTTAGTTTCCCCTCGACGATGCGCACCCGGATGCCATGCAACCGATGCGCGGGCAAAGCTAAGCTGGCGGCCGCACCGCGCACAAAAAACTCCGCACTTGCCGACAAAATGTGTTGTTCTACGCCCACCGCCGCCAAGCCGTCGAAGATCATGCGCGAGGCCGAGAAATAAAATTTGCGCAAGGTCGTGTTGAAATGTCGCGCGGCCAAAGCCTGTAAATCATCCTGCGAGGCGCCAGAAAAAATCTGGGCCAAAAAGGGATAAGCCAGCCAAGCGCCCACGCGGTCACTGAGCTCGCGATAATCATTACGGCACTTTAGCTGACCATTATCTTCCCCGCTATAATCTGGGGAGTGGCCATCTTCAATGGCGAGACGTACTAGACCGGGATAAAGTTCGCGTCCACCTTCGTTTAGGCCCTCGGAGCAATCGCCGCGCAGCAGTGTGCCGTCTAAATCCCAGAACGCGAACAACCGCGCCCTAGGTCGCAGGGCCAACAGGGCCGCACGCAGCTCGAGCAACTCAGCGAGTAGCCCTTCCACGTGCGGCTCGGGAGGATTCACCGTCGCGTGATTCAAACTTTGCGATACGGAATCAATTGATTGTCCACGGTGCCGTCGTCGTAGAAATCTACGAGGGCATAGGCAGGAGGAAATTCCTGATAATCGCCTTTCCACCATCCGCCACTCACGGCCCCGTTGCAAAGGTAGCGCACGCCTAGATACGTGACGTCGTCAGCCAGATGCACATGGCCACTGAGGCATACTTTTACATTGGGATGTTTTCTGAAGAGATTTTTTATGCGACGAGCATCGATATGAGTCCAGGCGCCGGGAATCACCCAGCTGCCGCTGGATTCTAAATCATCATCAAAAAACACGCACACGCTCATCAATGGAATGTGAGAGAGGATGCAGATGTGCGTGGTCGCGGGTACGGCCGCTAGATCGCGGGCGAGCCAAGCGAACTGCATATCATCTAGTCGCGCGGTGTACCCATGCTTATTAGCGTAATCGATCATCATGCTATCGAGGACCACGAAGTGCCAGCCGGCTTGATCAAAGGAGTAATACCGGTCCTTTAAACCGAGACGTTCGAGCGCGAGGCCTTTGCCGAAGTGAGGATCGTCCACGAGTTCCGGCTGGTCGCGGAGTGCCCAACCGAATACGTCGTGATTGCCTAAGGCGATTTTATGCGGGGTCTTCACTTCAGCAGCGAAGATCTTAGCCCACAGATCCCATTGCGCGATGGATTTGGCCTTCTCGGTCTTGAGCGAATCCATAATCAAATCACCCCCGAAAAGCAGGAGTTCTGGCTTATCGATTTGGCTTTGCGCGTGACGCAAAGCGGAGGTCATGCCTTCGGGCGGATTTTGGAATCCCTCCATTTCTGGCATGACGTGGATGTCTGTGAGATGGGCCGCGCGCAGAACGCGTTGACGGCGCGGCGAGGGGGAGGTGGCGGCAAAGGCCGCGGGCATAGCGGGACTCGCCACGAGGGCGGCGCCCAGGGCTAGCGAGCCAGAGTTTTGAATAAAAGTACGACGATTCATAGCTGTTAAAAAGATAAATAGAAAAGGCGACCCGAAGAGCCGGATCGCCTTTAGGGAGTCAAAATCAGTTAGAGAAACAGGTTTAGAAACCAAGATTCACCGAGAAGGTGAACGTCCGAGGAGCCCCGATGTTGTAGAGCATCGTGGTTCCGTTCGGATCGTTCTTAACATAACCCTGGTCATTGGTCGAAACCGCGCCGAGATAGCTCTTATCGGCCAAGTTGATGACGTTGAAATCAAAGCCGACACTGCGGATGAACTCACGGCCAGCAAACGTACGGTTATAGCCAAGATTGAAATCAAACACCGTGTAAGCTTTGGCGAAATTATCATTGCTGTAAGTGCCGTAGAGTTTGCCGGTGGACTTACCCACGAGGCCGGAGCTGATACCGTTTTTCTTATAGAGGAGACCGTAGGAGATGATCCGGTCGGGCGTGTCGACGACGTTCTTGTCTTTGGTGATCGTGCCGTCGGGCGTGTTGGCCGTGTAAGTGGCTTTGGTGGAGCTGAGGGTGCCCATGAGGCTGAAACCGTCACCGAGACGATAGTTAGCGCCCAACTCTACGCCGTAGGACTCAAGCCCGCCGACGTTGACCAAGACACTGCCGGCACCGGTGTTCGTGTAATCTTTGGCCGCGGTACCGCTAAGGTTGACGATTTTATCCGTGTATTTGATGCGGTAGGCAGTCGCGGAGAGACCGACATTGCGACCGGCGTAGCGATAGCCAAAGTCGAGATTGTCGGCGTATTCAGGTTTTACGCGGGAGTAGTCGGTACCCGTGGCCGTAACGTTATCGGTAAAGATCGTGTCTTTCACAGCGGAGAAGTTACGGGTATAACTGGCGAAAACTTCGCTGAGCGAATCGATTTTGTAAATCGCACCGACGCTGGGCAGCGCTTTCGAATTGGTATTAATGTTCTTCGAGTAGGTCGTGCCATCAGATTGGAGCAGCGATTCCGTGCCTTCAAAATTGATCCGGAAATATTTAACGCCGGCATTCAATACTAGCTTGTCTACGGTGAATTGGTCTTCGACGAAGAACATGTTCGTCGTGGTGCGATAATTCCAGTGGAAGGACTCGAGATAGGCGACGTTGTTATAGGCGGAACTCAAAGTGGGATCAATGACCGCGTGCCAAGTGCGATAGCGTTCACGCTCTTGCATCTCATTCCACATACCGGCGCGAAGTTTGTGGGCGGTGCCGACTTTAAGCTCGAAAGCGAGGTTGTCGCCAAAACGGTTGTTCAAATAGCGACTGAAACGAGCGGAGGAGAGGGGCTTTGCCGCAGCTTGCTGAGCGGCGGTCAGCCAGGTGTAGGAATTGATGTTCCAGTAATCAGCCGGAGCTGCGCCGGTCGCTGGATTATAGGGCAAAATATCAACCCCGGACGCATCGGCAAAAAATACCGTGCCGGCTTTGCCTGCAGCAGTGTAATTGCTCTGCTTGGAGGGATTGCCGTTCAAGTCGAAGCGACGGACTTGATAAGGAGGGAGGAACTGGCCTTTGCCCTGTTGATGCGCCCAGTAGGGTTGCACGGAAAACTTGAGATCGTCCGAAAGGGGTAGCTCAAGCTTCACGTAGCCGAGGCTATTGGTGCGGATCGTCGTCCAAGTGGGAGCGTAGTTCTGGTCAGGATTGGGCTTACCCGTGAAGGTGTAGGTGAGGCGGTCGTTGTGCGGGTCTTGCGCGAATTGTTGCAAAGAGACGCCTTGGAAATTGATCTCGGGGTTGACGTTATCGAGGCCGAGGTAAGAGGTGACCTTGAGTTTGCCGAATTGAGAAATCGCCTTGGTGTCTAAGTGAATGCGCTTGGTTAAAGCGGAATCGCCGCCGACGTAATCACGGACCCAGTTATCATTTTGCTGCGCGGAAAAGCTTATGAAAGCTTGGGTGGTGCCATCTAGGATTTTACCCGTATCGACACGGATAAAGGAACGCGACAGGGCAAAGGAGCCGCCTGTGAATTTGGAGAGGACGCTCATTTGATCTGAGGGGGTATCCGTGAAGTAGGAGAGGGTGCCACCGAGCGCTTGGGTAGAGGCGGAGCTGATTTCAGCTGCGCCTTGGGAAACGACGACGCTGGAGACGTTTTCGATATCAACGTAACGGTTAGGCTTAGCTCCGCCGCCGTAGGAGGTGTAGCCGGTGGTGACACCATCGACACTGAAGCCGAGTTGAGATTCGGTAAACCCACGGATATTGATGCGCGTGGACCAATCGTCACCGCCGATAGCATCGCCTTGCGAAAGGCTGACACCGGGCAGGAACTTAATCACGTTAATCACACTCGCCGCAGCGGGCTGAAGCGCGATTTGCTGACGATCCGCTATGGTATTAGCGGTGGGCGCAGCGACGGACTGGACTACGAATTTCTCCAGCGAGATTGTTTCGTCCTGCTTGGAGGGCGTTTGAGTTTGGGCTGTAACAAGGGCCGATCCAGCGAGCATCGCTGCGATGTGGTAGATTAGAGCTAGTTGTTTTTTCATCTCCGAAACTCAACATGAAACGCCTCCGATAGCGTCAATGCGTGATTGGCCCGTAACTTGGACTTAACCTTTCTGAAACCTAATTTGCATATTCACCGCACAATTGTCGCATGGTTGTAGAGTGAATGTCGCTTGATCCGATTTCACTATGGACGGTCGTCCTCATTAAATTGAGTCGGCAAATTCGTGCATCTTCCCAATCCAACAAGATCAGCGCTTATCCTGTTTTTACACTACGCGGAGGGTTCGAAGCCGGCCGCCGTCGGTTTCAATTTCAACGGTGGTTTAGGGACTTTAACGAGGTTCTCGTGGACTCATTCTGAGATTGTGGGGGCTAGGTTTGCCCATGAAAAAGGGCCGGTCAGTGAGACCGGCCCTTAAGGGCAAAGAAGACGAGGGCGGGCTTGATTAACGGTGGCCTTGGGTCAGCTCGGAGACGAGGGCTGGTACTTCGTAGACTTTTTTCAATGCTTCCAAAATGCCGGCGCTGTGCACGCTCAGGGCGC
>Ga0214919_10003971_pt1 | contig 21880 bp, 36 predicted proteins | sample LL1503_MetaG_FD_177994 | JGI IMG/M metagenome (GOLD analysis project Ga0214919, IMG submission 177994) | Freshwater microbial communities from Lake Lanier, Atlanta, Georgia, United States - LL-1503 | ecosystem: Environmental > Aquatic > Freshwater > Lake | place: USA: Georgia | collected... | reverse complement strand
AAAGGCCCACTTGGCGGCTTCAGTGCGCATGGCCGCTGCGGCGTAGAACATCAACTGCGGATTTTCCACCACGTCAACCATAACACCATCGCCAAACTTCCAATCCAAAACGACAGCGCGTTGTCCACTCCGACCAATAAGATCAGTACTACCGAACACACCAGGGAGCAAATCACCAAACCCAACGCGTGTTTCAGCTTCAATTTCCATCTCCTTGGTCGGGTCGATCTCATCAAGCGCGGCCATGGCCACTTTGAGCTTGTTATCAATCAACTCTTGCGTGAGCACTTGGTCTTCGTACTTGGTGCCCAGATAGTGCTCTGGCGGGTTGTCGCTCATCACAATGTCGGCGATGACGTTGTGCAACAGCGTGCCCTCATCGGCGTATTTGTTGCTGGGCTGGGGCGGCATTTTTTGCACCAAGGCCACGGAGCCTGGGCAGTTGATGACGCGCTTGGCGGTCGAGCCGCCGACGATGTTACTGTGCTGCATGTTCAACCTTTAAATTTACGATACCCGCCCATGAGCGAGAACATGTTGATGGGATAGCGACGCTTGCCCTGGCGTTCCCAGACGATGACGATTGTTTCAGCGTCGTATTTCCAGCAGCCCTCTTCAGTCAGCCCGTCACGGGTGTAGAAGTAAGCGCGGGACAGATTTTTGTCAGCCTCGCACACGTCGGTCATTATGGTGATTTTGCCGCCCGCTTGGTTGTCGGTTTCGGCAAAGTTGTCGGCGTGCGCTACTGTGGCAGCGGCCAACAAAGTCAGAAGAAGATGTTTCATGCTGTGTACTCCAGTGCTTGCAGTTTGCTGATGCGGTCGTTGATTTCGGTGACCCTCTTTTGGTAGCTGGCCATAACCCGTTTCTTTTCGGCCTCCAAAGCGGCGATCTGCCGGGCGCGTGGGTCAAAGTCATCTGGCACTTCAAGCACAATTTTTTGCTCGCCAATGTAGAAGCGCGCGTCGGTATCTTCCAGTTTGCAGCTATAGGCTTCGTATTCGCCTCTGTCTTCCCATGCGTATTTGCAATAGTGAATGTGGATTGTGGTTTTGATCTTCAATTAAATCTCCTTTAGTTAATGAGCCTTGACTGTAGCACAAAAAATAAAAGTGTGCTAAACTTTTTGACATGCTTGAAAAAGAAATCGAAAAATACTTCGTCTGGACTGTGGAACGCATGGGCGGCAAGACGTGGAAGTTCACCTCGCCTGGGCGCAAAGGTGTGGCTGACAGGATCGCCTGCCTGCCTGATGGCAGCACATGGTTTGTGGAGTTGAAGACCAAGGGCGGCAGGTTGTCGCCTTTGCAGAAGATGTTTATGTCGGACATGGCGTTGCTGAACCAGCGCTATGCGTGTTTGTGGACTAAGGAGCAAATTGATGGATGGGCGAAATTTTGAACCAATTCGGCGATGTCTCAAACGATGTACGTCGATGGGCCAACACATAGCGTGGAGGCCATCGTTTGACAAACACACGCTTGCGGCATCTCAGTCAAATTACCGATTGGCCCACGAAGGAGCACTTGAAGATAAAGATTACGTTGCCGCTTTGTGCCATTTGCACACGGCTGCAACAAAGATCAATGACTACTGCGACCGCGCCTTAGTTGCCGGCGACGACGCTGCCGCGTATTGGCTGGAGCATTTCCTGTGGTGGTGCGACGGCGTAATTCACTTGGATACTTTTTTTGGATTTAAAAAATGACGCTACAAGAACAACTTGACAAAGCCGAAACACAGCTTAAAGAAATTGTCGCTGGCAGGCCAAAGGTTTTTCGCGCATGGGATGACACATTTGCTACGTTTAAAGAAAACCCCGCCGCTTATCATGATGCGCACGCAAAATTGCTTGCATACGACATTGCAAAAAACAAAGTATGGGACGAAGTAATTGAATTAAGAAAACTTATCGCAAAAGAAAAAATGAAAAAGTTTGACCGTGTGCAAGATATTTTTGACGCCGGCTACGCTTTGCCTAATTACGACATTGAGACAAAACCAGGAGCTTGGCGAAACCCCCTTTTTTTTGCAAAAACACTGTCTTGGATCTACAAAGAGCATGTCTACAACACAGGTAGGTTTGTGCCGGCTGAGAGGGTTCTTTTTAAGGGCGAAATGATTTATGTTTTGCCATACGAGGAAGAAAAATGAAACTGCGTCCCTACCAAGAGCAGGCCGCTGACTTTTTGTTTGAACACGACCGCGCCATGGTGCTGGCGCCAGTGGGTGCTGGCAAGACGGCCATCACGCTGACCGCCATGGACGCCATGATCAAAGACGGCCACGTCAAGCGTTGGTTGGTTGTGGCACCCAAGCGCGTCTGTACCGACGTGTGGCCCATCGAAGCCGCCAAGTGGAGCAAACACTTAAAGCTGGCCATAGCGGTGGGCACGCCTAAGCAGCGCAACGATGTGTTCAGCAGCGACGCCAACGTAATCGTCATCAACTACGACAACTTGCAATGGTTGGCCGGGCTGTGCGACGTTACTGGCGATGGCTTGCCTGTAGACGGGCTGGTGTTTGACGAGCTCACCAAACTTAAGAACCCATCAGGCGCACGCTTTAAAGCGTTTGACAAAATCATTAAAGACGTGCCCATTCGCTGGGGCCTGACCGGTTCGTTCACCAGCAACGGCCTGGAGGACGTTTTCGGCCAGTGCAAGATCGTTGACCAGACGTTGCTGGGCCGCGCCAAGGGCGCGTTCATGCAACAGTATTTTGTGCTGATCAACAAGGAGTTTGGCGAGTGGGCGCCACGGGTTGGCTCGCTGGCCAAGGTCATGGACAAGATCAAGCCGGCGACGTTTGTGTTGGAGCCAGGCGAATACAAAGACAAGCTGCCCCCGCTGCACGTCGTCGAGGTGCGTTGCGACTTGAGCGACCGCAAGCCCTACGAAAAGATGAAGAAGGACTTTCAAGCGCTGGACGTCACTGCGATAAATGCGGGCGTGGTGACCAGCAAGCTGCAACAAATGGCCAGCGGGTTCGTGTACGACACACGCAAGGAAGCCTCCGAAACACCCGGCAAGTTCATTGTCACACAGACGCCGGTGTGGTTTAGCCCGCACAAATTTGATCGCTTGGAGGAGTTGCTTGATGAAAACCAGCACGCAAATACCATTATTGTTTACCAGTACCAGGAAGAGCTCGCCGAGCTCAAGCGCCGGTTCAACCCCACAACTCTTGACGACGACCGAGCCATTGAGCGATGGAATGCTGGACAAGTCAGGCTACTGGCCGTCCATCCAAAGTCAGCCGGCCACGGGCTCAACCTTCAGCACGGTGGGTGTCACATGGTGTTTCTGTCCCTGCCGTGGAGTCTGGAGTTGTACGAACAGACCATTGGTCGTTTGCACCGCTCAGGCCAAACACACGCTGTGTGGTGCTACGTGATGCTGACCAACAAAACTGTGGATGAGAAAATTTTTGCCGCCTTACATGACAAGCGGGCGGTGTCGGATATTGCAATGGAAGAATTGAAATGAAGCTATTTAAACTAAACGGCATCTCAAAAAAATACGCTCTCAGAGCCGCGCATTACCGGCGCGTTGCCCGAAGCCAAAACGTCAGCGGGCTAGACTTTAGTGAGAAAGCGTTGCGCGATCTGTTTGACTGGGAGTCTCGGGGCGAAGGCCGCGTAGACAAGAGCCGAAATGGATTTGCGTATGGCAAGTGGTGCGTTGATCTTTCAGTGTCTATGTGGGTCGAAGGCATTATTAGCGGCGACTTTTGCAAAGCTGAATTTCTACAAACGCGGTTGCAAAAACTGCACAACCAAAGCAAGTTGGAAAAAATTGTGGTTACTCAAGCATTTTTTCCGTACGTCAAAGGGTTGAAATGAATTTTGATTTGGAATCATGCAAAGCGTTGATTGGCGAAACGCGGGTGCGGGCCATAGAAGCGGATGCCCGCGAGGCCGCTGAGTCATACAGAAACCGCGAAGCGGTATGGCGCGAGACGCCAAAAGAAGGATTGCTTTGGGATGGCCCTTCATGGTTGGATCAAGCGCGCAACAACGCAGAACACATCATTTGGGCGGCGGCGTTTCAGAAAAGAAAAAGCAGACTAGACCGAATGTTAGACAAGGAGTATTTTTTATGACCAGACTAGACCTGTGGAAAGCGCAACTTAAAGCGGCGCGATCCATACTGAAAATTCACCGCAAAGACGCCAACGCTGCCGCGCGGACGTTACAGCACACGATTGACTTGATAGCTAAACTGGAGACAAAAATTGGACATCACTTGGCGAAAACTAAACGCTGAACTCAAGACCTTGAATGAGGCCAAGGTTCTGGAGATGCTGACCCATGAACGTGAGTCAGCAAAAAGAGTGTCTGTGCTGGAGCGACTGCACCAGCGCTACACGGCCTTGCGGGCATCCCGCGAGCGGATTGAAATCCTACAGGAGGCAAGACGACCATGAACCATTGGACACCACCCCCAGGCACCAAAATTGTGATGCCAAGTCTTTTAGTGACAAACGCTAAATTCAAACCCAGCCGAGGCTCAGACGTGCAAGCAACCTGGCGCAAGCAGGGCTGGACTGCACCCAGCGCGGGGTTGCCCCCGCCCCCACCTGAGAAGGTGATTGAGCCCTTGCGGCGGGTGAGGTAAGCCATGCCCAGACCAAAATCAGAGATGACGTTTGTGGCCATCACAGTCAGCGCCCGGTTGATCCCGGCGCATTACGCCGAGTGGAAGCGCTTGGGCGGCATTGTGTGGCTGCGCCAGCAGCTTTCCAAAAGTTTGAAGGAACAACGCAATGCCAGCGTTTGACACATGGAGCCAAGAGAACTTGGCCAAATTTGCTGCGGAAGCCTACGCCAAGATGCAAGAGCAAGACGAGCGCATCCAGCAGTTGCAAAACGATTTAAAAACCGCGATCAACGCATACCGGGAGCTGATTAAATGAAAGACCCACAGGACTGCACCTACCCGCACGCGCAGCTTTGCCTGCACGACTGCAAGCAAGAGTGCCAGAAGCGCTCTGGCTGGCGCAAGAAACAAATCGATGACGCCGAAGAAGAAGCATGGAAAGAACTGGAGAAGAAAAATGAAAGCACGTAAAGTATTTCACGCCCTGATGTCATCAAAGGGTTACACCGAGGCTGACTTGGCCATGACCGGCGACAAGTACACCAACCCCGCTATGCAAGGGCGTTGGAACTACTTTTTGGCAGGCTGGGAGATGCGGGGTGTGATGTGATCGGATTGTTTTTAATTTTGTGCCTGGGCGCTGCTATTTCAATTGTAGTTGGTTGGCTATTTGTTCAGATATTGCTATGGATGGAGGAATAATGCGGCCTCGTCTTTGCGGCGGTTCTCAAGCCCTTTGAGCACCTTGCCGCCGGCTTTGCAGTACTGCAACAACGACGCTACGGCCGCGTCTTTTTCCCCGCGAAGAACCTTTTGACGGAAGGTGCTGCGCTGTAGCGTTCCCAGACCAACATTGAAAGCAAAGCTGACGCAAGCATCGAATTGGCCTTGGGTAAGTTTGATGGGAATGAGTTGCTCCACACCGCGCTCAAAGCGCTGGAGATCGCTTCTGAGAATTCCATCTACTTCGTCTTTTGAAAACGTGCGATTGTCTTCTGGGCGAAGCGGGTAAGCATCTCTTTGATCGATTGGTAGCTTTGCTTGATCTGGGTAAAGTACATGTCCGATTCCTACTGTCCAAAGTTTTGCCGGGCACCGATACGCCTTGTACCTGATGCCCTCATGGTGCTGGATCATCTTGATCGCATCAGCGCTGGCGTTCATTTCGACTTGAATGCTTGGCCACCGAACCAAAAGCTAACGATGCAAGACCAGATGATCTGGGTTTCATCGTCCCACAATTGGTCAAGCGCTACCGTAAACGCCACGTCTGTGTGCCAGGCGTAATAAAAGCCAAACACCTCGACAAACATGAACATTACGAACATGCCGTAGGTGATCACTGAGCGGGTCGCAGCGCGCATGTTAATCACCCAGGTGCTGGCCCCTTGGCCCAAGGCTACATCATGCGCATAAAGCGCCTGGCGCTCTTGCATGGCCGTCTGGTTGTTGGTGACCTCGGCGTTGATCTGAATTTGCTCAGTCTGGATGTGCTCAATGCGCTCTTGCGCTTCCAGGCCAGCTTTCTTTAGCGTCAATTCACGCTCGGTTTGCATGGCGGCCAGCGCCAGCTCATGCTTCTTGTCGGCGCGGTCTTGAATGAAGTCAAGGATTTTTGGTAGGCCGCCCATCAGGAAACTGATTAGGCTGGAGAACAGGGTTAGCATTTTTTCGTTCCTCTTCAATTTGCTTGCGCAGTTTTTCGGTCTTTTCCATTTGGGCCTTGGCCTCTCGCTTCACCACCATGGTGTCCACGTACATCAGGCCGATGACAGGCATGATTAACGCAAACACAATCACAAATAGTATCAGGACAAAAACGTAGCCAAGCGGCCCCGATGATGAAGACTGATTATCCACATTAGGCAGATCAGGTAAGCGGCCACGAAAAGAACCAGCACCGTTTCCAGTGCTCTGTCCGCTATTTGATTTTTTAATCTTTGTCGCCGCCATGCCTTTACCCGCTTTTCGTGCAACTCACGCGCCGCTTGTTCCGATTTTTGATCCAGCAAGCGCTGGTATTCTTCCACAATGTCGTGCCAGAGATCGGGCATTCCCATCTCCCAGCGCACCATTCTCTCCAAATCGGCGTAAAACTGTTTGGTCTGGCGCAGATACATCACATTGTCTATGGCTTGTGTGGCTAGGTCGTCTTTGACTCCTTCTTCACGTTGAGCCTGCGCTTTCTCATGGCTGGCCTCAAGTTCGGCGTGGCCCTTGAAAAAACTGGACAGGGCGCCCCCGACTTCATTGGTGATCTTGGATAGGTCGTTGCCTGTCTTCTTTAGGTCTTGGTAGACCGATATGCACCCCTTTATGCCTTCGTAGGCGCCTTTGCACAGGGCGAAGGCTGTGATGGGATCCACCTCACTTGTCAGCCTTGTTGTCAAGTTTATCGAAAATCTTGCCCAGCATGTCGCGGATGTCGCGGATGTCGGCCTTGTAGTCGTCGCGGCTCACGTAGTCGTGGGGCATGCTGCGCACGTCGCCGTCTAGCCGGTCGATGGCGATGTAAATGCGGTTGAGCGTCCACCCGCCGAAGAACCCGGCAATGGCCACGGCGATGTTAAAGAGTACTTGGTAGTCCATCATTTGCCTGTTGATCCGACACCGCGAACTTCAAAGTACGGCGGGGCCAATGCGTTGCGGTTTTCTTGGCTGGGGGCCAAAGCGTTTTGCACTTGTGTGTAGACGTTTAACTTGGCGGGGCTCAATTGATTGTGCGCTTGGCCCAACGCCCGCAGCACATCTAAGCGCTCAGACGCAGGCACCTTGTTCATAAGGTCTTCAAAACTCTTGGCTGATTGAAATCCTTTTTCCAACTCTTTCATTACGTTGGCGCTCATCTTGTCTTTAAGAATGTCAAGCATCTGATTGGTCAATGTGACCTTGACGTCCAAAAAGCTGGGCAAGCGAAACTTAGATTGGTTGGCGTCCAAAATTATTTTCATGGCCTCCGCGCCAGCTTGGGTTTGACGCACAACTTCAGCGTTGCGTTTTAACTCAGACTCAACGCCTTTGACCACGTTCATTTGTTGCGGTGACAGCACTTGGCTCAATTCTTCATACCGAGGCACGCCGGTAGATTTTTTAAGCAGCGCTGATTCACCACGCCCTATGGCGGTCATAAATGGGCCGGCTCGTTCGCCTACGCCAAGCGGTTGCTCAAGAACATTCTGCATTGCGCCCAAGACTTTGGCCTGATTGACCGGCGGCGAAGCAGCAGCAAATACTTGCTGCGCTTTTTGATACCCCGGCAGCGCTTGTTCAATCGTACTTTTGACGCCAATTAAATTCTTGACAATAAATTTATTGTCTTTGGATGCAATCAAATCTTTTAAGTTGTCCAAAACTGAAGACACTTGCTGCGCGTCAGCACTGCTTTCCAAACCAGTTTTCACTTGATTCAACGCAGACACCAACTTTGCGTTGCCTGGGTTGGCGGCAAGCAGCGTATCAATCTGTTGCGTCAAAGGCGCAACATTGATTGCCATACCTGGTTGCGTAGCTGCCGTGTACAACGGCCCGCTTACGTTTGCACGCATTGCCTCTGCGGTTTGCAAATCAGGCGTGGCGGCTTGCAAACGCGCCATGCGATCTGCCTCTTGCGCGTTTTGTACTGCCAATGCACGCCCAGGTGCAGTTTTAGCTTCAACCGATTCACCAAGATATTGCACTTGTGGCGAAGTTACGTCGGCCAATGCTTGGCGCACAGTCATGCCTGGCGGCGCAGTGGCCAACGCATTTCTAGCGGCGGCTAAATTTTGTGGTGATCTGCCTTCTTCAGTCAACGCGTTGCGAACGATGTTGCCCGCCCGCGCCGCAGCGCGTTGCCCGGCCAACGCGTCAATTACGTTGCCTGCGCCTTTAGCGCCTAACGCCAAGCCGTATCCCGCCGCCGTGGTAACGGGCGCCAGGGGATTGGTATACGTGCCTATAGCGGCCAAGGGCGCGGCAATCTTTTCCGCAATTGGGGCAACGCCCGCAACTGCTTGCGCTGCTGAGGGGGCCACACGGCTTAACGCGCCTGCTGTTAAGCGAGGCGCGGCTTTAATTAAGCCTGCACCGCCGGTCAGCAAAGACGATAGATCAGAGGCTGCCCCCACGGGGTCAGTTGCCAAGGTGTTCTTTAAACCTTCTATGCTGCCATACCGTTCGCTAATCATGCCACCAGCAGCGTTTGCCGCTTCAATTGCGCGTTTGGCCGCGTCAGGATTGGTGTCAATTTGATTGACCAAATCAACAACGCTTTTAGGCAATACGTTTTGCAAAGCGCCTGCACCAATATCAAGGATGCCGGTCGCGGTTTGTACTGGGTTAGTAATTGCTTCTTTCAAACCTTTGTAGAACGCCGCAGCACTTGTGCCAACATTTGCCAGTGCTTCGCCGGGCACGTCAGACCAAGCACGGCGTGGGCCGGGCACGCCACCATTACCGGATTCCATTTGAAACCCTGGCGGCAATTTCATGCCGGCGGGTTGTTGCGGCGGCGCGGCTTGCTCAAGTTCAAATCCGGGTGGTAAAGCCATTATTTAGCTCCTGCTGGTTTCCATGTGTTGCCGCCATCAGTAGACTGAATACGAGCGCCCGTCTGAGGGTTTACCGCAAATATTGCAATTGGGCCAACAGCAGACAACTCAGGTACTTTGATAGGCACGGTAGATAAGCCAGTGCCTTGCACCACTTCTTTAGGTATTTCACCAGCTCGTTTATTCCACGCATCTGCGCTGCGGACTGCAACACGGTGTTGCAACGTAGCTAAGTCGGTAAGAGTTTTTGCAGTGAGACCAATCGTGCCACCTGCAATGCCTTGCAAAAAAGTAAGGTCTTTGTTTGTAAATCCTTGGCCCGTACCCAAACCTGCGCCTTTAATTGCGTCAAGCGTGCTTTGACCTGTAGCAGCAATAAGCGCTTCGGTGTTCGCAATTTTTTCATCGTTACTAGCACCAGCCACATTTAGTACTCGCGCAATGTTCATTTTGACTTCAGCAGCAGGCCCAGTAAATACATTGCCTTGATTGACCAAACCAATAATCCGGTTAGCGCTCTCAGCCAACTGAGGCGCTTTTTCTGCCGTAGTCAATTTGTTTATGTCAGTATCGGCCAATTTGCCTCCAAATGCGCCGCCGTATGCTTTTTCAGTGCTAACGTTAACTGTTGTAGCGGGTGCATGGGTACTTAATTTGTTAATCAACTTTGTATACGCCGCTACGTCAGGGTCGTTAACTGGTCTTCCTAGCGCTATTAGCCTATCTCGATCAGCTATTGCTCTAGTCAATTCAACAGGTTGAGGTGCGGATTGTTTTAGCGCCGTATATTTAGCAAATCCTTCGGGAGTAATAGGAAGGCCGAAGGCCTGCATTTCTCTTATTGTTTCTGGCTGTTGTCTAGACGCCAAAGCAATATCGGCGTCTATGGCGCGCGCCGCCGCGATAGATTGAGGCGTGCCCATAGCTAAGAAAGCGTTACGTTTATTCCGCAGCATGCTTACATCTGGCCCCGCCGGCGTTGCCATAGCAGGCGCCGCCATTGGAGGCGCAGCTAAAGCATTTGCAACTGGAGCGGTTGCAACGGGCGCAGGCGCAAGTCGATTGACAGGCTCGGGAGCCATGCCAAATGTACCTGAACCTAACGCGCCAGATTGCATGGTCGGGGCCAGCGAATTGGTCGCGGGCGCGGCAGAAGCAGGCGCGGAAGGCATGGCAGTTGGAGTTTCGCCCATACTCATAATTTTTGCAAACTGCGCACGTTCGTCTAACTTTTGACGCAAACCAACACCAAACTCAACAAACTTGGGATTGCCTGATTTAAGGTAGGCGTCGGCGATTTGGTTTAGGTCAGCCGGGCCGCCATGCTCCATCGCTTTGGCTTGAATTTGTTGGAGCGTTGCTTCATCGCGGCGCATCTGATCAAGTTGCATTTGGCTAACTTGATTTTGATTTTGCATTGATTGAATCTGCGCAACTTGGGCGTACTGGGCCAACGGGTTGGCCACTTCAACGCCTCGGACGCCTAATGCAATGTTTGGTTCAAGTGCCATGGTTTACCTCAAAAAGGTGTGTCAATCATTCCAGCGCGGCTGCCAGTGCCGTAATCGCCGCCGCCGTATCCACCGCCACCACCATAGTAGGGGTTCATACTGACATTACGGTTGTTTAGCGCGTTAACCAAATTGTTGCCTTGGTTGTAATTCAAGTATGTGCTCAAGCCGCCGGTCAAAGCATTGGCCGCACCGACTTGACCCGCCGCGCTTGCGGCTGCGCCTGATGTCATCAGGTTGCCCATATTAGCCGCAGCGTTTTGTCCCGCCGCGCCAATTTGACCCGTGGCCGTTTGACCAATACCTGCAAGAGCCGCCAGACGGTTGTAGCCCGTGGCCTCACGCGCCACTTCGGCGTTGTAACCCGTTAGCGCCCGGTTGTAGGCGTTTTGATATTCTTGGCTGCCCAAGTCTTGGCCAAACCGTTGCGCGGCCTTCAATGCGCCGCCAGAGATCAGCCCGCCCCTAGCGGCGGCGCTTCGATCCAACGCCTTTTGGCCTTCCGACAACCGAAACGCATAGCCTGGGTCTTGACCCAAATTAACTTGGCCAGTAAACGCTCCCGGCATCATGTTGCGCTGTGCCTCAAGCTGGGGCAACGCGCGAACGCCGGCTTGGCGAAACGGTTCTTGCAACGCAGCTTGTTCTCTGAACATTTGCAATTGCGCATCTGATGCGCGGCTGGCAGCGTCTGCCTGAGTGCTGGCCGCGCTGCGCGATGCGCTGCTACCTAATAATGAGCTACCAATAATGGCGGCGGGTATCATCCAAGGCATATCAAACTCCTTCGCTTAAAAGCTGTGCAATTTTATGCACTTGCCGATTATCCACAGGTGCGATGATTACGTCATCAATCTCATTTTCGTCGGTGCAATCAGTTGCGTGAATGCAGTACCAAACAACGTCTGTCAAAGAGCGAATGCCGTGGTGCTTACCAGCCTTAATCGTAATGCAAGCCGGAGCGTGCATCACGGTAGAGTCACCATCAACAATCAACTCAACTGAGCCTTTAGCCAGCACCGACAAATGATCAAACTTGTGCGTATGCTGAACCAACCATTTATCGGCGGGAATGAATGTTTCCTTGGCGTAAACGCCGCCGCCAAAATGATGCTGGATGTCAGGCTCGATAAACTTCATTAAGTCACCTCACGGCCACTGACGCGCATGTTGATAGCTGTGGCAGTGCCTGCAATGGTGCTGATAAAGTCGCCCACGCCCAGCACCTGGCCCACCAACTCGGGGAAAGTATAGACCTCAGACGCTTGGAGCGTTTTGGTCTTGGTGATCAAGTTGGAGTTGCCGGCAGACCCAGACACCGTGACCAAGTTGACGCTGATGGTCGCAGCGCTGGCGCTGTAATTGGTCGCGGTGAATTTGTCGATGATGGCCGTGACGCCAGTAGCTGTGTATTGGGTAGTTTGGCTGGCCTCGACGATCTTGGCGGGGACAAGGACTTTGACGGTGACTGTCATGGGTTACTCCAGTAAAAGGCAATTGTTAGCGGCAGCTTGCATGATGACCCAATTGGTGCCGTCAGACACCATTGTCGCCCAATTGCCCGCAACTGCCAAGAGGATTACGGTGCCCGCTGCCCCACCGGCTTGGGGGACGACGTTGCTGGACGCTGACACCAGCGTCTGGGCTTGATAGTTTTGAAAAGTCAAATACCGACCGGGCCATGCGGATGCAGTTGGCAAAGTTACTGTACAGGTCGAGCCCGACTTATTGTTGATGTACCAGTTGCTGGTGCCCACTGTAAAGTCTGCCGTTACAGTCACGGGCGCGCTTGAAAGCGCTGCAATAGATGCACTGACCGCGCCGATGTCAAGAATGGGTTGCGATTGCAACCCTTCGATCTGCTTTTGCATCTCAGCCATCTGAGACACCAAGGCAGAACAGCAGTCGGTCAACACGTCAGGAACCGGTAAGGTAACAACCGGCGGCAGCGTTTGCAGTTCCTGATTGACCGCAAGAAGCGCGGCGTCATACGACGCAAGCAGCGATTCGGGGCTGGGGCCGACATCCACAATGTCAACAACCGCCGTGGCAATTTGATTGAGCGACAGAAAAAACAAGTACCACGCCCGGTCGATCAACCCGGTGCGCGGGTCAATCAATGGCACCCTAGGGGGCGTAATAGGCGTCGGGTTTGCGTTGGGGCTAGGCATTGGTCGGGCTAATGATTAACTCGGCGCCCATGATGGCCACTTTAACCGGGTCAGTCATAGACAACTCATAAACGCGATCTCGCAGCTTGAGCGTCATGCCCAGCCGCCGCCAAAACGTCCGGTGGCCATACGCGCCAATCCTGCCAAGCGGCGACCAATGCTCGTTTGACCAAGTGTGGCCGCCATCATCCGACCAACGCAACATGGCTTCGGGGTATGAGCCTTGGGTAATAGGAGTGGTGTCGTCAGAAATTAAATAGTTACCGCTTTCGGTAATTAAATAATTATCGTTTTCAGTTTGAAGGTATATGGTTTCGGCAATCATTGACCCATTTAAGCCAACGCCCGTTTCGCAATCCAATTGCAAGCTGTGATGGGCCGTGCGCTTGAGGTTGTTTTGCCCCGTAGGCAATGCCCGCCAGGTGCGCAGCCACTTCTGAATCTGGCCGTTGTCGGCGTACACATCAAGGTCAAAGGCGTAGATGTTGCCGTTTTCAAAGTCGCCAACAACAATCTTGTTGTTGAACGCCATTTGGCAGTTGCTACGGTGTCGGGTAAACGCGCCATCAATAAAGCCCGCCCGCTCATGCCAGGCTTGGGTGGCCGCGTCGTACACCCAAGTGGTGTTGGCCGTGGGGAAGATCAGCACGTAAAAGCTGTGGCCATCCTGTTGATAAGTGTACGCAATGGCGTCCGACATGTCGCTGTACTGTTGGATGTGCCATTCGACCGCATGGGTCGAGATGCGTTGGCCTTGGTATCCGTTGGCTCGGTAGACGATGCCTTGGCCCCGACGATCCCGGCCCAGCCAGAAGAGGCCATTGTCCATCTTGGCAATCGAGTAAGGGGCCGCGCAACCAAGCTCGTTGAACGCGCCTTGGATGCGTTGCAAGGGAAAGTCTGTGGCGCCTGAGTCGTACCAAACCTCAATTGAGTTTGTACCAAAAGCCCAGACCTCGCGGAAGTTGGACACCACAGCCAGCAAACCGTCAGGTGATCCTTCAGTACTGGCAAACTCAAGCGGGTCAATGGACGTGCCGTCCAAAAGGGCAGTCACCCACATCTTTTGGCTGTTAGGCTCATTGAACACGAAATAGCCATCCAGATAACAGACCGTCACTGCGCCAGGAAAGTCAGGATCAGTGATCTGGCCAAAGGCGTTGGCGGTGGCGTTGTAGATGTAGCTGGGGCCGTTGGCTGCAATGAACAATTGCGTGCCGTTGTCGGCCATGCTGACCGGCCCAGAACCCGCCACGGTGCCGATCAACGTGGGTGTGTAGGAGTTGTTGATCTTGTAAAGCTGGGTGCCCGACACCACAAAACCCACGCCGTCATTGGATGAAAACGCCCATAGACCACGAACTGGGCCAAAACCCACCGTTGACAAAAGCGTCAAGCCTGGGCAACGCTGCAAGAACGCAGGCTCTTTGCCGCCTTCGGGAATAACTTCTGGAAACAAATTGACCATGCGGGCATCCGCAGCGTTGACGCTGCGGGCCACGTAGGTCGAGCCAAGGATAGGCGTTTTCATCAGTAATTGCCGGCATAGATGTTAAAGCGCTGGCGAGTGGCCACGATGGCGTAAGGCATCGACATGACGTCATCGGGGTTGTTGATGCGCTTCAAGTTGCGCTTGCTGGTCATGGCAATGCGTTGCACTTGGGGGCTGGGCTCAACACCAAATTCGGGCGCAAACTCCATGGCCAAGTTGTACGTGAAAGCACGTAAATACCCAGGCGGGAACAAAATGTTGGTTGCCAAAGTAGCGGGCTGATCCAACTCATCAACCGAAATAAAATGCCATTCCAAGTCCCGTGTGGGCTTGGGGTAGATGTACATGTCAACGTTAGGATAGCTCATGTTGATAAACAACACTTGCGGGTACGTAGACGTTACCGTCTTAACAGCAATGCCGTCATACTGCTGTTGATTGATAAACTTGATACCAAACGACACGTTGGTGCCTGGGTCACGATAGTAGGTAGCGTCGTCCAACAGTATTGGCCGGTTGCCTACAAAGTCGCCAGTGGGGCCAAGGGTTCGGTTGATAAATCCAGCAGGCCAGGTAAACACCTGATCTTGGGTGCTGAATATAGACAAACGCTCAGTATTCCATGAGTCGATCATCTGGTTAAGGGCCATCAACGCATCTTGAGACACTGACGCAGAAGGGGTTTCGCCTTCGGCCAGCACGCCCAGCAGCCGCAGCGCCCGGTTGATCTGATCGGCAGCAGAATAGGTGGCCATCTTTACGCTCCTTGTTCGACCGCCTCAATAGTAGGACGGCCACGTCTACGTTTTACTTCCTGTGGAGCCGCCTCTTCAACAACATCGGGCGTGTCAAGAGTATAGCGTGTCCAGCCATTTTTTTCATCTTCTACAGCTTCAAGTTCCATCGTTGCAACTTTGGCGCCGTGGACTTCATGCGACATGTAAATAACTGGCATAAAAAGAAGGGGGTGATTAGCCCCCTGGTTGGTTAGGCTGCGCCGTGAATGATCGCAAAGTTGATGATGACAGCTTCTGAGTAAGAAGTTGCAGCAGTCAAATTGCGCAAAGTGATCAAGGCAGAACCAGCAGCCAAATACGAAACGTAAGTAGTGTACGCGCCAAGTGCGCTGCCAGTGGTATTGCTGGAGACATTCACAATGATTGTGTCATTGATGGAAATCAATGAATTGGTCAAAACAAACGAAACAGCAGCGCCAGCAGCCAAAGCGGCGCCGTTCATGGTGATGCGACCAGCGCTGTTGTTCAGCGTCACGCCTGTGGATTTGCTGGTCAACTGAGTGACAGCACCTTGAGCTGCTGCGCTGTAGCCAATTTCTTGGCTTGCGTAACAGGTAGTAAATTCGGGGTCGCTATACGCAACGCCTACTGCTTGGGTATTTGGCATGATTGTTCCTTAAAAATGGGGGCCAAAGCCCCCATTAGGTTTAGGCAATGCGATACAAAGACCAAGCGCCGTCGCCAGTTTTCACTGCACGATACATTTGGGAAGTACCAGCGGTGGTGACGGTCATCAAGCCTTGTGAGCCAGAAGAACCGATGGTCCAACCGGTGTTGGTCGTAATGGTAATCACGCCGCTGCCAGAACCGTTGGTGTTCACCACAACGAAATCAAAGCTGCTGTTGACTTTAGCGCTGGACAAGGCTGCGTCCAGATCAGTAGCCAAAGGCAGGGTATAAGCCGCTGCGGTTGTGGTGGGAGTGCCCAAAATAATACCGTTCAGCACTTGAGCAGTTGTCAGCGTTGCCGTGACAGTTGCCGTTGCTGGGGTAGCTTGGGTCTCAATTTGCATTTCATTGATGTTGCCGTCACCAACTTGGTAACCGCCTGCGCCATTGGGAAGAGTAGCCATGATAGATTTCCTTGAAAAAGATGTTACGACGAAAGGGGCCGAAGCCCCGTTTCAGATCAACCCCACAGACGGCAAGCCATCTGAGGACGAATGGTGGAATAGCCGTAGAGTACATCAATACGACAAGGCATACGGTCGTTGTTGATGTCGTACTGACGAACCACACGCAAGCTGATGCCGTTGTGAACGGCGCGCGCAGCCATGTCTACGCCCTGGGGCAGCAACAAGTCAGCGGTAGCGAACGTGATGGCGTCCTTGTGATAGACCAAGTTCTGGGGATACTGGGTTGAAGCAGCACCCACAAACACCACAGCGGCAGAGTTAGCGGGCAAAGTCAACATAGTAGCCAGAGCGTGAGCTGCTGAGTACATAGGAGCCACGGTCACGGTAGCAGTGGTGGTGGCAGTCGTTGACGCCAAAGCCACAAACTGGAACAACGAACCAGTGGATTCACGGGTTTGCGGGTTTACAGCGTAAACACCAGCAATCGTAAACACGTCACCAACGGTAAGGGTTTCACCAGAGCCAACAGTCAACGTGAGGGTAGAAGAACCTTCAGTTGTTACCGCAGCACCAGTGGTGTTGCCAGTAGCAATGCGGGTGCCGGTGGTGTGCTGCTTGATTGACTGAGACATGTTGACTTCGTCAAAGCCCAACACACCCATGCCCATCATGCCGTTTTTAAACTGGCGTGACACGGTATCGGTGGGGTTGAACAGACCTTTCATGCCTTCGACCAAACCAGCGTTAGCGGCAGGATTGACGGTGGCATAACGGGGGTTCATCACAGCGGCGTTCTCGTTCAGCTTCTGCTGGGCTTGCAACAGCACCAAAGAAGTCGAAGGAGTGGTGCCAGGCGTGCCGACGGTGTTACCGATGCTCTTGTACGCATTGGCAACGTCAGCGTCGATGGAGCTGGCCAACTGGCTGATACGAGGTTTCAACACACGCTCTGCAAAGTCATCCAACTGCATGGTCAATTCGGCAGATGTGAAGTTGACACCAATGTGCTTTTGGGTTGACACGGTCAAGGTGGTGAACTGCTCGTTGTCGTCTTGAACTTGCAAGGCGGCACCGTCGGTCACCAAAGCACGATCAGGCAGGCGAATACGCAGGGTTGAACCAATCTTGGCACCTTCAACAGCAAAGCTGTCGTCGTACTGACGGTTCACGTTACGGGTCAACACAAGGTTGTTTTCGAGAATCTCAAGCGCTTTGCGCGTGATCATGTCGATGGTTAAGATACTGTTAGCCATGGAAAAAGTCCTTTAAAAATTTAGCGGGTTGCCTGCATCTTTTTCATCTGTCGGGCTCTTTCGGCTTCAATCCACTCTGAGGCACTCATGGTCTTGGTAGACCGTGGGTCAGTAGTGTCATAAGCCGGTGCTCCAGAGGAGCGAGCCGTCACGGGAGAAATCGGTGCTGGCGCAGACGTTGTTTTCTTGACCGGGGGCGCTGAAACCAATTTGGCTTCAATTTTCCCAATCTCTTTCGCCTGGCTCAAGGGCGTCATGCGTGAGATACGTTCCGCTTCTTTAGGGTTAGACCCGAGGTAGTACGCTAACTCAGGGCCAATCTCCGAAGACTGAATCGTTTCAGCCATCACGTTCGTGACTGGAAGTTTGGGGTTGTAGGCAACTTGTTCAAAGTCGTCGTACTTACTCCGCGCTTCTTCCTCAAGATCGTGGTAGCTCTCAAGAACTTGCGATTGCTGCCTGGCTTGGTCACGCTTGGCGATCAGCTCTTCTGCTTTCTGAAGGGCCAATGCTTGCGCGTAGGCTTCAGTAGACTCAAACTGGTCAGCGGATGCTGCTGGGGCTGCTTGTAGCGTCTGTTGTTCAGACTGACGCTGCGCTTGTTCTCGTTCCCACTTACGTTGCTCTCTTGCAAGGCGTTTGCCAATGGCTGCGTCCAGTTCTTCTTGGGTAAAAACCCTAGAAGATTCTTTCTGCTCATCAGCGACTACCGGCGTACTTTCAACAGTCTCAGGAGTGGCCGTCACTTCCGTTGCTGGCGCGGAGTCTACTTCCGCTAGGTTTTGTTGGACTTCTTCAGTCATTTCAATGAATCCTAAGATTCCCCGGTGAACCTCGCCGGTAAGGTTTTGTCAGCATTATGCTGGAATTTGGGCCGCTTGGTAAGCAGCAATCACTTCAGGCGTATGCACCGCAGCGCAAATAGCTTGAACTTTGGCGTCTTCAGCGCTGTAGTCGGCGCCAGGCACAATGACATGGCGGTGAAATGAACCACTAATTTGCTCGCCATTTTCCATGATGCGGGTGCAAGTGCGAACTTGAACACAACCGTTTTCAATGGTTTCAATCAAGTCAACAACAATTTGTTTCTCTAAAGCCATGATATTTTCCTTGTTTCCAGCCACGGCATCCACCGTGGCATTAAGGTTTCCAGTTGTCCGAACTGGTACGGGTTAAGAAATCAATCCAAATGTTTTCCAAGTTCCAGGTGAACCTGTCACCGTGCAAACCCAACCAATATATCCAGCACTTGCGGGGGCGGTGTTATACACAATGTCACCTTGAACCCAATACCCTGTTGTTGGGGCGGCGGTCACTAACTGCCAATTGTTGTTTGCTTGGCGCACATTTGCACCAGCACCATTGGCGGTGAAATATGCCGTCAGTCCAGCGCCAGCGCCATAAAAAGCATTGTTGGTGACATTGACGTTTGTTGACGAAATTCTTGCCGCAATGACTTGTGTGGCAGCGGTTTGCATATCGGCAAAATGATTGCCCGACACTAATACGCCGTTAACAGTTTGCAAATCAATGCCGTATGAAACTTTAAATTGATTGCCAACAATGTTAACAAATGAAGAAGAAAAAACAGTTAGCGGATTTGTAACGTCACTTATTTGATTTCCAACAATATTAACGCCTGATATACAACTAGAAATCTTAATCGGTGTGTCAATGCCAACAATTTTATTGCCGACAATTACCGCTTGTGTGTCAACTTGAAATTCAATGCCCAATGCAGTCGTTACACCTGATCTTGGGTAAATAGAATTGTTGCTTATCAAAAGCCTTGCTGGTGTAGCACCTACGTTATTGCTAAAAACACCCCTGCTGCCTGTGTATATAGTATTTGAATCTATAACAACGTTTTGTGCATTATCTCCAAACACGCCAATGCAATCAAACCCTGTATTAATGATTGTGTTGTTGGTGCATTTAGCATCTTTAACTGCATTGGGGGAAATACCAGCAAATGCACAACCATGCCCAGCCCAATTATAAATATAGTTATTGTTGATAACAATTCCATCTACTGTATTTCCGCTGTCAGGTTCAACATCAATTCCCGAATAAGGCGAACCACCCGTGCGGGAAGCATTAGTACCGACAATTTCACATCCATCAATAGTAATGTTCGTGCCACCAATAACAGATACGCCATTTCTTACTGCGTCATTGATGTAGCAATCTAAAATAGAAATGCCGTTACCGCCGCTAATGTAAAGAGTATCATTATTGCCTTGGTTCAATGTGCAATTTTGAATTATTACTTTGCTGCTATTTGTAATAGTTATTGGTCTACTTACAAAACCTGCATTAATAGTAATTCCATTGATTTCTACATCAGTTACTGCGTTAACATGAAAAACATACCCTGCTATTGTTCCATTAATAATGGTTTTTCCAGCAACGCCAAATAATTTATTACCTGTATTTAAAGGAATGGCAATACTTGCTGTCCCAGTAGATACCAAATAAGTTCCTGGCGGCATAAAAACTTGATTGGATGCAGCTAATGCCGCATTGATGGCAGAAGTGCAATCTGTCGCCCCTGTTGGGTCAGCGCCGTAATCCAACACATTAGCTGGTGCGCTGGTAATCATTGAATAAGATACTTTGGTAAGCGCCATGATTTTCCTTTATGCGGTCATATAAGTAACTGAACCCCAAAAACGGGTGTTGTTAGCAATATCAGTTGTTGTTAAATATGGGGGCGTTGATGCAACAACTATGCTTCCCCAAAGATAAATGTTTGTGCTATTAGTGTTGCAAAACATACCAATAACATTGTGATTGACTGCTAAATTTGACCATAACGCCAAAGCGCCGCCAGCAATAAGTGACCCAGTATTTAAAACAGTAAAAGGCAAATTACTAATAATTGCATTTCCAGTAATAGTTCCTTTGGCGCTTAGATTAATGTAAAAATTAACAGTAACAACTCTACCAATTTTTGTGTATGTTCCTGTTTGTGATGTATATGTCTGACCACTACCGCCGCCATCACCAGTTAAATTTGGTGTCCATGTACCTTCTTCATATGTTGATAAAACAGTACCCGAACCAAATTTTATGCTAGTGGCAAGTGCCGCACCTAAAGTTGGCGTTACAAGCGTTGGGCTTGTGGAAAATACCAAATTTGTAGTGGTTGTTCCTGTTGCACCTGATGCTGAATAACCTGTGATGTTGTTGAACGATGTGATGCTGGCGGTGGATGCGTTTGTCCCACCATTGGCAACAGGTAAAACACCAGATACATGGGTTGTAAGACCAATCTTGCCCCAACTTGGCGCAACCCCAACGCCACCAGAAATAAGAGCATTACCCGTGGCTACATCAGGAAGTTTTGCAAGGGTTGTGGTGGTATCCGCATAAAGCAAATCACCCACCGCATAAGACGTTTGCCCCGTACCGCCAGCCGTAGCTGGGACAACTTTCCATCCAATAACTTGAACCGCAGCCGCATTGTCTTTGTAAAACAGTTTTCCATCGGTGATGTTGATTGCCAATTCGCCCGTGGCAAGATTTGCCGCCAATGGCACATTGGTTGCTGTACTTGAAGAATACAGTTGGATTGGGGTGAAGCCTGTTTGTGCCATGTTTTACCTTAATTGAACATGACTTCAATGGATGAAGTAAGCGGCGGCGCTTGTGAAAACGTCAACATTGTGCCTGACACCGTGTAAGTGTTTTTCTGCTGATACACGCCATTGATATACACAAAGGTGAAGTTTTCGCCCAATGATGCAGAACTTAACGTGAATACAGTTTGCGAACCTGTACCAGTAAAGTTTTGAACTTGAAATTCTGCCGCACCAATTCCCGAAATATTGTCGTAACTTGCAATAAGCACATCAGTTGATGTATTTAAAACAAACTTATAAGTTGATACTGTTAACCAAATTTCCCCAGTTGATACACGACCAGCGGAATTCAAAATAATTGGATTGGAGTGAGCAATATTTCCAGCGGATGTTGTGTATGTTGCCTTTGGGGTTGTTGTTCCTGCTGCATATGTGTAAAGTTTTCCACCCGATAACACCGTGCCATCGTTATTGAAAAACTGCCACCCAGCCCCGCCAATTGGTGATAAAAATACTGCCATATTGATTCCTCAAATGCTCGGTGTAAAGACCTGGGGCAACCAGGGGGCGACAACTACCCGTTGGGTTGCCGCAGCTTGTTCATCTAATCTGGCCTCGACCTGTGCGCCAATGTCGGCAGTCACCCAGCCGATCACAATATCTTCGGTCACATCAGCAAATGGCACGATCAGCTTTGGCTCGGCAAACTTCCACCATCCTTCAGTTTCCACCCCGTTTTTAGCGCAGAAATACCGTGCGCCTGTGATCAAGTCGCCATCAGCTTGGATTTCCAAGATTTTCCACATCAGAATGTGCCCCCTGTGACCCCGCCCGAGGCGGTTAAAACGCCCGTGGATGGATTGAAT
>Ga0214919_10003970_pt1 | contig 21883 bp, 14 predicted proteins | sample LL1503_MetaG_FD_177994 | JGI IMG/M metagenome (GOLD analysis project Ga0214919, IMG submission 177994) | Freshwater microbial communities from Lake Lanier, Atlanta, Georgia, United States - LL-1503 | ecosystem: Environmental > Aquatic > Freshwater > Lake | place: USA: Georgia | collected... | reverse complement strand
TAAAGAAAGAAACTATTGCGCTACTAATTGATTAAAAGCCAAGAATCAATTTTGCAATCGAAAAGTAAATCAAAATTCCACAGATGTCATTACTGGTAGTAATAAATGGCCCTGTGGCCAAAGCGGGATCAATTCCTAATTTGTCTAATAAAAGCGGGATAAAAGTGCCTATAAGAGAGGCAATAATTATTACAGATACCAATGCAATTGTAACAATCATTCCAATTTTAGGTTCAACTCCTAAAAGAAAATGACTTCCTATAAAAAGTATTGTGGCTAATATGGCTCCGTTTAAAAGGCTTAATGAAATTTCTTTTAATAATCGGTTAAATATAGAACCGCTTATAGAGTGATTGGCTAAGCCTTGTACTATTATTGCAGAGGATTGAACGCCAACGTTTCCGGCCATGGCGGCAATTAAAGGCGTAAAGAAAAATAATTCGCCATGTTCTAACATAGCACCTTCGAATAAACCTAACATTTTTACACTAATAAATCCACCTAAGAGTGCTAAAACCAACCAAGGCAATCGCGCTTTGGTGAGTTCCAAAATGCTGTCATCGGCCTCAACGTCTTGAGAGATACCCGCTGCTAATTGGTAATCTTTGTCGGCTTCGTCTTTGATTACGTCAACGATATCATCAATGGTAACTCTTCCTACTAGTCTTCCCATTTCATCCACAACTGGAATTGCCTCCAAATCATATTTTTGCATGATTCTAGCTACCTCAGTGTTTAGCGTGTCCACTTTTACAGAATCTACTTTTTTGATATACACTTCGCTGATTGGCGTTTTGGTAGAAGTGGTCAATAAATCTTTTAGCGACAATCTGCCTTTCAAACGATTTTCATCATCTACGACGTAAATCGAATGAACTCTGGTGACATATTCTGCTTGAATACGCATTTCTTTCACACAAGTTAATACATTCCAATTTTCATTGACTTTAACCAATTCTTTTCCCATCAAACCGCCGGCAGTATCTTCGTTGTAGCGCAATAAATCGACAATGTCTTTGGCGTGTTCAACGTCTTCTAACTCGGAGATTACTTCTTCCTTTTTGCTTTGTGAAAGTTCGGCAATAATGTCGGCGGCGTCATCGGTGTCTAGTTCGTCTAATTCTTCGGCTATTTCTTTGGCAGAAAGGCCTTGAAGAATTTTTTCACGAATATCATCTTCTAGTTCAGGCAGAATTTCGGCGGTGATCTCGCTATCTAGAATTTTAAATATATAAGTAGCTTCTTCAATTTCTAATTCATCAAAAATCTCAGCAATATCGGCATGGTGCAAATCATTAAGCAACACTTCCAACTCCGAATCATTTTTGGAGTGAATGAGTTGCTCAATTTGTGCTAAGAGTTCTTTGCTGATTTTAAACTGCATTGGCTTCTATTTTTAAGGTAAGTTCGATGAACTGTTCTACAGAAAGTTGCTCAGGTCTGAGGTCAAAGATACTATCTTCTTTTAAATTATCCGAAAGATTGAAGGATTTTAAACTATTTCTTAATGTTTTACGACGCTGTTGAAACCCAGTTTTTACTACACTAAAAAACATTTTTTCATTGCAAGGCAAATGAAAATTTTCTTTTCTACGCAATCGTAAAACACCCGATTTTACTTTTGGGGGCGGATTAAAAACATGTTCGTCAACCGTGAAAAGGTATTCAGCATCATAGAAAGCTTGAGCTAAAACGGATAAAATCCCATATACTTTATTGCCTTTTTTGGAACAAATTCGTTCGGCTACTTCTTTTTGAAACATACCCGAAAACTCAGGAACTTGTTCGCGCAATTCTAAACAACGAAAAACAATTTGGGTTGAAATATTGTAGGGAAAATTGCCGATGATAGCAAATGGTTTTCCTTCAAAAACCTCATTAATATTATATTTTAAAACATCTTTGGAAATAATTTTTCCTTGCAATTTGGGATAATGTGTAGCTAAATATTCCACCGATTCTTGGTCAATTTCAATAACATATGTTGTGGTAGGTTTTTCTAAAAGATATTTAGTTAAAACGCCCATTCCAGGGCCAATTTCCAAAATGGTATCATAGCCAGAAAAGCTTAGTGTATCGGCTATGTTTTTTGCAATAGTTTCATCGGTTAAAAAATGTTGTCCGAGATGTTTTTTGGCTTTTACGTCATTCATTTTCGCTTGTCTTTCCCGAGCAGGCGGGAATCTATATTAATTATTCCAATTTTCAGACAGGTCTTTCCAATCTTTATTTTCTTCTTCAATCAAATTTATTTTCCATTGACGATTCCATTTCTTGAGTTGCTTTTCTCTTTTAATGGCATCGTTTACATATTGATGGTTTTCAAAATAAACTAAATTTATAACATTATATTTTGAAGTAAAACCTTCATTTATTTTTTGTTTGTGTTGTAAAACTCTTGTTTCTAAATCATTTGTTATCCCAATGTATAAGGCGCCATTCTTTTTACTGGCTAAAATGTATACATAATATTGATGGATGGTTTTAAACATCTGCTGTTTTATTTCTATACTCTTTCTTCTCTTTTTTGTCTTTCCCGTGCAGGCGGTAATCCGTGTTTATTTTTTCTGGATTCCCGCCTTCGCGGGAAAGACAATCATTTATTAACTTTATTCTATTTTACTATTAGTTTCGGATTTCCACCTGCGCGGGACACAAGTGTCAGCGAACTGGCGAAGCAATGACAAAAGACTAATGTTCCGATATCAACTCCAGTTCTGTTCTGAAAGCTAGCATTTTGTCTCCAAATAAACGATGACCTTCTTCACGAAGTGTTGGTGCATCTTGTTCATAATAGTTTTGCAAAGTTTCTTTGCTATCAGTCGTGTATTGAATAGAATAGGTTGTTCCGCCCATTTCCTCTTCAATCAAAACTTTTACCATTCGAGCCGAAGTGAATTTTCCCGTGGATAAAACATCTTTTATATGCTTTTCTTGCATCCATTGCATCCATTGGTCATGAACACTTTCATGTATGTTTATAGTAACGTTGTAAAGTATCATTTTTGATTTATGGGTTATAAGTTTAAAAGATTTATGAAGTTCATGAAAAACTGCCAACTGCGACTGCTAACTTAACACTAAAGATTTGTATCTCCTCGCAACTTTCGGTATTTGTTCCTCGAGTCAACAAAGTAAATACTGTCTTCGTGTTTGAAAATCATTTCCTCGTAGAGTGGTTTTGCTTTTTCAATAGCATTCAACTGTGAATTATAAATTTCCGCTGAAAAGTAAAGCGCTTCATCTATGTAAATGCAGTCTTTGTGCTTGGTAATGATTTCGTTATAATTTTCTAACGCGTTATTGAAATCACCCATTTTTTCATAGATTTTTCCAATACGCAAGAGAGTAACAGGTTCAATGTCTTCGCCTTTGTGTTCTTTTAAAATCAATTGAAATTGTGCTAAAGATTCTTGTTTTTTGTTTTGAAATAAAAGAAAATCTGCTCGAGCAAACTTCTTCAGCGCTACTTGAGTAGAGTCTTCAACAGTATTGTCGCTTATTAACAAGAATAAATCCAAAGCATCATTGGCTATCAATTGTGATGACACCGATTTTAGTACTTTTAATTGGTGTGATGCCCAATCAAAATCAGTTTTAAAATAACTAGTTTTGGCTGTTTTCAAACTAGCTTCTTGTCCAATAACATCGCCACCCATCTCTTCGTCAATTTGAGAATAATAAATCAATGCTTGGTTGAATTTTTCTTCATAAAGCAGTATGTCTGCCAATTCCATTTTTACTTCTGCCAATTGATTCCTGTTGATTGGAATTTCCATAGCATTTTTCAAAATTGCTTTTGCTTTTTCTGAATCTTTTAAATGAAATGCAGTAAAATTTGCTTGGAGTTTTAATAATGAAAGTGTGTATGGGCTCACACCAAATTCTTTTATCAAAGCGTCTAATTCTGCAGTAATAGCCGAATAGTCTTTTTCTAAAGCATGGTCAATTTCCATTTCTATCAAATAGGTATGTGACTGAATGAGCACGTCTAAATCTTTTGTATTGTCTAGTACAAAGGTCAAAATTTCTTTAGCTGATTCTTTGTCATTATCATTAATCGCCATTTGAACTAAATTGATAATATTCCCGAACGAATCTGGTTTTCTTTTGTAAATTGCTTTTTGTTGTATAAAAGCTTTTCCGTATTCCTTTAGTTGCACAAAATACCAGCTTAAGAAATCATTCCAGAAAATATCTTGTGTTTTTTGAGTTCTCAGCAATAAGGCTTTTTTCAATGTATCGTTAAAGCTAACATCACCATTATCTATCATAAATAGTGCTAATTGATTTTGAATAACAGGAAGATTTTGCGGGTTTTGAAAAGATTCCAAGAGATAGGTTTCTATCATCAAATCAGTATTTCCTTGTTGCCCATAGAGCATTGCCATTTGAAAATTAAAACTCAATTTAGGATCTGTTTCAAGGGCTGTTTTATAAGCTAATAAGGCATAATCATAGAGGGCTTTTTTTTCAAAAGTATAAGCAATTCCATAGACTTCAACGGCATTTTTTTTGATTTTGGAGATGGCTTGGTCATAATATTTTGTCGCTTTCTCTTGGTTTTTTTGCAATTGATAATTGTATCCCAATTCAACTAATACTTGATTTTGTTTAAAACGTTCTAATTGTTCTTCAATGACTTTTTGAGCTTTATCATATTGTTGCAACTGTTGGTAACATTCTACAACTCTTTGAAAATAATTAAAGTTACCCATTTGGGTTTTGAGTAAATCTTGATAGCTAATCAATGCTTTTTCAAATTCTCCTCTGTCAAAATAATTATTGGCCAATTGCTCGTTCTGTGCATGAACAAGAATGGAAAGTAACAAGAATGTTATACAAAGAATTTTTTTCATAGATTTTATTAAAATCAACTTCGTACTAAAGTAACATTTTTTGTGTCGGTTTAGTATGTTGTTTACGAAAGATTAACTTTTAATTAATGATATCAAAACCAGTATAAGGACGCAATACTTCTGGAATTACTATGCCTTCAGGGGTTTGATAATTTTCAATTATACCAGCTAAAACTCTTGGTAAAGCTAATGAACTTCCGTTGAGTGTATGAGCCAATTGTGTTTTTCCATCTTTACCTTTAAAACGCAATTTTAATCGATTGGCTTGGAAGGTTTCAAAATTAGAAACTGAAGATATTTCTAACCAACGATCTTGTGCTGTTGAAAATACTTCGAAATCATAAGTTAATGCGGAAGCAAAACTCATATCGCCTCCACAAAGGCGCAGAATTCGGTATGGTAATTTCAATTCTTGCAGAATATTTTTTACGTGTTCAACCATGCCATCCAAAGCTTCATAAGATTTGTCAGGATGTTCTACACGAACAATTTCTACTTTGTCAAATTGATGTAAACGATTTAAACCGCGAACATGTGCGCCATAAGAACCTGCTTCACGACGAAAACAAGGTGTGTAACCTGTACATAAAACAGGCAAATCATTTTCTTGTAAAATCACATCACGAAACAAGTTGGTCACAGGAACTTCGGCAGTTGGAATTAAGTATAAATCATCGATACCAACATGGTACATTTGTCCTTCTTTATCTGGCAATTGTCCCGTTCCATAACCAGAAGCTTCATTTACTAAATGCGGCACTTGGAATTCTTGGTAACCAGCTTCTGTGTTTTTATCTAAAAAATAAGAAATCAAAGCGCGTTGTAGTTTAGCACCTTTTCCTTTATAAACAGGGAAACCTGCACCAGTAATTTTTACACCCAATTCAAAATCGATGATGTCATATTTTTTTACTAATTCCCAATGAGGTTGTGCTCCTTCATATAAAACTGGGATTTCTCCTTCTTGAAACACATTCAGATTTTCTTCTGGTGTTTTGCCTTCAGGAACGATGTCGGCAGGAAGATTGGGCAACAAATACATTTTTTGAGTCAAATCGTTTGCAAAAGCTTCTAATTTTTCGGATAATTCTTTGCTAGTTTCTTTGAGCTGAGTTGTTCTTTGTTTTAGAATTTCGGCTTTAGCTTTTTCACCATTTTTCATCATTTCGCCAATGGCTGAAGAAAGTTTGTTGGCTTCGGCTAAGGTATTGTCAAGGGCAACTTGAGTGCTTCTTCTGTTTTCATCTAAAAGGATTATTGCTGAAACAATAGCTCCGGCATCCATATGTTTTTTCGCTAAAGCAGTAATCACTTTGTCTTTATTCTCTCTAATGTAACTTATTTGTAACATGACATTTTCTTTATAAGAACGCAAATTTAATGAAATGTTTCATACGAATTTAATTATTGTTTCTTCATGGTTTTTTCTTGGTTAAACTTTAATTTAAAAAAAAAATAAAAAACGAAACTTATTTTAGAGAAAACTAGTACGAATCTGTTTTTCTTATAACTTTTTACCAAAAATTTAATAATAATTAGTATTCTTTATTATTATATTCGCAAAAATTACCTTGCTATCATGATTAAAAACTACGTTTTACTGTATTGTCTTTCGCTATGTTCTGTTTTTGCTCAAAACAATCATAATATGACTCATAGAATTGCTGAAGCAGAAATGAAATCGGCTTCAAAGCTTATGAATTTGCAAGTAAACTCTAATACGGCTAATTATGACTTGACCTATAGTAAATTAGAATTCACGGTTAATCCTAATTTTTATGCAATTACAGGAAAAGTCACTCATACTTTCAAAGCATTGTCAAATATGACTAAAGTTACCTTTGATTTAACCAATCAATTAACCGTAAATACTGTAAAAAGAGGTAGCACCAATTTAACTTTTACTCAAAATACCAGCAACGAATTGGTAATTAATCTTGGTACAACTATAACTACAGGAAACTCTACTACAGTAGAAATTAATTATTCTGGGGCACCAGCTACTGGCGAACAAGCATTTACTAAAAGTACTCATAATGGTTCGCCTATTATATGGACACTATCAGAACCTTTTGGCGCCAAAGATTGGTGGCCTTGTAAACAAGATTTAAATGATAAGATAGATAGTATCGATATATATATTACGGCGCCATCACAGTATGTTAGTGTTGCCAACGGAGTTGAGACCACAGCTCCAGTAATTTCGGGGGCTAATAAAACAACTCACTTTCATCACGGTTATCCTATTCCAGCTTATTTGATAGCCTTAGCGGTGACCAATTATCGAGTATATAATCAGACGGCTGGAATTACAACTTCTTTTCCAATTATAAATTATATCTATCCTGAAAATTATGCTTCTGCTGTTTCTGATTTGTTTCAAACTCCAGACATAATGACTTTATATGAAACACTTTTTGAACCCTATCCGTTTAAAAATGAAAAATATGGTCATGCCCAGTTTGGTTGGAGTGGCGGCATGGAACATACTACGGTATCTTTTATGCAAAATTTTAGTAGAGAATTAATCGCTCATGAATTAGCCCACCAATGGTTTGGTGATAAAATTACTTGTGGGACTTGGAAAGATATTTGGCTTAATGAAGGATTTGCTACTTATTTAGCCGCATTGGTAATTGAAGACATTGATGGCTCAACGGCTTTTATATCTGAAAAAGACGCTATGATTAATAATATTACAACATTCCCTACAGGTAATCTTTATTTAACTGATACACAAGCTACTAGTGTTAACCGTATTTTCAGTAGCCGATTGAGTTATAATAAAGGAGCCATGGTTTTGGAAATGTTGCGTTTCAAAATGGGTGATGTTGCTTTCTTTCAAGCTTTAAAAAATTATTTAGCTGATACTGATTTGGCCTATAAATATGCCGTTACAGCTGATTTGCAAACTCATTTAGAAGCGGTTTATGGTCAAGATTTAATCGAATTTTTTAATGATTGGGTTTACAATCAAGGGTATCCAATTTATACTATAACAGCTCAAAATTGGGGAACAGGACAAGTTAAATTTGTGGTGAATCAAACGCAGTCTGATCCTTCGGTTACCTATTTTGAAATGCCTGTTCCGGTTAGAGTGTTCGGAGCCAATGGCGAGCAAGCCGATTTAGTTTTGGATAATACTGTAGATGGTGAAGAATTCATACAAAATGTTGCCTTTCCTATTACTAGTGTTGAATTTGATCCCGATAGACATATTATTTCTAAAAACTCCACAGTAACATTAAGTAATCAAAACTTTGATATCAATGATACTATAAGTATATATCCTAATCCAAGTTCTGATGTATTGCATATTCAAATGCCATCTACTGTTGTTTTACAAAAAGTAACTGTTTATAATCATCTTGGACAAATAGTATTAGAAAATACAAATTCAGATTTTAACGTAACTACTTTGTCAACGGGTGTTCATTATCTAGATATTCAAACTTCTGAAGGGACATTTCATAAAAAATTCATAAAAAAATAATCTTCATAAAATATTATATGCAGGGGTAAGGTGAAAACCTTACTTTTGTGCTTTTAAAAGAAACTGACAATAAAAAATGGAAATTGTAATCAAATCATCTCAATTCTTATTAAGCTTATCGCTGTTAATCATACTTCACGAATTAGGACATTTCATTCCTGCCAAATTATTCAAAACCCGAGTGGAAAAGTTCTACTTGTTTTTTGACATTAAATTTTCTTTATTCAAAAAGAAAATTGGTGAAACAGAATATGGTATTGGTTGGTTACCATTAGGAGGTTATGTAAAAATATCAGGAATGATAGATGAAAGCATGGACAAGGAACAATTAGCTCAAGAGCCACAACCTTGGGAATTTCGTTCAAAACCAGCTTGGCAACGTTTAATTATTATGCTTGGTGGCGTTACGGTGAATTTTATTTTAGCGTTTTTAATCTACATAGGAATGACTTATGTATATGGGGAATACTATATCAAAAATGACAACATAAAAGATGGTGTTTGGATTACTAATCCTGTTGTTGAAAAACTTGGATTTAAAACAGGAGATAAACTAGTAGCTATTGATGGAAAAAAGATAGAACGATTTGAGCCATCCGTTAATTTAGATATTTTAACATCTAAAAGTGTGGTGGTAGAGCGAGATGGAGCAGATCAAACTACAACTATTCCTCACAACTTTATAGGTAACTTTATTGATGCCGATAAAAAAAGTTTAATTGCCCTAAGAATGCCTTTTGTGGTTGGGGCTTTAGCTGATGATTCACCTAACAAAGGTATATTAAAGCCAAAAGATATTATCATTTCTATCAATGGGGATACTGTCAAATATTTTGATCAAGCTGCAGTTATACTTCAAGCTCATAAAGGAAAAACTGTAGCGGGTTTTGTATTGCGAAATGAAGTAAAAGTCCCTGTTTTGTTGAAAATTACTAAGGAGGGTAAACTAGGCGTAAATCTAGGCGCTTTAAAAGAACAAAATTTAGAAAAACTGGGTTACTATAAATTCAGTACAGAGCAATTTGGTTTCTTGGAGTCAATTCCTATTGGCATTGATAAAGGGTTTACTCAATTGGGGAATTACTGGAAACAATTGAAATTGATATTTAATCCTAGCACTGGTGCTTACAAAGGCGTGGGCGGATTTGCCGCTATCTTCAATATATTTCCACAAACATGGAGTTGGGAAGCGTTTTGGAGTATTACGGCTTTACTATCCATAATGCTTGGGGTAATGAATTTATTGCCAATTCCAGCTTTAGATGGGGGGCATGTGATGTTCTTATTCTATGAAATTATTTCGGGCAAAAAGCCAAGTGATAAGTTCTTAGAAAGAGCCCAAATGATTGGATTTGTTTTACTTATTTCATTATTGTTATTTGCTAATGGAAATGATATTTACAAGGCAATTGTAGGTAAATAACGTTTTTTGAAATTTTATTGTTTTTTATTTGCAAAAAATAAAATTCGTTCTATATTTGCAACCGCTTAAAAGATATAATATCTTCCTCCTTAGCTCAGTTGGTTAGAGCATCTGACTGTTAATCAGAGGGTCCTTGGTTCGAGCCCAAGAGGGGGAGCTAATTGAAAAAAGAGGTCATTATTGACCTCTTTTTTATTTCTACAATCTTGCAAAACCTTACTGGCATTGAGAAGAAGTTTTATTGGAGTTGTGAATTTAGGGGTTGTAACTTTTCTCTTCAATCTATAAATTTACTAAAAAGATGCGGCCAAAAAATTTGTTTATAGTTCTCGGGTCCAACGATTTATAAAATCCTACCAAATCTTCCAACTATGGAACTTGTTTGTCCAAATACCCCCTGAATAGTTACAGAATTTCTAGTCTATCCAATTATTAGTTCAAAGCTTAGTTTTAATATTTAATGATATTTTCTAAAAATTATTTTAATTATACTTGTAAAATATTTATATTTACACAAATTTTTGATAAATCATATTAATAACAAATTATGAGTAAAGAGAGTAAAGGAATTATTATTCCAATAATTAGTTTAATATTTTATTTAGGAATAGCTGGAGGTTTAATTTACTTAATGCTTGTTATGTTTGGAATTTATAATCCTAATTCTAAAACTGAAAATTATAAAACTTGTAAAGCTGATATAGTTTGTTGGAAGGAAAGTATAAATACTTTTTTTGATGCCAAATTCGAGGATTTTGAAGATGGGAAAATAGATAAAAATTGGAATTCAGAAGAACAAATGTTGGGTTCTGAAATTCAAACTATAATTAATAGTAATATAAGAACAGAAGTTACGGAATATTTTTTTGCTGCAATGCAGAAAAATGCGGAAAAAATTGCTAAAGAAATTCCTTCTGCAAGAACAGAAAATCAATAGTAAATATAAGTTCATTCATTAAAATAGAACACAATTATTTTATAGTAATTTTCTCTAAAGAAGTACAAGGGTAATAATTACAAAAATAATTTTTTATTAACTCATTGTTTTTCTGATAGTTAAGTAAATTATCATCGCGTTAAAGTTGTAACTTTCTCCAATAGGGGGAGCAAATTGAAGAAAGAGGTCATTTTTGACCTCTTTTTTATTTTTACAATTTTGCAAAACCTTACCGGTATTGAGAAGAAGTTGTATTGGAGTTGTGAATTTTAGCAGTTAAAACAAGAAGTTTTGGGATATAAAAAGGAGTAATAAAATATAACGGTTTCGGGCTTGGCGAAGGCGGCGATTTTCACCACAAATGTTGATGCGGAGAACCAATGTTTGATTAACCACAAATGTGTCTGCGGAGCACTGAACCGCCACTTTTGCTAAACCCGTGTTATGCCATCGTTGCTCTTTTCTGCAGTACAAAATTTGTTTGCCAATGCTATCCTTAAGTAACCGTGTATTTATACTCTTTTGGGAAGTCTTTTGTAACTTCAAACAAAACAAGTATTAACTTATACACTTCTTTAAAAACTGGTAAATCTTAATATGATGCCATAATTTTTCAAAATTCGACCGCTTCTCGGTATATCTTAAATGGTTAAATAGTTGAATAGTTAAAAAGCCCGAACCGCACGCACATATCTTGGAGCGGCCTTATTGAGGTAGTCGGCACCCCCACTGGCGAAGTTGAAGCCCCACGCGTAGCTGGTGTTGCTCTCCGTACTACTCCAATAGGTGGCCGATTGTAATTGTGTCGCACCAGTAATTTGTATCAATGAACGAGCTACTGTATAGTAATTATTCCAAAGCATATTAAGCTCTTGAGCAGATGGTAGGTACCAGTCGCTTTGCCCACCATTAGTAGAGTTCAAACAAAGTGCGGAAGCACTGCTAGTATGTCCAGTTTGCCCCACTATCGCATTACTATTGCTTAAGCCATCCCAACTACTTTGAGCAGATGCACCAATTAAAGTCGCGTCAATATTGCTCCAAACCTGAGTTGCACTTAAATCTGTTTTATCTATAATTAAACCGTGCTCAACACCTAATGCATCTTTCCATAAATGGAAAATAACGCCTCCGCCAAATTCTTCGCCAATGTAATGGGTAAAACCACCAACACCTGCGTTTGCACTAAACAAAGCATACGGCACACTCATTAATTCGTTTGTACCTGCTATGGTGTAAGCGGTTCCGCCTGTTGGGTCGGTTTCTGTTTTAATAAAATAAGGTCCAGCCGCCCAGTTAATGCCTGCAAAAGTACCTGTAACAATTGTACCTGTTCCAATTTCTAAACTTACTAAACCATTGGCGTTGGTGCTTGGTGTTTGGGTTTCTACATATACAGCCGTACCAGTTGGTGAACCTTGCAAAATGCTTATTTTCATTCCAACAGGTGTAGAGGTTATTAATGCATTACTACTATTGCGAATTACAGCTTGGTAACTCATTTTTTGCGGCGCCTGAGCCCAAACGCTTGCCGTTAATAATAAACCGACTACTAGCGAATAGATTTTTTTCATTGTTTTAAGTTTTAGTTTTTAATGATTTTAAATGTTTTTACTTCGTTGTTATCGTTATTTACTTTCAAAAAATAGGTAGCACTTGGCAAGTTTTCCGTACCAATGGTTTCGCTGTTACTTATTATTTTTCTGCTTTCAATTATTTTCCCACTAATGTCGTAAAGTTGAAAATTCAAAGTTGAAACTTCAGCTTTGCCTATATTAAGAGTTAAATAATTAGTTGTTGGGTTGGGGTATGCTGTTAATTCCAAATTAATAGAATGATTATCTATACCCAGCACAATAGAAATTTCGTAAGGTTGTTGCACGCCTTGTGCTACCGAACCTGCGGTTCCTGTGTTAGTGGTATAAACAATTTGCCCAACCGAATAAGCAACGGTTCCTCCGCTACCCGAAGCATCACCGCCCGTGGCGGTAGTTGCTTGCGCTTGCGATGTTAGCCCGAGGCCTAAAAACAAAACACTCAATTTTACTTTTTTGTATTTCATTTTTGCTTTGATTTTAATTGTTAAAATTACTCACTTTAATTTATTTATTTTTTTGACTGTCCGTGTCGTTTCAGTTTGTACAATGAGGCATAACTTGTATATAAGCGCTACAAATATTCGCTTATCACCCCAAATTTGGGTAGATTGGGGAAAGTTTGTATCCCATTATTTATTTCAAATATAGTCATTTTATTAAAATTGTTTGCTAAATAAATAATTATTGGTTGTTGCTATTTTAAGGTTAATCTCCACAAATTCAATATAATATAATGTATCTATACATAATAATGCAGTATTGATATTAAACAATAAAAACTCTTTAATCAATAGTAGTTCATTCAAATGAATGGGTTTTAATGATTTTAAAGTGATTTTCTCCGAAGAAGTGTGAAGGTAATAATTGCGACAAATAATTATTTATTAACTCATTGTTTTTCTAATAGTTAAGTAAATAACCATCGCATTAAAATTGCAACTTTCTCCAAGAGGGGGAGCAAAACAAAACCCGATACGAAAGTGTCGGGTTTTGTTGTTTTTACAGGTTAAACATGGATAAAACAATAATTAAAAACATTTATCTTTGAATTATTAACTAAATACTCTCTTAGGAAAAGTCCACTTTAGTTTGAAGACATACAATTCTCTGATTTTTGTCCGCTACGCGGACTTTTTAAATTGTCAAATAATTAACTGTTAATTTAAATCGAGGGCTCTACCCTCGATTTAACAAAAAATTCCGCAGTGAGGATTTTTTTTAATGGTTAAAAAGAACGAACTGCAACCACACTGGCATGATAGTATTTATCGTATGACGTCTGATATCCACCCCCATAATAGAAAGCCTGCATCCAAGCAAAATCGTTACCATCCATCGTAGAACTCCAATACCAAGTTTGATATAAAAAACTTAAAATATTTCTGTTTTCATATAACTTGTTTAACTCATCTTTACTTGGTAGATACCAATCGCTGTAACCATCTATTACTAAATCTCCACAATAACGAGCTGCTATATCTGATCCATAGCAACCCTGCATTATATCAATGGTGTTTTGATTTCCTGTGCCTATTGATGTTCCATTTGCTCCTATATTTGATATGCCTTGACATCCCCACATTGTGTTATCCCAGCTCCAAGGTGTTGATATTAAGCCATGTTGAACATTTGGATCATATCCAGGGTCCCCAGTTTGTAAAATATATGCAACTATTCCTCCTTGGTGGCTTGATCCAACACTCAAACTAAAGTTTGGAGTTGTAAAACTTACCTGATTTCCATAAGCAGTACCACCACTATTTGTAGCATAGGCACGAACATAGTAAGTGGTGTTCGATATTAACCCCGTTAATGAACTGCTAAAAGATGCAGAGTTTACATTATTTTGCAAAGAACTATTTGCTAATGTAGGATTGATAGAAGTACTCCAACAAATTCCCCATGCTAATAAAGTGCTGCTCCCTATAGAAGTAACGGCTCCACCACTGCTTGCTGAATTTGACAAAATTGAGGATACTGCTGTAGTTGTAACTGTTGGTCTAGCCCTTGGTGGTGGCGCTGGAGTGTTAAAAGACCTAATTGCACGAACATAGCCTAAGTAAGCCTTACCTATTGACCATGGGAAATCTGGAAACCTGAAATTACAGTAACTTGCAAATGGTTCACGATCCTGTGAAGAGCTCCAATAATCATATGGGCTACCATTTACATTGAAATTGTACGGATCAGCTCCACCAAATCCACCTACTGCGTTTCTGTTCACAGACAATTTTCTTAATTCAGATAAACTTGGTAAATACCAGTCCGTATAACCACCACCATTATAATTCTTTGCTAATTTTGCTGCATAGTTCGAATTATCACCTACAGCTGTTCGGCTTGCAATAATTGCTTGAGTATTTGCGAAGCCTGTACCAATATCATTACTTGTTGTAATATAAGTATTTGGAGCGATATTCCATGGAACACTATTGCCTTGATCCATTAATGAAGCAATTAAACCCTGTGGCGTATTTGGATTATACCCTAAATCTCCAGGTTCTAAAAGATAGAAAATTTTTCCGCCTTGATAACTTAGACCAACTGCTGCTGTAGGCATGACTTGGACTGAAAGTGTAGCGGTTTGCCCACCTATATTTAATACAAAATTTGCAGTTCCTTCACTAGATGAGTTTCCTGTAATAGTATAGGTCAATTCTCCAAAACCTTCAGCAAAACTGCCAGCACTAAGCGTTGCAAATAATCCGGTAACACCAGTTGATGTTACTGTTTGGCCGTTGTGAACGCCACCATTACCTCCATCGTAAGAGACTGTACTGTAACCTATAGCTGAAGAATTATTAAAAAAAGAACCTAAAGTTATTGGCGAACTAGCATCTAAGGAATCAATAAGACCTGGAACTACCGTACGAGTAAGTGTAGCGGTTCTTCCACCAATATTTAATGCAAAACTAGCAGTTCCAGAACTAGTTGGGGTACCCGTAATCGTATAAGTTAATGTTCCATTTCCAGATGCAAAACTTCCGGAGCTAAGTGTTGCGGTTAATCCTATTACTCCTGTTGAGTTTACCGTTTGACCGATATGAGGTCCACTATTACCCCCTGTGTAGGAAATCTCACTTCTCACGGTACTCGCCGAAACTCCATGAATAAGTGATCCAGTATTTGTAGGCGTACTAGTATCTAAAGAAGTAATAAGTCCTGGATCTACTGTACGGGTTAATATAGCAGTTTGCCCACCAATATTTAATGCAAAACTAGCAGTTCCTGAACTAGTTGGGGTACCTGTAATCGTATAAGTTAATATTCCATTGCCTATTGCAAAACTGCCAGAACTAAGCGTTGCGGTTAATCCTTCAACACCAGTGGATGTAACCACTCGAGCAGTGTGAGAGCCACCATTACCTCCAGTATATGATGCCTCACTGCTAACGCCACTAGCTAAAACTCCATGAACAAGTGAGCCAATGTTTGAAGTTTGAGTTAATGAAGTGATAGATCCTTCTACCGCAAGGGTGAGTGGCGCGGTTCTTCCACCAATATTTAATGCAAAACTAGCAATTCCTGAACTAGTTGGGGTACCCGTAATCGTATAAGTTAATGTTCCATTTCCAGATGCAAAACTTCCAGAGCTAAGCGTTGCAAATAATCCTGTTACGCCCGTAGAGTTTACCGTCTGACCGATGTGAGGTCCACCATTACCACCTGTATAGAAAACCTCACTGCTAAAGCTACTCACTGAAACTCCATGAATAAGGAGTGACCTAGTATTTGTTGGCGAACTAGCATCTAAGGAAGCAATAAGCCCTGGATCTACCGCAAGTGAAAGTGTAGCGGTTCTTCCACCAATATTTAATGCAAAACTAGCAGTTCCAGAACTAGATGGGATACCTGTAATAGTATAGGTCAATGTTCCATTACCTTCTGCAAAACTTCCTGAACTAAGGGTTGCAGTTAATCCAGTAACACCTGTAGATGTTACTGTTTGACCGTTGTGAACGCCACCATTACCAATAGTATAGAAAACCTCACTACTAAAGTTACTCACTGAAACTCCATGAATAAGTGATCCAGTATTTGTAGGCGAATTAGTATCTAAAGAAGTAATAAGTCCTGGATATACTGTTCGGGTTAATATAGCAGTTTGTCCACCAATATCTAGTGCAAAAATAGCAGTTCCAAAATTAGATGGGGTTCCTGTAATGGTATAGGTCAATGTTCCACTGCCTAGTGCAAAACTGCCAGCTGTAAGCGTTGCAGTTAATCCTTCCACGCCTGTGGATGTTACTGTTTGACCATAGTGAGAGCCTCCATTAACACCAGTATAGAAAACCTCACTTCTCACGTTACTCGCTGAAACTCCATGAACAAGTGATCCAGTATTTGTTGGCGAACTAGCATCTAATGAAGCAATAAGTCCTGGATATACTGTACGGGTAAGGGTAGCGGTTTGGCCACCAATATTTAATGCAAAACTAGCAATTCCAGAACTAGTTGGGGTACCCGTAATCGTATAAGTTAATGTTCCACTGCCTTCTGCAAAACTTCCAGGACTAAGGGTTGCAGTTAATCCTTCCACGCCTGTTGAGTACAACTCTTGACCAGAGAAATAATCGCCATTACCTCCAGTATAGGAAACTACACTGCTAACGTTACTCGCTAAAACTCCATGAATAAGTAAGCCAGTATTTGTAGGCGAACTAGCATCTATGTTAGCTATAGTACCATAAGGTAAAGTAGAACTTAATTGATGCCATTGCCCTAAAAAAAATACATTAATAAAATTTGTGGTGGTATTAAAAATAATCAAACCATCGGCAGGGTTATTGATACCATTTCTTTGAGTCGTTGTCATTCGCGGAGGTAAAAAACCCTGAGTTGTTGAACTTGCTTCTAACACCGCGCTAGACGAAGGAGTTGTTGGAATACCGACAATTATTTTACCAGTAGTAATTTGAGTCTGCATGGCATTAATAGTAGCTCCTTGAGTGATAATAGCATTTGCCTGAGCGGTAGTGATGCCATTCAAAGCATAGGGAACGCTCAACAATTCCTTGGTGGTGCTTATTAGAGTATAATTTACACCTCCAGTCGGGTCGATTTCAGATTTTATAAAATGCGCTCCGTTAGCCCAATTAATTGTAGCAAAAACTCCTTGAGTGGGAGTTCCTCCACCAGCTTCCAAGGTAAAAAGGCCATTGGCATTAGTAGTGACCATGTGCGTTTCGGCATATACCAACGTGCCTGCTGGAGTCCCTTCTAAAATACTAATACGTACCCCCACAGCTTGGTTAGCCACTAGTACATTAGCACTGTTGCGCACCACCGCTTGATATGTCATTTTTTGTGGCGCTTGGGCGAAAACAAGCAATGTTTGTAATAGAAACAGAAAAAAGATTGATTTTTTCATAGGTATTTTATTTAAGGTTTATTAAATATTTATTATTATTTTGTGTTTTTATTATTGTTTGATAACTCTAAGAGTTTTAATATTGGCGTCTTGTGTTACAATAACATTATAAACTCCAGCAGGATAATTATTCCCTATTTGTAATTCTGAAACCGCACTTAATTGAATTTCATTCTTATAAATCAATTTCCCAATCATATCGTAAACACTCACTTGTACATTTTCTGAACTTGGTGAAGTTACATTCAAGCTGAAGTTGTTTGTGTATGGATTTGGAAATGCAATAACCGCAAAAGGAGATTTTCCAGTAACATTCGTTACAAAAGCTTTTGTAAGAGCACACTCTTTGTAATGCACTGTAAATGCCGTTCCAAAAACAGACACTCCACAAGAATTTGTGAATTTCGCTCTAAAGTAATTTGCTCCAATTGCTGGGTTGGTAATTGTATAACTTGCTGCTGTCGCATCCACAATATCAACAAATCCAGTTGTAGTTGACGTTGTTGATTTTTGCCATTGAATTGTTCCGATATAATTTGCTCCAATAGTCAATTTTTTTGAAACTGATGAAGAAGTACAAATTGCTAAAGCTGTTGAAGCTCCTGATGGAGATGTTAAATTACCAGTAATTGTTTTTGCCAACGGTGCAGCATATATCATAACTGGAACAACTTGACTTGTTGCTGTTGAACAAGTACCGATGGTAACTTCCGCTTTATAGGCTGTTGCAACCGTTAAATTTCCAGTAGCTAATGTTCCAGTAGTTGAAGTTGTAACTGCTGTCCATGTTGGAATTGCTAGTGTCCAGTTTGTTGATTTCCACCATTTGATAGAACCAACTGAACCAGTTAAAGTTAACGTAGTTCCTGTTCCAGAACATACTGTACCAAGTCCGGCAGCTAAAGTTCCTGAAGAAGCAGCTTCTCCAATTGTAAATTGTACCGCATTAGAATATACTTCAGAACATAAACCACTAGTGATTTTAGCTCTGAAATAACTATCTGAAGTAATATTATTAGCAGTGTATGTTGCCGCTGTTCCAGTCACGTTTACGAAATCTGTTCCATTAGTAGAGGTTTGCCATTGAATGGTGCCTGTATAACCTGAAACTGATAAAGTTCCACTTGAACCTGAACAAACTGTTCCTCCGCCTTTAACTGTTCCAGAAACAGACAATGGATTTACAGTGATAGTTTTAACAGCACTTCGAGCCAAGGTACAATTTCCACTTGTTACAACATTTCTAACATAAAATTTAGATAATGGTGCATAAGCAACAGCATTCATTTCGAATACAAGTCCGTTTTCTCCAATTATAGCTTGAAATCCTGAAGTAGCTGAAGTTGTTGATACTTCCCATTGAATTGAAGTACCTGTATAAGCTGCAGAAGTAAATCTAATATTTCCTTCTGAACAAACTGATGCCGCACTTGTTATAACTCCCGCTTTAGCAGAAGGAGAAACTGTGATTTTTACAGGAACTGTAAAATCTTTACAAGCTCCATTTGTAACTTGAGCTCTGTACCATGTGTCTACCGTTAAATCACTTGCTGTTAAAGTATTTGTTGTACTTAATGCTGATGCCCATACCGGAGTGGCATTAGTACTATTTACTAAGTTCGTAGATTTTTGCCATAAAATAGTAGCTCCTACAGTATAATCACTTAAAGTAAGTGTTGTACGATTTGTAATAGCTGCTGTTAAGGCATTACCACTCGCATCAATTCCTGTTGTCAAAGGCGCACAAACTGTTACATCACCACCATCAATACTTCCAATTGTTACTGGAGCACTTACAGTAATTTTAACTGCACTAGAAGTAACTGATGAACAAATACCGTTTGAAGCAACAACTCTAAACCAAGTTGTTTGTGTTAAATCACCTGTATTAAATGATATTGCTAAATTAGTTGCTGAAAGGGCAGATTGTGCTCTAACATCACCAACATTAGTATAAGTAATTCCATTTGTTGAAGACTGCCATTGGATGTTTCCAACACTTCCTGCTGCTAAAGATAGATTCACACTACTTCCTTGACACGTTGTTAATAATGGAGATAGTAAATTATTCGTACTGGACTTGGCGGTAATAATTGCTGTTTTTGGCAACAAGTTGACAAGAACCGCAACTGGGATTCTTTGACTTACCACGTTGTTTAAAGTTTGCGTATAAAAATAAGTGCCTGTTAGTAAAGCTGTTGTTGTAGCAAGTGCTGTTCCGCCTGTTGCTGATGAGTACCACTTAATGTTTGTTCCGGATGGAACAAGAGCTGATATTTTAGCACCCAAACAAAAAAAATGAGAATTATAAATTTGCTGCACACCTTCTTGCATCGAAAAATTCAAATTTTTCTCAAATCCATAGGCAACTTGCCCAACGCTATAAGAAAAACTACCCGAGGAAGAGGCAGTATCACCACCCGCCGGAGAAATGTCTGATTGCGAAAAAACACAAATCGATAGCAATAATAGTGATACTAGTGTAATTTTTTTCATATTCATATTTTTAAATAATTTCAACCTAAAAATCATATTATGATTTAAAGTGTAATTTTTTAACTAAAAAATAAACAAATATAGTTTTTTTATGAAATAATAATAATAAATAAAATTTTAAAAAATAATAATGATGATTAGACAAGCCTTTAGTTATGGAACTTTAGACGGCGAAAGAGAAGAATTTATTAACAAATAATTTCAAATAATGTATTTGTATTCTAAAAGGTATCTACATAGTAAGCAAAAAGGTTAATGATTTAGTCAAAAACTAAGAGAGTGTTTTTAAAAATTATTATATTTGAATTATAAATTAAATACTATCATAGGAAATTCCACTTTAGTTTGAAGACACACAATTATTTTTCAAATATATCAAGGAATTTTAATTTCCTTTGAAAAATTTAAAGGAAAACCTTTTATTAATGCTCTAAAAGTGAGAAGATTGAATTAAGAGAATCACTTAATTGGTATAAATAAATATTTTTCAAATACTTGTTTTTCTGATAATTGAATAAGCAATCATCTCATTAAAATTGTAACTTTCTCCAATAGGGGGAGCAAATGAAAAAGAGGTCTTAATAGACCTCTTTTTTGTTTTTACAATTTTGCAAAACCATCTTTAAATTAAGTTTAAAACCCAATCTTGCCAAACGGCTGTTAGCAATAGTTTTATCATTAGTGGCTATTTATAAAATTATTGAATTCAGTCTTTGCTGTTTGGCTTTGAAAAATGGCAGTATGACCTCCTGGGACTTCTACAAATTGGCGATTTTGGCAATTGGAGCAATTATTGACATCTTGTTTAAAAGCTGGCCAAGAGTATAATTGTATTGCCGTATCATCTAATCCTTGAACAAATAAAATATCCGATTTAAAGCCATTTGTAAAATTAAGTAATGACCTTTGGTGGTAGGCATTAGAATTGGCAACTGTCGTCCCATATACATTTCTTAAATTATTACAGGGATAACTTGCTGGTGCTTGTCCATTTTCTTCTAATTGACATCTATAAACTAAATTCAAAGGGCCCGGTGCATTTGCTATTACACCATTTGTTTGATGCATTGTGTTAAGTCTAGTAACCAAATAGCCACCCTGTGAATGTCCTGCTAAAAATATTTTTTTTACAGTAATTCCTAATTCTTGGTTTGCTTTGTTCTTAACCCATAACAGTGCAGCCTCTGCTTGCAGGATATTGTCACCAAACAAAATATTAAGTTGAGGATGTGCAACACTTATAATCATCATATCTTGTCGATTCAAAATATTTTTAAATTGGTTTAGAGTAGTTTCTGCAGCAGGTAAAATATCTGAATCACTTTGCACGGTACCGTGATAAGTAATTAATACATCAAATTCATTTCCTTCAGGCTTGTCAATTATTACATCTACGCCTACACTATTGTAAGAAATAGATTTAGTAATTCTATAAGCCGAAGTATTTGGGTTAGACTGGTTTGCCGAGTTGTCTTTTTCACACGATAAAAACAACAATAATAATAAAGAAATAAAAATTCTCATAATACTAAATTGTAAATATTTATTCATACTATGTTTACTAATAGACTTTTTTATTTTTAATAGGTTTAATCTTCTCGCAATAAACTTAACTATGAAGTTTCCCAGCTTGTCAAAGTAGCTAATTTAGAAGCACTTACTTTCAATTTTCATTTATAGTTTTTATTTTTAAAATCGGCCGAAAG
>Ga0214919_10003969_pt1 | contig 21884 bp, 11 predicted proteins | sample LL1503_MetaG_FD_177994 | JGI IMG/M metagenome (GOLD analysis project Ga0214919, IMG submission 177994) | Freshwater microbial communities from Lake Lanier, Atlanta, Georgia, United States - LL-1503 | ecosystem: Environmental > Aquatic > Freshwater > Lake | place: USA: Georgia | collected... | reverse complement strand
TTCAAACCACTCCACATTGGTTTGCATTGTTTTTAAAACCATTCTTGGTTCACTAGGTCCATGTGGTTGTCTAGGTAAAACCAAAAGCTTTACTGGAATATTTCTTCTTTTTAATGCATTGTAAAACATAATAGAATTTCCTAAAGGAACTCTTTGGTCCGCTTCTCCATGTTGTAGCATAACAGGGGTTTGTACATTTTGAACATATCTTAATGGTGAATGCTCGCTATACAAAGACCAATTATTCCATGGATCTGATTTAAAGTAAGAAGGTAAAAATCCTTCAATGTCATCGGTCAAATTTTGAAATCCAAGATCTACTACAGGCGCACCAATGGAAGCAGCTTTAAAACGATTCGTATGTCCAACAATCCAACTACTCATAAAACCACCATAACTCCATCCCATCACGCCTAGCATAGACTCGTCGGTAACACCCATTTTTATCACTTGATCAACACCATTCATTAAGTCTATATAATCTTTACCACCCCAATCTTGCCTGTTGGCCATTCTAAAGTTATTGCCATAACCACTTGATCCTCTTGGGTTTGGTCTTAATACTGCATAACCATTTTCGCTTAAAGCGGCTATTGGATAAGTACCTTGGTTGGTGGCAATACAATTTTGAGCAAAATTACCAGCAGGGCCTCCATGCACATTTAATAGTAAGGGTACTTTTTTGCCAGCTGTATAATTCAAAGGATAAGTTAATAAACCTTCTATCTCTAAACCATCAGCTCCCTTCCATTTAATAAGTTCAGTTCTAGCTAAAGGTAGTGAAGCCATAGCTGCATTAATAGAAGTAATTTTCACAGGAGCATACTCGTTTAATTTACTTACGTATAATTCAGGAAACTGCGATGTATTTTGTAAAGTGAAAGAAATATAGCTATGTGTTGAATTTATTTTAGCAGCTCCAATATAATTTTTTTCACCCTTGCTTAATTCGGTTATATTTTTTCCATCTACACTTAATGTATAAATACTTGTCATTGTTTTATTCATCTCTGACCAAACAATATTTTTTCCATCGGCTGTCCAACCTACAATAGCACCATCTTCGTTAGGGGTTGCTTTTAATCGCCAAGTTTTTCCATCCGCTAATGCATACACTTGTGCATGTTTGGCACCCGGCCAATCATTGGGATTTTCAGTGCAATAATAACTTATTAAAGTTCCATCAGGACTAAACTGAGGAGCAGATTCTCCAGCAGGCGTATTGGCGATATTTTTAATAACACCTGTTTCAATATTAATTAATGCAATATCGCTATAGGTATTATCATTGGCCTTGGTAGACTTACCATAACTGTATACAATACTTGATCCATCAGCGTTCCAGTCGAATGCATACACAGAAATATTTTCTTTCGTTAATACTTTTTGAATATATTTTTGCGCAGAATCTTTATGTTGGATCCAGTATACTTGTAATCGATTTTGTTTTAATTCTGCATCCCAGATATACCAATCGTTTTTTGCTTTTTTATTTTTTTCTTCTTTATCTGTTGCAGCATCTGCTACTATCACAGCAATTTTATTGCCATCATTGCTCCATTCAAATTCACTTACGCCGCCTTTGGCATCTGTAATTTTTTCTGCTTCTCCACCTGCCACTGGTAAAATGTAAACATTATTTTTTCCATCGCGAGAAGAGGTGAAGGCAATAGATTTATTATCAGGGCTCCATTTTGGATTTGAATTATTTTTATCACCTGTAGTTAATTGTTTTGCATTAGATCCATCTATTGCACTTATCCATATTTGATTTACATATTCGCTTCTGTCATCGGTCATCATGGCTTCTCTAATAGTATACACCACCTTCGTTCCATCGGGAGAAACTTGAGCACTACTAATATTCTTCATTTTTAAAACTTTTTCTGGGCTCCAATTTTTTTGTGCCAGTAAAACAAAGGGTAACATTAATACAAATAATAGTATTTGATATTTTTTCATACAATAGGTTTTAGTTAAAAATTAGGTACTTCAATTTAACTCATTTTGTTGGTTTATAGCTGCAAAAAACTGCCCCGATTTTAGTAACTTTATTTGAACTTATTAAGTGCTATTTATGAATGTTTATCAGAAAACCCTGGTCTTGATTGCCTGCCCCTTTGTTTTGTTTGCTCAAAAAAAAGTAGTTAAAAAAAAGAAGCCTACTGCTGTGGCTTCGGCGCCTGTGGCTGCTGTTTCTATTCAACAGCCGCTTAAGCTTTGGTATGCCAATCCTGCTCAATACTTTGAAGAGGCATTGGTATTAGGCAATGGGCTTCAGGGCGCTACGGTTTTTGGTGGTATTTCTACAGATAAAATTTATTTAAACGACCTCAGCTTATGGTCGGGGGAGCCGGTGAATGCAAACATGAACCCGCAGGCCTATAAAAATTTACCAGCGGTTCGCAAAGCTCTACAAGAAAACAATTACAAAAAAGCAGGAGAGCTTCTAAAAAAATTACAAGGAAAGTTTTCTGAATCGTATGCGCCACTAGGTACATTACTTATAGATATTAACGACGACCCCTATATTACCGATTATTACAGAGAGCTAGATATTGACAAGGCCATTGCAAAAGTGCAAACCTTCTCCAATAACAATACCATTGAAAGAGAATATTTGGTGTCTAATCCCGATAAAATTTTTACCATTCACTTAACGAGTAAAAAAGCAGGCGGACTAGGTTTTACGATTCGTTTTGAATCGCTATTAAAACATACAACAGTCACGGCTAATAATAGTATTCAAGTAAATGGAGTGGCACCTGTGAAAGCCGAACCGAACTATGTTCAAAAATCACGCAACGCTATTATATATGATGCCAAAAGAGGCACACGTTTTTCCGCGAACATTGAAATACAATCTAGTACGGGAAAAATTACTAAAACAGATTCTACTATAACATTAGCAGATGCTACAGAAGCAACTGTGTATGTTTCTATGGCCACTAGTTTTAATGGTTTTGATAAAGACCCTGCTACAAAAGGATTAAATAATATAGCAAACGCTGCTACTCAATTAAGCAACGCAAAACAAATAGGCTGGACAGAAATAAAAAAACGACATCTAAAAGATTATCAATCTTTTTTTAATCGCGTGGAATTAAAACTAGGCGGCAAGGACTTAGTGAACTTACCAACCGATGATCGTTTAAAAAGATACGCCAAAGGAGAAGCCGATCCTTATTTAGAAACTTTATATTTTCAGTATGGTCGTTATTTATTAATATCAAGCTCTCGTACAACAGGCGTCCCTGCTAACTTACAGGGTTTATGGAACCCTTACATACAACCGCCATGGTCAAGCAATTATACCATTAATATTAATGCAGAAGAAAATTATTGGTTAGCAGAAAACACCAATTTGTCTGAAATGCATTTACCTTTTTTACAATTTATTGGTAACCTTGCCACTACAGGAAAAACCACAGCCAAAACATTTTATAATATGCCAGGTTGGGTAGCACATCATAATTCAGATATATGGGCTATGTCTAATCCGGTGGGGAATTTTGGAAATGGAGATCCTGTTTGGGCGAACTGGACCATGGGTGGCACTTGGGCCTCTACACATTTATGGGAACATTATTTATTTACCAAAGACCAAACATTTTTAGAACAGAAAGCCTATCCATTAATGCGCGGTGCTGCAGAATTTTGTTTAGCCTGGTTAGTAACGGATAGTAGTGGAAAATTTATTACCTCTCCTTCTACTTCTCCAGAAAATACTTTTAAAATGCCAAATGGTTTTGTGGGATCTACTTTTTATGGAGGCACTGCCGACCTTGCTATGATTAGAGAATTATTTTTAGACGTACTTGCTGCGCAAAAAGTTTTAAAGAACGATAATGATTTTGCAAATAAAATAAATACGGCTTTAAATAATTTACATCCTTATAAAGTAGGTAAGGCAGGTAATTTACAAGAATGGTATTATGATTGGGAAGACAGCGATCCTAAACATCGTCATCAATCTCATTTATACGGATTGTATCCTGGCACTCATGTAACAGTTGATAAAACACCCGAGATCGCAGCAGCTGCAAAAAAAACTTTAGAAGTCAAAGGGGATGAAACTACGGGTTGGTCCAAAGGTTGGAGAATTAATTTATGGGCAAGATTAAAAGACGGAGACCACGCTTATAAAATGTATCGTGAATTATTAAAATATGTGCCACCAGATGAAACCAAAGAAAATTATACCAATGCGGGGGGCACTTATCCTAATTTATTAGATGCCCATCCTCCTTTTCAAATAGACGGCAATTTTGGAGGAGCTGCCGCAGTGGCTGAAATGCTAGTACAATCAAACGATGAATTAATCACGCTTTTACCAGCCCTACCTAAGGCATGGGCAACGGGCGCCGTGAAAGGATTGAAGGCTAGGGGCAACTATGAAATTGAAATGAGCTGGGCGGATGGCCAGGTGACAAATCTTAAAATAAAATCAAGTACAGAACCTACTGCTAAAGTATGGATGAACGGGAAAATTCAAATTGTAAAAACAAGTAAATAATTCCCTAGTATTATTAACTTTAGCAAAACAAGAATATGTCTTTGAACTTGGGTAGAACTGAATTTGGTGATCCAGCTAATAAGGGTCGTGTATTATCGGTAGATGAAGCCCATGATTTATTTAATGCCTGGGTATTGAATCCTAAGTTACAGCTACATATGAAACAAGTAGCGCATTTAATGAAGTGCTGGGCAAAAGAAAAAGAAAATTTAAACGAAGCCGATCAGTGGCGCTGGGAAATGGCTGGCCTATTACATGATGCCGATTGGGATCAATGGCCCGAACTACATTGCAAAAAAATAATTGAATACTTAGAAGAAAAACAAATTGATCCAGAAATTATTAGAGCCATCGCCTCACATGGTCCTATTCATTTTGGGGTAGAACCCATTACACAAATGGACAAAATGTTATTTGCCTTTGATGAACTCTCTGGTTTAATGCACGCTTATTCTTTAATGCGACCAGAAGGGTATAAGGGTATGGAATTAAAAGGAGCCAAAAAAAGAATTAAAGACAAAGCCTTTGCTGCCAACGTTTCTAGAGATGATATCGACGATGCTTGTAAAAGAGCCAATATAGAATTAGATATGCTCATTCAATTTATAATGGATAGACAAGCGAATGCTTCTTTATAAAAAAACAACAAAATAATTTTTTTAAAATAATACAGAATTAAAAATGAAAAAAATAAACAATTATAAGATGCGCAAATACTTTTGTTTTTTATGGATTGCCTTACTCTCACAGAGTTTGCTAATGGCACAAACAGTGCCAAGTCCAAAATCACATTTTGGATTTAATATAGGGGACAATTATCAATTAGCCACTTTTACACAAACAGAAGCCTACTTAAAAAAATTAGCAGCGGTTTCTAAAAAAGTAAAACTGCAAGTAATTGGAAAAACAGAAGAAGGACGCAACCATTATATGATGATTGTTTCTGATCCAAGCAACTTAGCCAATTTAGAAAAGTATAAAACTATTTCTCAAAAACTAGCCCATGCAGAAGATATAAGTCCAGCAGAAGCGAAGCAAATGGCGAATGAAGGAAAGGCGGTAGTCTGGATTGATGGCGGTTTACATGCAACCGAGGTAACTGGTATACATCAATGGATAGAGTCCATGTATCAATTAATTACAAGAACAGATGAAGAGACAAAACGAATATTAAAGTCAACCATTATTTTATTTGTACACGCGAATCCCGATGGACAAGAATTAGTCTCTAATTGGTATATGCGTAGTAACGATACTTTAAAAAGATCTACTTCTAATTTACCTCGTTTATATCAAAAATATATTGGCCATGATAATAATCGTGATTTTTATATGACCAATATGCAGGAATCCAAAAACATGAGTCGTCAACAATATATTGAATGGATGCCTCAGGTTTTATACAATCATCATCAAACAGGTCCTCCAGGTACAGTGGTGGCAGGCCCTCCTTATCGTGACCCATTCAATTATGTATATGACCCTTTATTAATGACGGGCATAGATGCATTGGGCGCAGCCATGAGCAGTCGTTTAAATGCAGAAGGCAAACCAGGTTATACCATGAAGGCTGGCTCTGTTTATTCAACTTGGTGGAATGGAGGATTAAGAACCACTGCCTACTACCATAATATTATTGGACTGCTTACAGAAATTATTGGCAACCCAACGCCTTCCAATATTCCATTAGTTCCACAAAGATTAATTCCTAATAGTGGTACACCCTATCCTATCACTCCACAGAAATGGTATTTTAGAAACTCCATCGATTATTCAGTGTCTTTAAACTATGCTGTATTAAATTATGCAGCAAGATATAAAGAAGAACTGCTTTTGAATATTTATACAATGGGGAGAAATAGTATTGAAGCTGGTAGTAAGGATAGTTGGACCTTGTATCCTAAAAGAGCAGATGCAGTCGCTGAATTATTAAAAACAGAAAAAGTAACAGGCAATATTGATTCATTTCAAACTACTGTTTATAATAAAGTATATAAAAACCCAGCGAATAGAGATGCTAGAGGGTATATTGTTACAGCGAACCAAACTACCACGGCTATTGATTTTATAAATATTTTAATTCAAAGTGGCATTAAAGTAGAAAAAGCCACTGCTCAATTTTCAGTAGCAGGTAAAAATTATCCAGCAGGTTCTTATATTGTAAAAACCAACCAAGCTTTCAGACCACATGTAATTGATATGTTTGAACCACAGGATCATCCCAACGATTTTCAATATCCTGGTGGACCTCCTGTAAGACCATATGATGCTGCGGGTTGGACCCCTGCATTTACCATGGGCATTGAGTTTGATCGTGTCTTAGATGATTTTAATGGTCCCTTTGAAACCATTGCCTACGGCCTTGTTCAAAAACCAATGGGTAAAATAAATGCAAGTGCAGAAATAGCTGGCTATAGTTTTTCTACCAAAGAAAATGCTGCTTATTATGCTATTAATACAATGCTTGCGATGGGCGCAGAGGTATATAAAAGCAAAGATCAATATTTTGTAGCTACAAATACGGCGAATAAAAAACTACAAGAAACCATCGAAACATTAAGTGCAGAGAAAGGAATTATATTTAATGGCGTAACTGCGAAGCCTGCTAATATGAATGATAAAATTATGCCACAAAGAATTGCTTTATGGGATAAGTATGGTGGATCTATGTCTTCAGGATGGGTAAGATGGATTTTTGAAAAATATAATTTTCCTTTCCAATTAATTTATGCAAAAGAAATTGATGCAAGTAATTTAAAAGACAAATATGATGTCATTGTTTTTGTAGAAGGTGCAATCCCTTCTTTAAAACCAGAAGCGGGAAATGGTTACGAAGAAAAAGAACCTAAGGCGGAAGAGGTACCTGAAATGTATCAAGCAAGCTTAGGAAAAATAACAGCTCAAAAATCAATACCTGCTTTAAATACATTTTTACAAAATGGGGGAACTATTGTTACCATTGGATCTAGTGCGAACTTGGCTTATCATTTGAACTTGCCCGTTCGAAATGCTTTAGTGGAAATGGTTTCAGGCAAAGAGAAATCACTACCTGGTGAAAAATTTTATATACCAGGATCTGTTATGCAAATAACTTTAGACAATGAGTATAAAGCCAACTGGGGTATGCATAAAAATGCCGATGTGTATTTTAGTGCTAGCCCTGTATTTAATTTATTACCAGATGCCATTGCAAGAAAAGAAGTGGTGCCATTAGCCTGGTATGCTTCAGATAAAACATTAAGAAGTGGCTGGGCCTTTGGCCAATCTTATTTACAAGATGGTATTGCAGCCTTTGAAGCGAAAGTGGGTAATGGTAAATTATTTGTCTATGGTCCTGAAATTACTTTTAGAGGGCAAACACATAGTACGTATAAAATGCTTTTTAATCAATTATATAAATAAAAAGATAACTTAGGATTGGCACTTTAATTTTATATTTAAAATACTTATTATTTTGAAACCGCTTTATTGTTATTCTCAAAATCAAATTTCTTTACTTGAAAATGCAGGCGTTCCTGTAGGAGATTTACTCGTGCAAAGAGGCTATGGGATTTTTGATTATTTAAGAGTGTCAAACAATAAACCACTTTTTATTGAAGCGCACTTAGATCGCTTATTTAATTCAGCAGAAATAATGCGCTTATCTATAGCCTTATCTAAAGAAGAACTCAAAAAAATTGTAGCGGAATTAATTCAAAAAAATAATATTCCTTTTTCAGGCATTCGATTAATAATAGCCGGTGGCGATGCGCCTGATGGTTATACGATCACTAAGCCACATCTAATTATTATCCAACAACCACTTGAAGCTCCTCCTTCGCAAATGGCTACTAAAGGCATTCAACTAGTAAGTCATTTTTATCAAAGACAATTGGCAGAAGTAAAAACCACCGACTATTTAATGGCCATTCATTTACAAGCTTGGATGAAGAGCCAAGGAGGAGATGATATTTTATATTATAATAATGAAAGTGTAAGTGAGTGTCCTAGGTCCAATATTTTTATGGTCAGTCAGGACAACACCATTGTTACTCCCGCTCGTAATATGTTAAAAGGCATTACTAGAAAAAATATAATTGCTGTAGCTGAGGCCCATCATTTAAAACTAGAACAACGAGATATTAGTCTATCGGAAATGAAAAAAGCCAAGGAGGTTTTTATCACTAGCTCTACCAAAAGAATAATCCCAGTTTCCCGCCTTGATGAGCAAAATTTTAGCCTAGAGGGCTCAAATTCCTTAAGTGCTCAAATTTTTGACCATTTACTAGCCTTAGAAAACTAAAAATTCGACCTAATTTCTTGAGATTTTACAGATTTTGCCCATTTTGTATAAAAGCCCTTGTTTTATAGCTTAACAATTTGATAATCTGATTGTTATATTACAATTAGTCAGCATACTAATTTTTCTATTATTTAATTAATCTATTGATTTACAATAACTTATATAGTAGATATAAATTCTAAGACTTAACCCTTTTTTGAATAACGGAAAAACCTTGATTTTCGTTAATGTAATGTTAATGACAACTGTTCGTAATTCGCAAGTTTTAGTTTAATTTTGTGTCCATAAATAATATCATAAAAATGAAAAATGTTTTAAAACAAGCTTTATCTCTAATGTTGGTAATTTTAATATCTATTATTAAAGTTAACGCACAAGAGACAACAGCTGAAATTCAAGGTACGGTTACAAATGGTGCAGCTGGATTTGCTGGCGTTACAGTTACAGCCATCCACCAACCAACAGGTACTAAATATGTAACTACTACTCGTAACGATGGTAGATACAATTTAACCAACTTAAAAATTGGAGGCCCTTACTTAATTGAAGTATCTTATGTAGGTTTCAAAAAGGACCAACAAAACGATGTTACCTTGTTATTAGGTCAAGCATACAAAGCCAACTTTAAATTAGTAGAAGCTTCTAATAATTTACAAGAAGTAGTGGTAAAATCTTCTAGTCAAGATAAAGTTTTTTCTAACTCTAGAACTGGTTCTCAAGACAACTTTAATAGAAATCAAATCACAAGTTTGCCTACTATTTCTCGTTCTTATAAAGACATCATTAAATTAACACCTACCTATAACGGTATGTCTTTCGGTGGTCAAAGTTCTCAATTGAACAATATCACTATTGATGGTGCTAACTTTAATAACTCATTCGGATTATCTGGTGATATCGGTGGCCAAACAGGTCAAGTAGCTGTTTCATTAGATGCGATTGAGCAAATTCAAGTAAACATTTCTCCGTTTGACGTTCGTCAAGGAGGTTTCGTTGGAGGTAACGTAAACTCTGTATCTCGTTCAGGTGCGAACACTGCAACTGGATCGGTTTATCAATATATGAAGAGTAAAGATTGGCAAGGATATGAAGTAAATGCTGCTCCTTATACAATTAAGGTTCCTAAGCAAGATTTCTCTTATGATTTAAAAGGCTTCACAGTAGGTGGTGCTTTAATTAAAAATAAATTATTCTATTTTGTCAATGCAGAACAAGAAGAAAGAACTGCTCCTGCTCATACATGGACAGCATCTACTTCTTCTTCAGCGCCTAATGGTACTACTATTTCTAATGCGAACGCTGCAGACTTAGATGCTTTAGCTGCTTTCTTAAAATCAAAATACAATTATGATCCAGGGGCTTACCAAAATTATTCTTATGCCTCTAAATCTAAGCGTTTAACAGCTAAGATTGACTGGAACATAGACGAGAACAATACTTTCAGTTTAAAGTATAGTTATTTAAAATCTTCTAGTGATCAACCACCTTCTAATAGTGGTTCAGTTGGTCGTAGACAAGCAGATGCAACTGCACTTCCTTTCTATGGTGCTGGTTATGTAATCAACAATAACGCAAATATTTTTATTGCTGAGTTGAACACTAAGTTCTCTAATAGAATGAGTAATAAATTACAAATTGGTTATTCTGCTTTAAGAGATTTCAGAAATGCTTTATCTGAAAAAGAATTTCCAATGGTGGATATCTTAGATGGTTCAGGAACTATTACAAGTAGTAAGCCTTTTACTTCTTTTGGATATGAGTTATATACTTATGGCAACAAATTAAATACAGATGTATTCCAATTCAATGATATCTTATCTCTTTACGCAGGTAACCACGAGATTACAGCTGGAGTACAATCTTCTTATAAAAAATATTTAAATGGTTTCTCTCCTAACTATTCTGGAACATACCGTTTCAATAGCTTAGCTGATTTTTATGCAGCTGCTGCTGGAACAAAACCTGCTGGATTGTATAACTTATCTTATACATTAGGCGGTGGTGCTTTCCCATTAGTAGGTCCTAAGGATTTTGAAGCTGGTTTCTTCATTCAAGATAAATACAGAGCTACAGATAAGTTAACTGTTACTTATGGTATCAGAGCTGACTATACAAATTTCTACAATACTTTCTTGTACAACCCAGTAGTAGATACTTTAACAAAGTTCTACCAAGGTATTCATGCGAATACAGGTTCTCAACCAAGTACCGCTATTCAAGTTTCTCCAAGAATTGGATTTAACTATGATGTATACGGCGACCAAACATTACAAATTCGTGGTGGTGCTGGTTTATTCCAAGGTGCTCCTCCTTTTGTATGGCTTTCTAACCAAGCTTCTAACTCAGGTATGGCTTTATTTGGAAGTATTGCCAGCGGAACAACTTACAATTTCTCTCCAGATATTAATGCAAACCGTCCGCAAGCAACTGCTGGTTTAAGTAGTTCTTATTCAATTAACGTAACCGATCCTAACTATAAATTCCCTCAAGTATTTAAATCTACTTTAGCGGCAGATAAAAAATTAGGTAATGGTTGGACAGTAACTGCAGAAGGTTCTTATACAAAGCAATTAAATGCTTCTGTATTCCAAAACATTGCACTTCCTTCAACTGGTTTAGTGCGCTTATCTGATGGACGTTGGAGATTCCCTTATCAATCATCTTATCCTTATGGTGGTTCACAAATGGGAGGTACTGTTAAGGCAAGTGCAAATAACCCAACTATTGGTAATGCTATTTACATGACTAATTCAAATGCGGGTTATGCTGCTACAGGAACTTTACAAATTCAAAAAGTAACTAAAAACTTTATAGCTACTGCAGCTTATACAAGACAAGTTGCTTATGATGCAGCGGTGACTGGTTCAACAGCACAAACAATGTGGGGTTCTAAAACAACACATGACAATCCTAATGAATTCGTAGCAGGTTTATCTAATAACTATTTGCCACATAGAATTATCGCAAGTATGATTTATAAGAAAGAGTTTTCTAAAAACTTATTATCATCAGTTGGTTTAGTATATGAAGGCGCGCCTAACTATGCTACTTCTTATTATGTAAGTGGTGACGTTAACAACGATGGTATTACCTATAATGACTTAATGTTTATACCTAAAGATCCTTCTCAAATTAAATTGGTTACTGCTAGTACAGTGACTGTTAATGGCGTTGCTTATCCTGATAAGAGAGATCAAACTACATTATGGAACCAATTAAATACTTTCATATCTAACAACCCTTATTTATCTAAACATAGAGGTGAATTTGCTGAAAGAAATGCATACGTATTACCTTGGACCCATAAATTAGATTTAAACTTTACACAAGACATTAGATTTACTGCTGGTAAAAACAAGCATACAATTCGTTTAACAGCAGATATTTATAACTTAACTAACTTGTTAAATAAAGATTGGGGTGTGTTCTATATACCAACAACAACAACTCCTTTAACATTAACAGGTATTGATACAGATGGTAAAACACCTATCTACAGGTTTCCTTTCTTAGATCAAACTAAGCAAGCGCCTCAAACAAGACCTTATACTCCATCTTCAAGTATTGCTTCTCGTTGGCAGTTACAAATTGGAGTTAGATACTTATTTAACTAATCAGTTTCATAATTTCTTTAGCTAGTAATAGCTATAAAAAAACCCTCCCGAATTTCGGGAGGGTTTTTTTATTTCTTATAAGGCTTTAAAAATATAAGCCTTATAAGAAATACCTCTAATGATTTTTAAAAGCCCCAAAGAAATTTGGGGCTTTTTGTTTTATAGTAGGCTTCTTTACTTCTTCTTTTTCTTGCCTTTCTTATCTTCCTCTAATACCTTAATACGCATATTTTTAAATCTTAGTACATCGCCGTGGCCTAGAAAACCAATATGACCAGTGGTTCTCAATAAGCCCGGATGTTCTTTATGGTCCATAGTCCCATTCTTAGAAGCTTCTGCATAATCACCCTCTGTTATAACAGTACCATTTAAGGTTACTTTAATCTTTGTTCCTTTTACCATAATTTCTTCCTGATTCCACTCGCCTGTAGGCTTTAAAAAACCTCTTTTCGCAGGAATCACACCATATACAGAACCATGGTACTGATAGGGCTGAAGGGCCTTGTAGATATTTGCTTCATTGTCTAATACTTGAATTTCCATACCTACATAAGCAGCATCACCTTCTAAGGGCGCGTGCACCCCAATACCATTATTAGCACCTGGTGTTAATTGAAAATCAAATCTATAAATAAAATCAGCGAACTCTTCTTTAGTATACAAATTACCTCCTCCACCTTCGCCCGCTTTATCAGGATGCACTACTAATGCACCTTCTTCTATTAAATAGCCTGAAGTATTACCCGTCCAGCTGTCTATATTCGTGCCATCAAATAAAGAAACAAAACCTTGGTTTTTTTCATCATCTGTTAAACTTACTATTTCATTAGAAGGAATTTCTCTTAGATAAATATTTCTATAAGCTACATAGGTGCCATGTGCTTGTAATTCAATTTGCTCTTTAGCAAAAATAGGTGATTTACGATCCCAAAAATTTTCTAAAGTCACATCATCAGTTACTAGCACACCATTTAAATAAACGGTTACTTGTGGCCCCTTCATAATAATATGAAAAGTATTCCACTGCCCAATTTTGTTATCGGCTACTACCAAGGGTTTGCTCTGATTTTTAATATTGTTGTATAATCCTCCAGAACCTACTTGTGCGCCTACTTCTCTTCTGCTTGTATCCCATATTTGAACTTGTGGACTTCCTCTTAAATAAATACCAGCATCGCCTTTCTCGGTAATTTTCCAATCTACATACATTTCAAAATCACCATATTTTTTTTCTGTAGCAAGGTTATCGCCATGTCCTGTAAATACTAAAAGACCATCCTTTGCAATCCAATCATTTTTCATTTTCTCATTGGCTTTTTGTTCTGCAGCTTTTAAAGCAGAGTCAGTCATCTTAGCCCTTGCAATTGGGTTCATGACTAAACCTTTCCAACCTGTTAAGTCTTTGCCATTGAATAAACTTACAAAACCATTGTCATAAGGTAATTTGATGAGATGTTCGTTAAGCTTATTTATTAATAAAGGACTATCCACGCCCACAATATCAGACATAGAAGCGTTTGGGCCTAAACCATGACTAGGGTAGAAGTTTCCACGAATAAGGCCCATTGCCTTTTCCAAGCTAGCCCTTACTTCTGGCCCTCTGATATTGTTATCAGCTAAGGCTAAACGCGCTAGAATGATAGCAGCTTCATTATTAATAGTTTCATCGTTTAATGATTTACTCACCAACATAAAACTTGCAAAACCTGGAATAAGAGATGCTTCATGTAGTACATTTCTTTTTTCTAATCGGGTACTTGCCTTTTCCATTCTATCTTGTAAGTCTAATAATTTTTGTGCATCGGTGCGAGTGTCTTGTTTTTCAGTGCTAGCTATTTTTATTGCTGGTAATTTAAAATTAAAATTATCTAAGGCAGCTTGTATATGTTTTGCATTTTCTCCTGTTACCGATTTTAATGCCTTGGTTAATGCTTGTTTAGAAGCGTTTGAATGAATGCTTGCTAAAGCCCTTGCTGCATTGCCTCCAAAGGTTTCATTTTTTAATAAACCGCTAAGTAATTTTACTGCTGCATCATCACCCAATAAACTTAGTTGTTTAATAATAAATTCACGCGCATAAAAAGTTTTAGCAGATCCATAAACGGCCACTAAATTTTCAGTAAGCTGTTGTTTTAATGAAGCATTTAAGCTAGCCTCATTTACATAAGCATTTATAGCATAAGTGGGTTTTAATTTTAAAGAATCGTTATCTAGTAAGTGCACTAATTCTTTCCATTGGCTATTGCCCCAAGTATGCATAGAAGTAATAGCAGTCTCCACTTCAGAAGGTCGCTGATAAGGAAAGCTATTGATGGTATTTTTTACAGATCCTATTTGTGCTAAGAGCTGAGTAGCGCATAACAATAAGAAAAGTAAATAAGAAATTTTATTTTTCATTGTAAATAATTTTTTTTGAATGATTAAATGGTCCATGGAGAACGCATCGCTGGGTTAATTAATCTATTGGCCTCTTCATCATTAATAAACTCTTGGGTAACTGGATTAAACTTTAAGTTTCTTCCTAATTGCAAGGCTATTTTACCCATATTAATTATGGTACAAGATCTAAATCCATTGGATTCATTTAAGGCGAAAGGCGTTCTATCTCTTACCGATTCTAAAAAATCAGTGACTTGAGGTGCAGGGTCTGGAAGCATGGCTAATTTTTCCTTTAAATTCGGAATATCAGACACAAAGCCTTTAAAAAGTTTTCCTTTAGGCCCCTCAATATAGGCTGCATCTGGATCCTTGGCCTCTCCATCTAAAATTATTTTACATCCATCTTCATAAGTGAAAGTTAATTTTCTAAAGGTACCACAGGCATCAGGATGTTGTTGTTCTGCATCTACTTCTACAGAGACAGGACTAGTATCATCTTTGTCAAGAAAGTATTGAATAGGATCGATATAATGTTGTCCCATATCCCCTAAGCCACCTCCATCATAATCCCAATAGCCTCTAAATGTTTGGTGTACTCTATGTTCATTATAAGGTTTAAAGGGTGCAGGGCCCAACCATCTTTCATAATCTAATTCTTGTGGTACAGGTTGTGTTTCTAATTTTGTTTTTCCTACCCAATAAAATTTCCAATCAAATCCTGTGGTTTTACTAACAGTAACGGTTAATGGCCAACCTAATAAACCAGATTCTACTAATTTTTTTATGGGTTTCACAGTTGAATTCATACCATAAAAATTATCTTCAAAACGGAACCATGTATTTAAACGAAACATTCTTTTATACTGCTGAACGGCTTCTACCACTCGCTTTCCTTCGCCAATGGTTCTTGTCATTGGTTTTTCACACCAAATATCTTTACCTGCTTTAGCAGCTTCAATGGCCATAATACCATGCCAATGAGGAGGGGTGGCTATATGCACAATATCTACTTCTGGTAAAGCAATTAATTCTCTATGGTCATGAAAAGTTTTTACATTTCCTCCTACTAGTTCTGCAGCCGATGCTAAATGTTTTTTATCTACATCACAAATGGCTACAACACGTGTGCCTGCATAAGGAATATGTCCTCTACCCATACCGCCCAGTCCAATGATTCCTTTGGTGAGTTGATCACTTGGTGCTAAAAATCCTCTACCTAGCACCTGTCTTGGTACAATTGAAAAACCCGCTACCACAGCAGCAGAGTTTTTTAAAAATCGACGACGGCTATTTTTTTCCGGTGTTTTCATAAATTGTTATTAAAGTAAAAAATAATTTTATTAAAGTAGATAGCAAAGAATATAGAAAAATGATATTACTCAGTTCTCTATGAATGCTTAGCTTTCCTTAGCTAAATTTATTCTTTTTTGCTTAAATTTGGAACAATCCAATTACTTAAAATTGCTTTTATGAATGAAACGCATTTACACCTTGAAGAACATTTGAAAAGCAGTGATATGCTTACCGACATTGTTATTGGAATGAGTGACGGACTCACGGTTCCCTTTGCCTTGGCCGCAGGATTGAGCGGCGCTGTTCAAGGAAATGTAAACCTTATTTGGATTGCAGGTATTGCGGAAATTGCAGCAGGCTCTATTGCCATGGGTCTTGGGGGTTTTTTAGCTGGTAAAACTGAACAGGACCATTATGCCAGCGAACTAAAAAATGAATATTGGGAATTAAAACATAAAAGAGAGGTAGAGATAGAAGAAGTTCGTAAAGTTTTTTTAGAATGGGGATTAAGTGCTAGCACCGCTGAAGAAGCCACTCAAGAAATTATTAAAGACGATAAACGTTGGGTTGAATTTATGATGAAACATGAGTTGGGCTTAGAAGAGCCCGATCCTAAAAGAGCTAGAAAAAGTGCTTTTAATATTGGTACCAGTTATATTGCAGGCGGCTTAGTTCCTTTAACACCTTATTTTTTTGTAACTGATGCCATTGAGGGTTTAAAAATTTCAGCAGTCATCACACTAGTTTGTTTGTATATTTTTGGATTTTTTAAAAGCAAAATGACGGGCGTGAATCCTTGGTGGGGCGGTGTGAAAGTTATGATGACGGGTGCAATAGCAGCCGCTGCTGCCTTTAGCATTGCTAAATTAATTGAAGGCTAAACAGTTTAGATAGTATGAAAACTAAAATTATTTTGCTGTCTCTAAACTATTGTAATAATTAAGCAGCGCAATAAAATCTTCTTCTGATTTTAATTTATTTTTTGTGTTTTTAATCCAAGGCTCTACGCTTGCATTAAAAGGAAGTGCAGCTATAATACTATTTTTATCTAATGATTTCAATGGAATTGTTTTTCCATTATTATAAATTCCATAATAGGTTTTTTTAAAAAAGCTAGTTGTACTTTTTTGCAATAAAGCGTCATAGGGGCTCACTTTCACTAAATTTTTTTGCAATAAAATTAATTGATAGGCGCCATTGTTAAAGACGCGGTAAAATCCTGCAGGTTTATTGTCAATGTAATCGGGTAGTGCTGCAAATACGGCTAAAATTTTAGTAGCATCCTTGCTATCTAAAAATGCAATTTTATCAATCAAATTTGTTTCGGCCACTAATTCACTTCCATTTTCATTTTCATAATGCACTTCCGATGTATATAAATTTAATTTAGCCTTAGGCAATTTATATATAGCACCCGATTTAAAATATAGTATAGCGCTATTCCAATGTTCATCCCAAAAAGGCGTTCCTTCTACATCCTCATAAGTTAAACCTGTTGCTTTTTTATCTCCAATGGCTGAAACGTTGGTAACCCTTACCATGCCTCCACTTGGGCCCTGCCCTGGATTACTAATATCGATTGTTAAATTTTGTGCATGAAGATTATTATTTACTATAATGGAGCATACTAGCATGCTAAAAATGCGTAAAAATTTTAAAACAATTTTCATATATACAATTTATATTACTAAATAAATCTTCGAATTACTTAGTTAATTTTAATTAAGTTAATTTTTATTTCTAATAGCCATTCCTTTTCTAGTTCCATTGTGCTGGCCTTCATTAATCGTTAATGCACCATTCACCCAAATGTACTTAAACCCTTTTGCATACTGATGTGGTTCGGTATAATTCGCCATATCAGCCACTTCATTTTCATCAAAGATGACAATATCTGCTATATAATCTTCTTTAATTAGACCTCTGTTTTTTAGATTAAATTTTTCTGCAGGTAAAGAACTCATTCTTCGAATGGCGTCCTCTAAATTGATTACGCCCATCTCTCTTACATATTTTCCCAATACTCTTGCATTGGTCCCATAGGCTCTAGGATGCGGCTTGCCAACACCCATTACAGCAATGCCTGCATCACTGGCAATCATGTTAAAAGGATATTTCATAATAGACACTACATCATTGTCGCCCATACCATGGTAAACCATTTGTGCGCCGCCTTTTTCAATCATTTGAATAATGGTTTCCGCTTCTGCTTTTTGATTATGTTTATTACCTAATAATAAATTTATTTCTTCAATACTTTTGCCATTGAAACTTGTGTCGGCTCTATAACTTGCTACGACTGCATAACTAAAATGTTTTAAACCTCTTTTTTTAATAATACCAATACTATGTTCAGCCACTCTTTTTCTAATTTCTGGGTTTTTTAATCGGGCCATAATAGAGTCTTGTCCATCGGATAATACCCAGTCTGGTAATAACACACTTAACTGTGTACTACTTGCTGTATAAGGGTATTGGTCAATGGTAACATCTATGCCTTCTTTTCTTGCATTCATTACCAGTGGAATAGTTTCTTTACTTCTTCCCCAATTGTTTTGACCACTTACTTTAAAATGTGAAATTTCTACAGGTATATGCGCATCGCGTCCAACTTGAATGGCTTCATTGATAGCATCTAGCACCCTATCTTCTTCATATCTAATATGAGAAGAGTATACACCACCATTTGCACTAATTACTTTTGCAAGAGCAACAATTTCTTCTGTTGGCGCATAGGTTCCAGGAATATAAATAAGTCCAGTAGACATACCCACTGCACCATCTTGCATAGCCTGTGCTGCTAATTTTTCCATGTTTTGCATTTCAGCTGCAGTAGCATTTCTATTAGCAGTACCCATGGCCTGCTTACGAATGGTATTATGTCCAATAAGGGATGCTACATTAATAGAAGTGCCTATGGAGTCAATGGTATTAAAATAATTTTTTAAATTTTCAGCAGAACCTCCGCAGTTACCAGTAATAACGGTGGTCACTCCATCGTAAATAAAATTAGTGGCTAAAGGGTTTCTTGATTCGCCTCCTTCAATATGTGCATGAACGTCAATGAATCCGGGGGCCACCACTAAACCTTTGGCATCTATTTCTTTAGTTGCTTTCCAGTTTTTTAAATTGCCAATGGCTATAATTTTATTATTTTGAATGGCTACATCTTTATACTGCCAGTTATTACCTGAACCATCAATGAGCTTACCGTTTCTAATAATATAGTCGGCCTGTTGTGCTTTTAGCATTGATAGAGAGACTAAACATACAGAAAGTAAAATTATCTTTTTCATAGCTTGTTGTTGTTCTATAAATTTACTAAATCCTCTTTATATTATAGATATTAAAATGGCCATAAGCATAAAAATTAGTAATTTTAAAGAGCAGCCAATACAGTATAAATACATACCAAATACTATACTTATATTTTATCCTAGAAAAACCTATATTTTAATCACTCAAATACTAGTCTTATGAAAAATTTAATTATATCAGTGCTTTGTTTGATGCTTTTCATGCAAAATGTACAGGCACAAAAAACAAAAAGCTTGAAAACAGCTAGCGATACGGCTGCTGCCTTTGATGCCTATGTGCAAAAATCAATTAAGGAATGGGAAGTCCCAGGACTAGCCATTGTGGTGGTTAAAAATAATAAAGTTGTTTTTAAAAATTCTTATGGTACCACTGAACTTGGAACAGGCAATAAAGTGAATAACCAAACCTTATTTGCTTGCGCTTCTACCACCAAGGCCATGACTGCAACAGCCATGGGAATTTTAGTGGATCAAGGTAAAGTAAACTGGGACGATCCTGTGATAAAATACCTACCCAGCTTCAGATTATACGACCCCTATGTAACTACACAAATGCGCGTACGTGATTTGTTCTTACATAATTCAGGTGTAGGAAATACCGATTATTTATGGGCCATGAATATACTTTCTAGTGATGAAATTATGGAGCGCATGCAATTAGTAAAACCTTCTTATTCTTTTAGAGCAGGCTTTATTTATCAAAATATATTTTATGGTATTGCAGGAAAAGTAATTGAAAAAGTAACGGGTACCACTTGGGAAAATTATATTACTAAAAATATTTTTGAACCCCTAGGCATGTTGCAAACACGCGCTAAATTAGCTTTAGTAACCAATCCTAATATCTCTAAACCACATCAAAGAGTGGAGGGAAAAATTCAAGTGATAGAAAGAGATTCAGCCGATAGAATTGGTGCTGCAGGTTCTGTATATTCAAATATTGATGAGATTGCAGTTTGGATGCAGTGCATGTTAGATAGCAGTAAATATGAAGGAGGAAGATTAGTCTCTCCTGCCACTTGGACTACTTTATTAAAACCACAAACCTTTGTGACTGAATCAGAATTTTATCCTACCAAACAATTAACCAAACCTAATTTCACTACTTATGCTTTAGGTTGGTTTCAACAAGATTATAAAGGCAGAAAATTAAATTTTCATACAGGAAGTTTGTCTGGAGAAATTGCAATTCATGGACAAATGCCGGAAGAAAAAACAGGGGTGTATATTTTTGGAAATTTAGATCATGCAGAAGCAAGACATGCTTTAATGTTTAAAGCCTTTGACCAATATGCTTTAGGGGGCAATACAGACTGGAGTGCCGACTTTCTTACCTTATATGGAAACATAAGAGCTAAGGCTGCTGAGGCTAATGCTGCAGAAGAAGCTAGCAGAGTGCTGAACACCAAGCCCTCACTGCCTTTGCAAGCCTATGTAGGCACTTATACCGATCCACTATTTGGAAGCATTACCATTACGCTTGAAAATGAAATATTAGTTGCTGAAAATATTAAATTAGGCAAAGGAAAAGTTTCGCATTGGAATTATGATACTTTTCAATTAGCATGGAATAAAAAATGGTATGGCAAAACTGGACTTAATTTTAGATTGAATGAGCAAGGAAAAGTAACGACAGTAGAAATGGATGGAGTCTCATTAGCAAAAAATTAATAGTTATACATTTTATAGAAAAAAATAGAATAGAAAACTATAAAATAGTAGACTAAAAAAAACTGAAAGACAATCTTTAAAAAAAATAACTAACTAACGAAATAAATAATAGTCAATGGATTTTTCTAAGTTTAAAAAAAGTACCACATCGGTTTGGGGTGGAGAAAGTGATTTAAATGTAAGTGGTGCGGTAACTTCACCAATAGTAAACAGTGTGGCCTTTGCTTATAATGATGTAGATCATTGGCATGAAGTTTCTTTAGGCAAAGCGGAAGGTTATATTTATAGCAGAAACACCAATCCAACAGTGGCTGTTTTAGAAGAGAAAATTCGATTGCTAGAAGGTGCTGAAGCAGCGACTTCTTTTGCAACGGGTATGGCGGCTATTAGTAATACACTCTATACTTTTTTAACGGCGGGTAAAAGAGTAGTATCTCAAAAAGATAATTATGGCGGAACGAGTAAAATATTTTTAGATTTTCTACCACTGTATAATGTGGAAGTGCAATTATGTGATACCACCGATTTTGATTTATTTGAAAAAGAAATTGCGAAAGGTTGCGACCTAGTGTATTTAGAAACACCCACCAACCCTACTTTAAAAGTAGTAGACATTAAAAGATTAGCCGCAGCTGCTAAAAAAGTAGGCGCCATTGTAGTGGTAGATAATACTTTTGCCACCCCTATTAATCAAAACCCTTTAGCATTGGGTGCCGATTTAGTGATACATAGTGCTACTAAATTTTTATGTGGTCACTCCGATGCCATGGGAGGAGTTGTGGCAGGTAAAAAAGAATTGGTACAAAAAATTT
>Ga0214919_10003968_pt1 | contig 21889 bp, 27 predicted proteins | sample LL1503_MetaG_FD_177994 | JGI IMG/M metagenome (GOLD analysis project Ga0214919, IMG submission 177994) | Freshwater microbial communities from Lake Lanier, Atlanta, Georgia, United States - LL-1503 | ecosystem: Environmental > Aquatic > Freshwater > Lake | place: USA: Georgia | collected... | reverse complement strand
TCAAGTGGATGATTACTTTACAGCTGAAGAAGATGGTGTTGAATTATTCCGCTATAAGAGTCAACATCTTTGCTCAATCAAAGCTAAAGAATTAATCCGTAAAAGAAAAAATGAAAAGAATGCACAGATCATTCAAAACATCAAAGAACTAAAGGAACAAGGAATTTTATGATACCTCTAATTAGTATTTTTCTTTTAACTTCATTAGATCCCATTAAGAATTTTGTATCTTTAAAAACTTACATTTCAGAGAATGCCAAAGTTCATTGTAAGGTATATTTTATTAATGAAGATATCCCAGACTATCCAAGAGTGAATGTAATTGAAAAAAATAAATTTGATTTCTTCGCATATCTTGATACAATAGGCGTAGAACATTCTCAAGTAGGAAGTTACTATTTCTTTTATAGGAAGCCAAAATGACCAATAAAGAACGAAAGATATTGGATAAAGAAATCCAATATCTGTGCGAGTACCAAGACCGAGTACAAGCAATTAGAAAGTACACAGGCATCAACCCACACTACACATTCCTCAAAGAAGTAGAGACAATTGAAAGTCTCTACAAGTGGGTGTTAGAGAACCGTAAGCAAGAGAAATCTACTTACTTCTCTGTTGGAACCTCTGGCTGGTATGTAGTTTATCTCCGAGACAAGAAGACATATAAGAAGGGTGAAAAATTCAGAATTAAAATCTTTCATACCTTTGTCTGGACTGATAACCTAGAGTAGACATAATATCCCAAAGAATTTTCTTTGGGATATTCTTTTTGTGATATAATGACCCTATGGAAGCCAAAACCTTTACTTACTACAACACAGAACGACATGGGTACGTTGAGACTACCCGTGCATATCTTCGCAAGCTTAAAATCAGCAAACTAATCAGCCCATATTCTAGACAATCTGGCAGAAAAGTTTATATTGAAGAAGATGGTGATTTGTCGCTCTTCTGTAAACGTCATACTGTTGCTGGAATTTCAATTGTTCTCAAGGAAGCAGAAAAGGAACAACGCTTCTTTGATAATATGTGGAATTACAAGGACGATGAATGCCAAGATGAACAATTTGATGGTTTCAAGTCAGAATGGTCTTTATCACAAAGAGTACATTTTAGTAAACCAGATAGCATCAAGCACGTACGTAATAACACCTTCGAAACTAAAGATAAGAAATGCCTCAAAATTGTTCCCACATTCTATCTTGATGGCAAACCTCTGAATGAAGCCAGTATGAAGAAACTAGGCATCGAATTGACCAATATTACTTGTGGAGAATTGGACTACGAATATGAACTCTAATGACATTTACGAATACCTAAAAGAGAAGAGCCCAGAAGCAATCCTCTATGACAATTGTGATTCTGCCCTAATTGGTACTGCTCGTTTATATAGAGAAGAACGATGGGTAGAGCTAGCAATTTATTCCTATGAAGCTTTAGTGCAACATTTTAAAGAAGAATTCTCTAAAGATGAAGACACCTCAATAGATGAAGCAGAAGAACAAGCAATGGAATGGGTTGACTATAATATTGCTGGCGGATATCTGGGCATCTATACACCACTAATCATAAACGACTAATTGTAAAAGAAGAATATGGACATTTTCTTTCACGTATATTTGAAGTCTGGATATTCCCGTATTCTTCTTAACAAATTTAAAAAATTCAAAGATTCTGGACTATACGAAAAAACAAACAAGATTTATCTCACTCTTTTTGGCGGTGAGATAAATCCACACCTTGAATTCTTAGATGAATTAAAGAGTGTCTATCCAAAAATAGAACTTGTATTAATTTCAAATCCAGAATTCAATAACGAACCAGACACTTTGAATTTTATGTTAGAGAAAGCAAAAGAATATTCTTCTAACACCCCTATGCTTTATCTACACACTAAAGGTTTATCTTACACCCATCCATTAATCAAAAAGAACGTTGAAGCATGGGTGAGATATTTAGATCTTTACACTATAAATAAATGGGAAGAAAATATAACATCATTAGAATCTAATGATGTTTCAGGACCATTTTTCTGCGATGGAATTAACAATAAACATTTTCAGGGCAATTTCTGGTGGGCAAATTCTAACTATATAAAAGGTTTACCTAAGATTACTGGAGATAATTTTAATAAACTAAATAGAGGCGAATATTGGGCTTGTTTTAAAGCTGAGAATATAAACGCTATGTCACCAATTTCACCTGTAGATTTATATCAAACATATTTTTGCAATGAAGCTGATTTTCCATCTGGCTGGTAAAAATTTTTTTTGCGATATTTCTTAAGGCCTGATATGTATCAGGCCTTTAAAATTTGTCAAGTATTTTTTTTAATTATTTTAGCTGACATTCTTTTTTTAAATACTTGCACCCATTATATACAGATGGTAATATTGGGTATCAATTCGTTGAAAGAAGCCAAACACTATGTCAGACAATAATCGCACCTCTTACCTTGAACTGGACGATGCTCCAGTAAAGGTACAACCTAACAAGTCCGTTTTCTCAAATGCCGGTGGCTTACAAGTAGCAGAGGGTGCTACAGCCAAGCAAGATGCAAATGGCAATTGGGTCAATGCTATCGGTCTTCAGTCTACCGCAACACATCGTCATGTTGCAAAGGTATGGCAGGACAAATGCACCCCATTGGCAGACTTTATTGCCTCTGTCAAGGGCGAAGCACCTTCCAAGAAGGACACTACCAAGAAGGAATCTGCCATCCGCCTCTTGGATGCAAATACCCTCATTGACGGTACGCCTCTCAATGAATCAGGTTTGAATTCCTTGCGGATGTTCACCGAAATCCCATCATCCATGCTCAATTTCCTACAAGAGCGTGAATACAATGATGAGATGGTAAAGTTCGTCAATGCAGAACTAGACCGCCGTGAAACAGAGTGGAATTCCAAGGGCAAGGATACACGTAGTTTCCTTGTGCGTACCCGTCAGGACAATGAAGGTAATGATGTTATCCGTGCTATCGTTTCAGAACGATATGGCGTGATTGACAATGCCGAAGCAATGGAAATTATTGCCAATTCCCTGCCATCCCTTGATGATGCTCTTGCATCACATATCTTCAACAATGGTGATGATATCTACGGCAACATCCTGCTACCTGACCACATGAAATCAGAGCCAGATTCTGATTATGGTGTAGGAATTGCATTCAAGAACAGTGAGATTCGGAACAGCACTTTCCGCATATCACCATTCTTGTTCCGTGCCATCTGTCTCAACGGTATGATTTGGGGTCGGCAAAATTCTGAAATCACCGTGAACCAAAAGCACCTTGGTAAGATTGACCTAGTAGAATTGCAAAATCAGGTCAAGATTGCCATACAGGTAGCATTGACGCAAGGTAATGATATGCTTACCCTCATGGGGTATGCGAAGCAAGTCAAGGTTGAAAACCCACTTGCAACAATTGCAATGCTAGCCCGTGACCAAAAGATGACTACCGCACAAGGTAAACTCTGGCACAAGGGTTACTTGGATTCCCTTCAAGAAGCCAAGGGCGATGTACATGAGAACACCGCTTTTGGTATCATCAATGGGTTGACCCGTTCTGCGCAGGACTACAATGGTGCTACCCGTGAACAGATGGAAACCACAGCAAGTTTCATCCTTGCACCATCAATTGATTCATCATTGCAGGAAATTTCCAAGCGATGGGGTATGATTGGTGAAAGAGCCAAGCAATTGGAAGAGAAAACCATCAATCAGTACCAGTTTGTGGGCGCATAGCCCACAAACCTCACAAATAAGGCGTTATTATGCACTAAATTGCATTAATAATGCCTTATTTGTGTTTAAAATGATGAATTATGTAGCTAAAAAAATATTTGCAATTCTATCAAAGGTCTGGTAATCACCAGACCTAAAAAATTTTGTCAAATTTTTTTATTTTCAAAATATTATTGGCAACCAATATACACATATGGTAATATTCATGTGAGGAAACCTATTATGAAAGTTACTGAATCAACCATCAACGTCCAGTCATCTGGCATCCAGTCCGAATCGTTCTTCAATGTGAAGGAATCCAATGTCGGGCATATCTTTTCTATTCTACGCAATAAACTCTACAGCAACAAGCCTCTGGCAATCATTCGTGAATACTGCACGAACGCCTTTGATGCTCACGTAGAGGCTGGCATTCCAGAGCGTCCAATTGAGGTCTCATTTCCTACTGCATTCAAGAATTCATTGACCATCCGTGATTTTGGTCATGGTCTCTCTGAAGGTGATGTATACAATGTGTTTGCATCCTACGGTGAATCGACCAAGCGCAACACAAATGACCAAGTTGGAATGATGGGTTTGGGTAGCAAGTCGGCATTCTGTTATGTAAACGATTTCACCATCACGTCATATCACGATGGCAAGAAATCCACATACCTTGCATACATTGACGAAACCAACATCGGCAAGATTTCCAAGATTGCCGAAGAGCCAACCGATGAAACAGGTTTGGCAATTGATGTTGTGGTTAAGACCATCGACCTCAAAGCATTCCGTGATGTAGCAGGTGAATTCCTTGCAGAATTCAGCCCTCAACCTATCATCCGAAACGATGACAATGTGGTTCGTATGATGGCAGAGAAGCAGAATGAAACTTACTTGGTCAAGGGTGATTTCTACGCTATCATCAACCGATACTATGGAAACAATTCTAGTGTGAGAATGGGCAATGTTACTTATCCATTCAATTTCAATGACATTACACCAACATTGAGTCACACGGAGGAAGATGCTCTTTACTGCTTCCGATATCTCACGGTGAAATTGCTTGCACCTATCGGCAGTGTTGTTCCAAGCGCATCCCGTGAATCCCTTGAGATGGATGACAAAACCAAGTCATACATCAAGAATGCTCTGTTGCGTGTCATTGAAAGTGTCAAGCAGGATATGCAAGCAAAATATGATGCTTGTCCTAGCCTGTACGATTTCATGTGCAATCTAAATAAGACATCATCTGTTGCATACGAATTGCGTCTCAGACCACAGTACAAAGGCATCGAATACAACAGAATGAATACGGTGATTTCGAGGAAGCATTACCCTGAAATTGCATCAATGAAGGTAATTAATCCTGATGTTCGTCAGTCATTCAGTGATAGTAAAGATTTTGCTCCAGAGCCAAAGAAAGTCATCTTTGTTTACGATGATACAGTAAAGCAAAACACTGTCCGCTCCCGAATTATGAATTCTGGTCTTGCCCACCGTAATGCAGTCATTATGGAATTCAAATCGGTAGCAAGCAAGGATGCTATCGTGAATCATCCAGACTGGCAGGGCGCAAATTTCGTGGATGTATCAACACTAGAATATGTCAAACCAACCAAGTCATCTGTAGGTGCTTTTGCTAAGAGTGAGGTCTATCGCTACAACGGTGGGCAAGGTACTCTGCGTAATACTTGGATTGTTGATAACTTGTCCCTTCAACAATCCGAGGGAATCTATGTAGAGATTAAGCGATATGCTCCAGTATTCAAATACCCAAATGGCAAGGTGCTTGCTGGCATCAGTGAATTGAGCGACTTGCTTACCAATTGCCGATTCCTTGGTATTACGATTGATACACTCTATGGTATCAAGTATTCCGACATTGATAAACTTGGTGCTGGCTGGGTCGAATTGGGTGATTACATCCAACAAGCCCTATACAATATGACCGACGAGCAAATCGAGTCAATGAATCGAGCCAAAATTTCCAATGATGTTCCAAATGAATGGTCTAGAGCATTTACTTGGGGCGGTATGATTGATAATGATGCAGATATGACCCGTCTTAAGGAAATTATCGAGCATTATTACAACACTAGTCCAATTACATCCACAATGGGCAGTAGAATTGCCAACCTTAAGTACTATGGTTTCGATATGTACCTTGATACAGCGAAAGAATGCGATGTTTTAATCAATAAAACGCTTGATAAGCATCCAATTCTCAAATGTTTGTTCGGATACAAGCGTGAATACGACACTAAACCTGATAATGATACCAATCAGTACTGGAAAATTGTCAATCAGTACATTAAAGGTAATGATTATCTGCATAGTGAGGGTTTGTTGGACTGATAGGTTTCCTCAAATTCATATAGTCCAACAGGGGGAGGCTTTCGAGCCTCCCTTTTTATTTGTCAGAGCTAGAAAAATTTTTGCAAGCCCATCAAAGGTGTGGTAGCCACCACACCTAAAAAATATTAGCAAATATTTTTTTATTTTGAGGTTAGCTGAACATTCTCAAAATAAATGTTGCAATGGCTCGCAGGGATGGTAATATACTATATCAGTTTGGTTATAAGGAAAAAGAAACACTATGGTCGTATCAGCCCGAATCGTCAACCCTGACCCAGAGTCAGGCTTCATCACTGTTGTGCTTGATGGCGAGCGTCATTCCATCAATGCTGGCAACACCCTGTTCTCAAAAGCCCTTGATGCTTACAAGGCAGATGACTGGGATGCATTTGTTGCCTGTGTAAATCCTACAATTCGTCTGAAGAGCCTCTATGCATCTTATGAGGGCATTGAGGTCAAGGATGGCAACCTTTACGTGTTTGGTGACCCGGTTCACTCTACACTCGCTAACCGTGTACTTTCATTCCTTGAACACGGCTTGGATTGTGTCCACCTGTTCAAGTTTATCCTGAAATTGAACCTCAATCCATCAAAACGTGCAGTCGATGAATTGTACACCTTCCTTGAGCATCGTGCTTTGCCAATCACCGACAACGGCAATTTCCTTGCATACAAGGCGGTTCGTGCAGATTACACCGATAAGCATACTGGCAAGTTCCTCAACACTGTAGATGCAGTTCTTGAGATGCCACGCAACAAGGTGGATGATGATAAGAATGTTGGATGCTCATATGGTTTCCACGCTGGAACTGTAGAGTATGCCAAGGATTTCCTTGGTGGGCAAGGTCACCTGATGATTGTAGAAATCAACCCTGCCGATGTTGTATCCATTCCAACCGATTGCCAATTCCAGAAACTCCGCACTTGTAAATACAAGGTAGTGGGCGAGTATGAGATTGACCTCACTGACCCAATGTATGCATCTCGCTTCCAGACAGATGACGATGATGATGTAGACCTTTGGGATGATGAGGATGATGACCAGTATCCTACCTGCTCTGATTGTGGGGAAGAATCCTATGGCAATTGCGAAGAATGCGATTGCTGTGAGGGATGTTGTGATTGCTCCGATGATGAGGCTGAAGGTGGCATTTATGAAGGTCACCCTGATGCACCAAAGATTGAAGTCCAATTGACCTTGAACCTTGACAACAAGATGCAGAGCGTTGATTGGAAGAAGCAAACGGTCAATCTCATCAAGTTGGTGGGTCATCTGTTCTCTTCTCGTCGTCCTGCTTTGGCAATGTCAATCAGACGTGAATTCGACAACTACGATGACACAACCCGCATTGCCTTTGAGGTATTGCTTCATCATACTACCGAGGATGATGTAAAGCGCATCTACAACGAACTGAACCCATAATTCCAGTTCTGTCAAGTAGTTCCCCCAAGAAATTGGGGGAATTTTTTTTGCCATCATTTTTAAGGTATGGTAGAGACCATACCTGAGAAACAGGTAAAAACATTTTTAAAAAGAAACCATATATAGAGGAATAAAAATGGCTTACGTTTATCAAGCAGGTGTATTTACAAGTATAGCGATTAATATTGGTTTAGCTGACAAACAATTACAAGACCAATTGTTACTTGTAGCTGGTACTGCTGCATCATATACTAAAACTGCAAGAAATTACATCTCAACTAGTATTGACACTGGATCTACTGATGCAAACACTGATGCTACTTTAGTATTAACTCAATCTTTCAGAAATACAGAAACTTCCTTGTCTGGTACACTCAGTCCAATTTACACAGGTACATTAATTTCATTAAATACATACTTTTCTTCAATAGCTGCAAATAATTTCAGAGATTATTTTGACAGTAAAACAGCTAGTACAACTATCAATTTTATTCAAACTTCGCCATCTTCAACAGCAACAGGATATTCTAGTTTTAGGGATTTATATAGAAGAACATATAGTAATGAGTTGATATTTAAATTATATGATTATAACCCACCTACATTATCTTCAACAGCTGGAACATTTGGTTTTGCTGGTTCTTTGTTAGAAATTAGAAAATTTGGAAATTCTGGAGCTGCTGGAACAATTACTCTTTCAGCTATTAGATCTGTTGATAATGCAACAGAAACATTAGTGATACCAATTAATTCTGGAGTAGCAACAACATATTACCAAGCTGCATTGGCACCAGGAAGTACTACACGTTACATTCGTGTCAATTCAGTGTCTGTAACAGGTTTAGACTCTGGCACTGGAAGAACTTTTGAAATCTGGACAAGATAAAATTTTTGTGATATTTTAAAGGGATGATTATTATCATCCCTTTATTTTTTTATCAAAGAAAATAATTGTATATATTGCCCTTGCATAGTCAAAGTGTATGGTATAATGATGTCATATCCTCCGGTGGTGGAACGGTATACACGACGGACTTAAAATCCGTTGGCGCAAGCCTTACGAGTTCGAATCTCGTCTGGAGGACTTTGGGTTGGTAGCTCAGTGGAAGAGCAGTGCCCTTTTAAGGCATTGGTCGTGGGTTCAAATCCCACCCAACCCATTCACTTGGTTATGTCCTTGTCCAAGTGAACCAATCCCCTTCTTATGGTCGCAAGAAGGGGATTTATTTTTTACGATTATTCTAAAGGCATGGTTGCTACCATGCCTAAAAAATTTATGCAAAAATTTTAAATCTTGCAAAGAGTTATCACGAATGATATAGTTTTAGTGAATAGGAACACAATATGGATTCTGTAGCATTTGAAATCGTAAACGCCAACTATGACAATTTCACAAGTCTTGGAAAAGACTTTGATTTTACGTCAATTACGAATGATAGTATTCGTGGAAGATTTGCTGAACATATATTCCGTATGTCTGCTTATATCCACTTGCCATCTATTGTTTCATGCCTTGGTGCAGATTACAAGGTTGGTGATATCAAATCTATTAAGTTCAAGTCTGGCACTAAATCTACTGGCGAATCTGATGCCGATTTGATTTTCGAGAATGACAATAAAGTTTTGGTAGTCTCTGTAAAATGGGGAGAAAATTACCATACTGAAAAAGAATTCCAAATTGCTGAATTGAAAGATTATGCCTCAAAGCGATATGCAAAGTATCGTCATGTGTATGGTTTTGCTGGCAAATATGCTTCCTTTACATCAGATGACAAAGTTTCGTTTGGTGCAGAATTCTTCCAAAAAGCATGGCAAGAGATTTGGGATTATTGTGCCTCTTATGATTTTGATTGGAACAAAATTGATGAATGTTTGCGTGACCGAGTAGCATTAACATTGTATCCTCATCAAAAAGAGGCAATACAAAAAGCAAAAGAGTGTTTCCAATTCAAGAAAGATTTTCTCTTCTGGCACGTATGTCGTACTGGAAAGACTGTATCTGCTCTTGCATATGCGAAAGAAGCAGGATGGAAACGTATCTTGGTATTGTCTCCATTGCCATCAATTTCCTATCAATTTTCAGATACTTTGTTAACTTATGACAAATTCTCTGACTACACATATTTCGACCATAATGATGTTCAATCTACAGCATCATTCGAGGATGCAAATGTGGTTCTCAGTTCCTATCAATTGTTGTTTGACAAAGAGAAATACAAGAATTATTTCCTAGAGAACTGGGATGGCATTATCATTGATGAAGTGCATACATTTGCTGAGAATTCGAATTCTGGTTCTATCATCACAGATTTAAAATCTGAAAATCGTCTTTGGTTATCTGCAACACCATACAAGAATGTTATGCATGGTCGTTTTACTGAAGACAATACACACAAGTTTACAAACCCAGAATTGTATGCTTTGAAGAACAATGGTGTGAGTGAATATCAGAAGTATCCTCAAATCAATTATTTGCTTTACACCTCAGATACATTGCGTCAATTTATTAAAGATGCATCCGAATTCTACGATGAAGATGAATGGTTCAAATTTGAGAAATTATTTCAGACTACAAATAACAAATTTGAATATCATAATCAGGTAGTGTCTTTGATTGAGAAAGCATTTGTTTTGCCCAATAAAATGTCAATTCTCTCAAACCCACTTTTCCAACATACGCAGAACATTTTGATTTTTGTACCTCAAACATCACAACAAGTTTTGCTTTCTGATTTGATGAAAGAAGTGTTCGAACGTCATGGCAAGTCTGATACGTTCGGTGTCTTTTATACCAATTCAAAATTCAAAGAATCAAAAGACTTAAAGAAGTTTATTCAAAAAGTAGACAATAGCACAAAAGCAATTAATATCATTATTGCTGTTGACCAATTGTCTGTGGGTGTTACTCTTAAGAATTGTGATATGGTGATGCTTTGGTATGATTCAGGCAAGCAAGGTTTACCACTTTATGTTCAACGCACTGAACGATGTAAGAATCCAAAGATTGAAGAAAATGTTTATGTGTTAGATTTCAATCCCCATAGATGTTTGCAATATCACGGGGAAATTATTGAATCAACATCTGACAATTCCCTATCCATTTCTGCAATTGAAAACTATCTGGCACATATTCCAATTTTTGAGATTGGTGGGAATAATCTACTTTCACCACTTTCACCAGAACAATTGCACAAAGATTTCGTAGGCAATCGTTACAAGATGCATGATTTCACCACTCTTACAGTAGATGATGAAATCCCTGTATCATTGTCAGATTTGTTGCGGGGAGTAATTGTCACTGAAAATGATGACACTATTTCAGAAGACCTTGGCGAATTGTCCCGTGATGATATTCCTTCATTGGAACGAATCTCACAAGGCAATTCTGGTACAGCCACAACAAAGCCAATTATTCCCTTAGACCGAGAAAAAATCAAAACTATTGATGAAGTGATGTTGCCTTGGTTGCACTCTATGGATAGACCAGATGCACATGAAGACCTTGCAGAATTTTTGAAAGACCTGATGTAATTTTAAAATTTGCATTCTTTATAACTTAAAGGTATTATTAATCCATGAGTAAATATAAGCCATTAATTCGCAAAGCAGTGAATGAAATCGACAAGGTAATTCGAGATGCTAATGCCACCGAAGACGAAAGCCTTAAGTTTTATTTTAAATACATCAATCTAAGATTCAATTCACCTGAGAAGAAGATGGAATTGTCTCGTACTAGAACGTATGACAATTATGCTCGTGAGAATAAAGATTTCTTTACTCATATGCAAAAGACCCTTCAACACAAAGTATTAATTAAGGCTTTTGGTGAAGTGTTTACTCCTTCTGTACTTGTAGACGAAATGTTGGATTTGTTGCCAGAATCAGTGTGGACAAATCCGAGCTTAAAATGGCTGGACAATTCATGCGGTAGTGGTCATTTTCTCATTGCTGTTTACAAAAGATTGATGGTTAGTTTAAAAACTGAATTTCCTGACAAGCAAGACAGAAACAAGCACATTCTGGAAAACATGATTTATGGTGTAGATATTCAAGCCAAAAATGTATTCTCTACTATGTTTGTTTTGGATTCTATTGGTATTCACGATATTCACATTGAACAGCATGATGCATTGTCTTTTCATTATTGGAATACAAAATTCGATGTTATTGTTGGAAATCCACCATATCAAGCAAGCCATGGTGAAAGTGTAAAACTCTGGCATTCATTCATTGCAAAGAGTATGGATTTGCTTAATGAAGATGGAATTCTTGCATATGTCACTCCAAAGGTATTTCTCCGCAAACCTCATACAAAGCAAAACAAAATTGCTGTAGATGCCCTCACTCCTTACACCATGCTTTATTGTGATACTACAGCCAAGAAGCATTTTCCTAAGATTGGTGAAGAACCTTGTTTTTTCATTGTTCAAAAGAATGACAAGAAGACTCCATGTACTTTCATTTTCGAAGAAAATGTAGTTACAGAATCCGTTTATAATGGTCAATACATTTCCGGAAGTGATGAAGAGGAAATGAAAAACAATCTTATAAGACGTATTCTTGCATGGTCTGGTAAGAAAGTATCTGATGTTGACTATCGTGACGTTAATCGTTCTAAAAACGCACAACATTGGATTGACAAGGGAATTCTCTTTAATGAGAAACAAGATGATTGTGTTCCTGTTTGGTGGTGTACTCCTCAACCAGACAAGTATTGGATGCACAAAAGCAATATTCGAAAAGGCGTGAAAATAGTTTGCAATTACATGGGAACTTATTACAAGCCTAAGAATCCAGATGCACATATTTGGATTGATGAAAATGATTCTGTAGCAATTGGTGCTTCTCTTGGAATTATTTGTAAGGACAAGCAAGAAGCCATCAATATCAAATCCATGTTGACATCCAAATTGTTTCGATGGTTTATCAATAATGAAAAATCATCTGGTTTCAATGGTGGGTTGATTAAGTTGCCAATTCTAGATTCATCTAAAGTTTGGACAGATGATGAGATTTATGCCACCTTCAATATATCCGATGATGAAAAAGCATTAATCGAAAAATATCTTATTGAAACTGACAATTAGAGATATAACAGGTGATATAATAACGGCATGGAAAACACTATAACCATTCCCACGTACGAAATCGAAGTTAAGTTTAGTTGGAATTATCCCGGACAGCCAATCAAAAAGGTTGTCAAAAAGGGATATTTGCAGACAACTAAAACTGATGACAAATTGATAGCTGAAGAATATATTAACTCTTTCATTGGCAATTATCAGGTTGGTATTTGTGAAGTGACAGAGATGGATATTCTGTCCCTTAAGAGAGTATATACTTTTGATGAATGGGTTGAGAAATACAAGCCAATTAAGAATCAATTTGAGGATTCGAGTTTTGAGGGATGTTCTTTCGATTATTCTGAAGATGACCAATGGGAATTCGTAAAGAAGCAAAATCCATCTAACATTTGGACGATGGTTGATTCCGATGATTTCTTTGTTATAATCCCCGGTTGTCATTGGGTAAATCGAGAGAATTATTTTGTCACTGAAATACCTGTCCAAAAAGAAGACTTGCAAACTGAATTTCTTGTGATAGAATAGAGTACACAGAATCCGCTGTTAGTTCTGTGTCCTATCCCTCTTCTCCGCTCATAGGAAGAGGGATTTTTTTGCATTATTCTTAAGGAATGGTAAATACCATTCCTATAATTTTCTTGCAATTTATTTTTTTCTTGACAAGCTTGAATTCTTAATGTACACTTCTTTATGAAACACGTATTATATGAAGTTACAGATGATTTTGACATTATCATCAAATTGACTTTTGAAAATTACAGTTATCTTAATGCATTTATCGAGCAGCATACAGCAGATAAAAAGTATGAGCCAAAATTTCTCGTCCTTGAAATTAATGATGAGGGCGATATTGATTTCATTAGAACATACAATGGAACCAAAGAAATTTCTAAAAAATATGTTGTGGACTATATAGATTAGTGGTAATATAAGGGTGTTCAAGAAGTCTTCAGCTTTTTGAGCAAATGCAGAAGGTGGTGCTTCTGCAAAATTGTGAGAGAGACTGTTTATTACCTTTGGGTCTCTCTCACACCTAAACAATTATGAACGACATTCTTCTTAAAGTTGATTTTCCAGTAAAGCCACAAACCCTTTATCTATATAAGGGTAAGTACAAAGTTGTTGGAGATGAAATTTTAGAGGGTGTAAATGTTATTAAAACTTGTAAATGCTCCGAAGGTTATTTTAGTTATACTTCTATAAAATTTGGTGGATTTGAATATCATAACGAGATACCAACAAAGTTAATTGGACAGAAATTCTTTGGTGGCGAATGGTATGAAATTATTGATGGTGGGTAGCTTAAAGTAAAGCAGAGGACATAAACCTTTGATATAGGTGCAATTCCTATTCCACCAATTTCCTAGCTGATGGTTTGAAAAAATTTGTACGTGGGGTATGAACAAATCAGTTAGGAATTCAGGGCGATTAGCTTAATGGTTAAAGCAGGGGACTCATAATCCCTTGAGTGGGGGTTCGAGTCCCTCATCGCCCATTGTTTGTGTTTGGGTTGGTGTTTCTTTGTTTGTATCTCATATCTCCTAACTCATCCCCTCATTAAAAATTCCAGTGAGAATTTATGAGGGGATTTTTTTTGACAAGATATAAAATCTGTGATATATTACTAATTATGCCGAACGATACATTGAGTTATTTATCAGATAAAACTGAACACGATTTGTTGGTCATCCTTGAAGGATTTAGAATGCTCCTGGCTGATGCAGAATTGTTTGATATGCTGGCTGAAAAGTTAGATTACAATGATAATTGTCTAATGGAATTGAGAGATGATGTTCAAAATTATCTTGAAGATATTATTGTAGATGAGGTATAATTAGATTGTCGGAGAGGTGGCTGAGTGGTCGATAGCGACTGTCTTGAAAACAGTTAACGTGAAAGCGTTCGCAGGTTCGAATCCTGTCCTCTCCTTTTTAAACACTATGATTAAAATACAAGCAGAAGAAATCAAAACTAGGATAGAGTATATGAATAGACATTATGCTCCTATCAAATTGAATTTCAAGATGTATCCAAGTGAACGTCCTAATGATGAAGGTAATTGGTTTGTTTCTATAGTTTACAATTATACCGAAAATGAATGGATGGCTCTTTTTGGTATGTGTTACAGTTATTCTGAAGTTATGGATAAATTGTCTGGCTTGCAATTTGGTTTTGAAGCAGTGCAAGCATACCAAGAAGAATATGGCAATTTAAAATTTTCTCAATCTGACTTGCCTTTGGGGTAGGATAATAACCAAAACAGATTGAGACTCATCCCTTCCAGTTTAGTAGTGTTTTCTGGAAGGGATTTTTTATTGCAATTATTCTTAAGGTTTGATACTATCAAACCTACAAATTATTTAAAAAATATTTTTATGGTGTTCCCAATACGTTGACAATGTATATATAATCCGAGTATACTATTGACATGAAAGGAAGCCATACAATGAGTGTAACAGTTGATTCGGATAAGCGTAAGGTTGGCAATCCTGAATGGAATTTTGTTCTTCCATATAATGAAGCCAGACTTATTGTTAGAGAATATAAATTCAGGACGATGAGAGAATATACTGAATGGGTCAAGGAAGAGAAGCCATATGGTTTGTCTACCAATCCATATCAAGTATATACTCGACGTGGAGAGTGGATTGGTACTGCCCACTACCTTGGAAAAATTGATTCAATTGTCCAAGAAGACCAGAACGTCCACGAAGAAAAGCCTGTAAAATTCTGGAAGATTAGTAACATTATCAAACAGATTTTCGGTCTTGGTCACTAAACAATTAGGATACACAATGGAGTGTATCCTAAAATTTTTTGTCAATAAGCTTTAGGAATGGTAATTACCATTCCTATAAATATTTGCAAGAAAAATATATTTCAAAATATATATTGACAACTAGATATATATGTAATATACTCTATACAAGAGTTCAGAGATGGACTATAACTAAAGAGAGAAGCCAAAACACTATGAATAGACGAAGAAAGTTCCTGACTTATCAACAGGCAAAGAACTTCAACACGAACTACAATTTCAAGACTATCCAAGATTATCGTCAACACGTTGTTGATAATAACTTGAATTTCTTGCCTTTAGAACCATCAAACACATATGGTCGTGATGGTTACAAGGCTTATGAATTCTTGGGTTTGGATGAAGTAGTTTATAAGGCTAACTTGCAAGAAGTGCTTTCAAAGAACTGTGCTATGATGCGTTCAAGAATTACTGCTGATTCTCACATCAAACGAAGTGCTACCTATAAGGCTAAGCGAAGTGTTACCCAAAAGGCTAGTCTCAAGCCTGTTGAAACTAAAGTTAAATCAATTGTTGAAAATTTGTCAACAGGACTTGACCCAGACAAGGTTATTGCATTCCTCATCAAGGAAGATGTAGCACCTGAAACTATTGTCAATATGGTTACAGAGTTGGACATCAAGTCATCTACTTTGATGAATGACCTGTGCAAGTATATGCATGACAGGGCAAAACGTCAGTCAAATGTTTGGCGACCTACTGGCTACACAACAGCCGAAGCCCAAATGTCGCTAAAGGTGTAAAAGGAGGGGAGAAATCCCCTCCAATTCTAAAAAATATTTGACAATATTTTTTAGGTGTGTAAAAGACACACCTATTGACAAATTGCAAGAAAAAATCTAAAATAGATTGGCAGCAATGCTAAATATATTTTCAGGGTAATCAATTGAAAAAGATTCATCTTTCCAATTTACGCAAGAAGTTTGATGATAAGACATATCAAGCTGTCAAAGATGTTATAAGCAAAAATTCATTCATGGCCAGTGAAGTAAACATTAATAAAATTCTTGACAGCATTACAGATCCAGAAGTGAAAAGTAAATTCAAAACCTGGTCAAGTGGTTATGATTTTGCTGTTTTAAATTAGCAGGTTATTTCTTAATAATCTAGTAATAAGTAATTAGTTTGGTTCCCACGGAGTAAAAAAGAAAAATTTCTGTTTTACCATCCAGATATTGATAGGTATATTGCCCTTAAGTCAATAATCTAGTAAACCAACAAATATCCCTCTTTTAAAACAAGAGGGATATTTTTATTTGACAATCTCAAATATATGGGTTATTATATAGTCAAGGAGAACGATATGGGACTTGATAACTATTGGAAGAAGAGTAAAGAAGAAGCCGGGACTATCGAAGGCGATTTCAAAATTTGCGGTGGTATGTTTTCTGGTTCTGGAAACGATTCATTCCGTGGCAAAGTTTATGCTCGTTTAGTTGAAGATATCACTGGTGTTTCTTTGTATGGCGACCCAGAAACCTGTGAAATTTCACACGAAACTGTCAAGCAGATGGCAGATGATTTGGAAAAAACTGAATATCGTCCAGAATACATTTTTCAATATGATATTGAATTAGATGAGTTCAAAGACCTAGTCAAGATGTTTAGGCTTCATGCTGATGCTGGTCATTATTTGGTTGCTTGGTACTAATGACCATCAATATTCGTAAAAATATAGCCCGATTTATCTATATTCTTGACCAAACAACGGATAAGGATAGTCGGGCAAAGGTCTTGAAAGAATTAGACCTTACAGAAGAAGAATTTTCTGAATTGGTCGGAGCTTTGCTTGATTTTTCAAATTCGAAAGACAAACAATGGTATTTAGTCACTCCAGATGACAAATTATACTATATAGAAAATTTCGAAATAAAGACCGATAGTAACGTTAACATTTTGAAACTATAGTGCCATTGCGTTGAATAGTGTGTATAATAGTAACATCCCTTCACAAGGATACCCTCCAAACGGAAAGTAGGTGAGACCCTCCACTCATCTACTTTCTTCTTTTAAAATTTGCAATATTTCAAAGGCATGGTAAAAACCATGCCTAAAAAATTTTGTCAAGAAAAATCTTTTTAGATATTTATTTATATCTACTATTGCATACCCGCATATTTAGCAGTAAGATAGTACATCAGTTGAAAAACTGAATCACAAATCGGAGAACTATCATGTCTAACATTGATGTTTCTGTCTGGATGCCAGACTATGTAGACCTTCTTAATGCGCAACGTAAGTTGGGCTATACGATTGAAGCGGCAATCGCTGATATCGCTGACAACCCTTATGATGCGGGTGCAACCAAGTGTTATATCACACTTAAGCACAAAGAGAAAAGCCGTGGTGCAAAGGTTATTGACAACATCATCTTTGCTGACAACGGTCGTGGTATGACAAAATACGAACTTACCAAGGCTCTTGTACCTGCATCAACTGGTCGCACCCGCAAGTATACTAACGAGTTAGGTTACTTTGGTGTCGGTTTGCTTGCTTCAGGACTTGCTCTTGGCAATCGTATCGAAATCTTCACTCGTGGCTCTGAAGGTGACTTTTATTCCTACATCGATTGGAATGAGAAGGTCAAGGACAATACACCTGTGAACATTGTACGCCCATGTACACAAGATGAAAAGGTCAGTGTCCTGAACGCATACCTTAAGGAATCTGACACGGGTACAGTGGTGTGGCTAAGTGACTTGCAACTGGTCTCAAAGAAGTATGACGTGCTGATGTCTGAAATTGGATATCACCTCTCAACCACTTACTATGACCTGCGTGACAAGTACCAGATTTTTCTCAACAATGACCCTGTGAAACCATGGGACTTTATTGAGCGAGAAGATAGCCCATTTGTCTCAGACGTGAAGACCTTTTCAGTGACACGAGATGCAAATGGTCGGACAATTGATGCAAAAATCACTTTGCAACTTTCCTATGTCAAGCAAACCAACCATAAGCGATGGTTTGAAATCATGGGTCGAACCAATGACAACCAAGGTGGTGCATTGATTCGCAATGGTCGAATGCTGACCCGTGGTGACATGATGGGAATTGAAAAGAAGAACCCTGCACACAACGCTCTGCGGTTCGTACTTTCCTACGACAATGTTGCCTTGGACAATCACATCTTTGCTTTGAATGTTCAGAAAGATAAGTGCCAGATTGTCAACAAGGAATTCAAGAACTGGCTAGACGCTGAAGTGAAGCAATTCATCAAGGAACACGTCTTGGTGTTGAATGAGCGGTTCCGTGTGAAGACCCCTAAAACGGGTGGAACCACTGGTAGAAGCAAAAGTGGTGCAACATTGCCACTGCCTCTAGTCCGCTCTCAAGCCGTGGCACGATGCCCAGTGATTGTGAAACTGAAAGAAGTAGACATGACCAAGATGACTGCTCTTGAGGCTTTCGACCTGATGCGTGAATTGCATAAGGAAGCATTGACTCTTGTTGAGGTAAGCAACTAGAGGTATAATTAGGGAGGGCATATGCCCTCCCTAATGAGGAATGAGATGAGCAACCTAATCACTTTAGACGACCTGACATACGAAGATTTATCAATCATTCGTACCATCTACAAACACAAAGTCTATAGAAAAAAGTGTACTTTGTCAGAGAGTGAATTTATTAAATCTGCTATTGATGGATACAACAAAGGTGACTATTCCATAGTTTCTATGAAAGCACCATTGGAAGAATCATTGGAAGAATCATTCGATTTATTTACTGATGAAATCATACCATTACTAGCATCAAACTCACCTGTAGTATTGGATTCTGAACCCCAATCGAACATCGGCAAAAAAATCGATATTGAAAACAGCATGGGGCATAAGACACATTTCATCCTTGTTGGCAATAGCGAAGAGGCTGACCCAGACAACAAAAAGATAAGCATATTTTGTGATTTAGGTAAGTTATTAGTCAATGCCAAAAATGGTGACATCATAGAGCATAAAGACCTATTGATTGCAGTGACTAACATCACATAAAGCCCAACGCGTCCAAAATCCTCCTAATCCGGAGGATTTTTTTTGCAGCTTTTGTTAAGGTATGGTTGAAACCATACCTATAATTCTTTTGCAAGAATTTTTTTTCTTGAAAACACATACAATAAACGATATACTATCTCTGTTATGATTATTTCTTTTGAAGCATCTGCAAACATTGATTCTGATTATTTTGGTTATTTCTCAATGAAATATGACCCAGAATTTTTCTCTGACATTAAAGAGAACATCACAGAAATATCTAAACCTGAACCATTGTCATTTACTCTTGATTCAAAAGAAGTCAAGTTACTTTATAGCACTTATCATTATTTGCGACGGATGATTCCAATTACTGATGTTGAAAGTAATAAATTCACTGACAAATTAAAGGTTGATTTTGACCACGTAAGTTTGAAAGAGTTCAAGAAAGTCAAATTACACATTGACCGAGATTACTTTTATTTTACTGGGTACTATGAAACACCAAAAGACCAAATTCAATTCCAATCATTGAATTTTGATGCCCGGTTTATTGATACATTAGAGAAGCAATATAATAAGGCTGTGGTAGAATAGACTATGGAACCAACAGTATGGATTTACTTTTCAAAAACAGGTACAGGCTATGAACTTAAAGGTTCTGATGTAATATCTGGTTTTGACGCATTTATTGGTGTAGATGGTACTTACATGGTTGAATATGCTTTTTCAGATATAAAGAATTCTATGCATTTCTTTATTTACGAATGGGACGGCTCTCAAAAGAAGCGTAGAACAATCTTTGAAGCATATCAAAAAGAATTAGTCTTGATGGGTATGGTTAAGAATATTGATAAATTACCTATTAATGTCCAGCAAAAAATTCTTTCTATGTATGTAAGTGAAGAAGAGGAATTAGAAAATGCAAACTCGTGAACAAAAACTAAAGTATCTAAAGAAAACAATTGAAACATTATGGCATGGTGTTTCTGATACTAAAGAAGGCGATTATCCTAGAATTATTCGCTTATATAAAGAAGTATTGATGCTTGATTACCACGATGCTGATTCTTGGGAAAATATGATTTGGCTTATGTGGTCTATGGCAATCAATAAGAAAGATACAGCCTGGTTATTTGAAGCAGAAAAATTTGCTAAACGCTATCTTTCACTAAATCCAAATGGCTATCGTGCTTATGAATATGTTGGACAATTCTATCGTATTATGATGGTAGATGAGAGATTGGCAATTAGATATTATGAATCTGCAATTAGATGGAAAGATGCTCCGGAAAGCACTCATCATTCTCTTGTTAGTCTGTGTGCTAAACGTAATGACAAACGGTTGGCAATTGGATATTGTAAACTAACACTTACTCGATTTCCAAAAGATGCATGGGCTATATCAAAACTTAAAGAACTGACCAAGAATTAATCTTGGTCAGCTTCTTTTTTGAGTATAAATAAAATTGCAAGGCCGAATGAAATTAATGTGCCTATAATACCTATGAATGCCATCTTTGAGCCCTCCCAATGAAAGAAATAATTACAGCAATATACCAAAATGGAAAATTCAAGGATAATAAGATCCTCAAACCCCATTTGACAGACAGAATTGGAATTAGAATGACATTTCCCGAAGGTGCAGAATGTATCTTGTGGACGAACGGGAAGAAATACTACGCAGTTTGTGAAGCGTTTGGAACAGTCTTCACTGTTAATATTCCACGTAACATAGGTGATGACATTTGGCTTAGATTCAAAACTGAATTTGAAGGAAATTATTCTTACAATTCTTTTTAAGGGATGGTATTTACCATCCCTAAATTTTTTTGTCAAATAAAAATATATCCCTTGACTTTCGCCAAGGGATATGATAGTGATTATTCTATCACAAACAAGAAACTTGGAGATTTTTCTTTAGGTTGTGAAATACCATATGGAACATACAGTCTATCTGTCATACTGCTATACAGATAAGTCTTTCCACACATTTCCCCATTGTCAGGGTTTAGGTGCCAAATCTCATTACCAAAAGAATTCACGCTATCAAAGTAGTTTTCTTCTGGTGCAAATACATCATAAACAAAGAAATACCAGCAAGTTGGGTTTGCTTTGTACTGTGTAACGATAAAGGACTTGCCATCAAACCAAGTACCCTGACCAACGAAACCGATACAGGATGACTTGTCGCTAACATCTTTGATATTAACCGTCATCGACATCCGAACTGTAGTAGTGTTTTCCATACCTGTAATATATCATCTGTTATATAGGTATGCAAGTAAAAATTGAAAATAAATCTTTAAGAATTTTCTTGCATTCAACCCAGAAATGCCGTAATATATTGGTGTGGGTCAGTATCCGCATTCCAGTAAAAGACCAGAACGGCTAGAATCTATTGCGAGATTCAAACAAGGGTAGCAACCTTGGAGTGGTTAAATCCACAATCTTTTACTGAACCCTTGGAGATGGTTGACGCAAACAATCTATCCAAGTATAATGATTT
>Ga0214919_10003967_pt1 | contig 21890 bp, 22 predicted proteins | sample LL1503_MetaG_FD_177994 | JGI IMG/M metagenome (GOLD analysis project Ga0214919, IMG submission 177994) | Freshwater microbial communities from Lake Lanier, Atlanta, Georgia, United States - LL-1503 | ecosystem: Environmental > Aquatic > Freshwater > Lake | place: USA: Georgia | collected... | reverse complement strand
CCATTCGGTATGAACTAAGAAAAAAATAGGCTTATTTATTCTTCTTACATCCTTCGCTACAATACTTCACTTCTTCCCAAGTCTTTTCCCATTTTTTTCTCCAATTGAAGGGCCTATTACAATGCAGACAAATTTTAGAAGGCAGGTTTGCCTTTTTTATAGTTTTAAGTTTATTATTTTTCATGAAAGCATTTGTCTAAAGGTTAAATTAATTCTTGGTGCTATAATTTTTTTTGACTTGGGCATACTATGAAGCCAATTTTTTTGAAAGGTCCCAAGCATTTCTAATAGTGATCCATGTTCCAATAAAATGGATTGAGTTTCTTTACTTATTTTATGTTTGATGGAAAATTTTCTTTCTGCCCCTAAACTCAAAGAAGCAATGGAGCTGTTGGGTATAATTTCTTTTTCATCATCACTATGCCAACCCATGCCTTCTTCTCCATCATGATACAAATTCAATAAACAGGCATTGTAATTAGCTCCAGTATAGGAGCTAACCAATTGTTTAATTTCTATCATTAAAGGGGTCCATTCCAATCCCTTCTTTGTTTTATTGGAATAAGTATATTCAATTAATCTATCTGCGTAAAATGCTACTTTTCTTTTTGTGGTGATTTCCTTACCAAACATGATCAGCTTTTCGTTAGTCCAATCAATTTTGTTTAGGAGTTCATTAAAATAGATACGCTTTTGTTCAGCATTTGTAATTATTCCAAAATAATGTGCTTGTCCATCCTGGTTTATGATATTCGGAAAATTTATGCTCATTCTATTGTATCATTTGATGGTATTCAAAATTATATTTTCCTTTGTGCCACAAAACAAATTTAGATCAAATTGTTTTATTAAAATATCTTATGACACAAACACCCATCGAGCATTTAAATTTAAGTATTCAACCTACAAGAGAAGCATTGTTATCGCATTCGGTCTACAGTCAAATAAAAGATTTTGATGGTATCAAAGATTTTGCCAAATACCATGTGTTTGCAGTTTGGGATTTCATGAGTTTATTAAAATCCTTACAAATAGGACTTACTTGTGTAAGCCTACCTTGGATACCTGTTGGTTCTGCCAACACTCGTTTTTTAATTAATGAAATTGTTTGTGGCGAAGAGTCGGATGTAGATAAACAAGGCAATAGAACAAGCCATTTTGAACTGTATTTAAGCGCTATGCGTCAAATGGGTGCAGATACTAGTAAAATAGATCAATTGTTAGCTTTATTACAAACAGGCAAGCCCATTAATGAGTGCATAGAAGCGCTTGATATCCCATCAGAAGTAAAACAGTTTTTACAATTCACTTTTGAAATAGCCATGCATGCACCACTGCATGTGAAGGCCGCCGTTTTTACCTTTGGTAGAGAGGATTTAATTCCAGACATGTTCACGCAAATTTTAAATAAAATTTACGCCGAGCATCCAGATAAAGTATCCATTTTTAAGTACTATATAGAAAGACATATAGAGGTGGATGGGGGGCATCATAGTGAATTGGCCATTCAAATGGTCAAGGAGCTCTGTGGAGACAGTAAAACCAAATGGGAAGAAGCTAGAAAGGCGGCTTCCGATTCTTTAAAAATACGTGCATTATTGTGGGATGCGGTTTGTGCTAAAAACTTTGTTTAAAAATTATAGTATTAAATTAAACAAAAGGCTAAACAAACCTATTTATTTTATATTTTTTTATAATTTTTAACTTGTTTTCTAATTTTTTATTTTAACTTTTCTTTGGATTTAAAAACAACGATTGATTAGCTAGTGCTTTGCCTATTGTATTAAAAAAATACATTATGACAGCCGGAATGAAAAGTGGAGTGTTGTGAATTAATACGTTCACCAAAACTCAAACATATGAATTTGTTTCTTCTTGATGCTTCAATGGCGATCTCAAAGACAGACTATGTGTCTTTCACGTTCTTCATTGGCACCATGGCCATGATGGCCGCAGCGGTATTTTTCTTTTTAGAATTGAACAACACTAGTAAAGAATGGAGAACCTCGGTACTTGTATCAGGGTTAATCACTTTTATTGCCGCTGTTCACTACTATTACATGCGTGGTTACTTTTTAGAGACGCATGAAAGTCCAACCTTTTTCCGTTATGTAGACTGGTTATTGACTGTGCCTTTGATGTGTGTTGAATTCTATTTAATCACAAAAAAAGCAGGTGGTACAACAAGTTTATTATGGAAAATGATTTTAGCATCTGTTGTAATGTTAGTTACAGGTTATTGGGGAGAGGCTGTTGCCCCAGCTCAAGCTACATTATGGGGAACTTTAAGTGCTGCCGCTTACTTCTACATTGTATATGAAGTATGGTTAGGAGATGTTAAGAAATTAGCAACTTCAGCTGGTACTGCAGTAGCATCTGCAAATGCAGCATTGGGTTGGTTCGTATTAGTTGGTTGGGCTATTTATCCTCTAGGATATTTAATCGGAACAGCTGATGGACAATGGTATGCTGGTTTCAAAAACATTGGAATTGATATGAACGTTATCTACAATATTGGAGACGCTGTCAATAAAATCGGTTTTGGTTTGGTTATTTATAGCTTAAGTAGAAAAGCTGCTTAATATATTATAATAACTTATAAGGGGCAAGTTGGTTACTTGCCCCTTTTTTTATTTAATTTAGCTCCATGCAGATAAAACTTCGCCTTTACTTAATATTATTTGCATTTTTTTTATTTCTAATTGACTGCGTTTTCGTTTTAAACAACAGCACGCAGATTTCCTTTTTAATTCTTGTACTTATACTTTTTGGAGTTCCTCATGGGGCCTTGGATTTATACATTGACCAACATTTACATCAATCAGAAAGTAATCAAAAAATATTTCTATTAAAGTATATTGCCAATATTATTGGCTATGCCCTAGTCTGGTATTTTTTCCCTATTGTAGCACTGGTAATTTTTATACTTATTACAGCTTATCATTTTGGAGAAATGGATTGGTTGGGTAAAACAGAAAAATGGATACACAAAATAGCCTATTCGCTTATTGGCCTATTATGGATTTTATTCTTACTTTCTAAGAATATCAATTTTGCTTTGCAAATTTTTATTAGAATGGAGCGCTCTGCTTTTAATGAAAATCAATGGATTAACCTAGCACATAAAATTTATCCATTCACCCTTATTGGGCTGGCTATCGTTTATTTTATTTTATTCTTTTTAAAAGCAAATTTCTTTCCAAATAATAAATACTATTACTATTCAATTGTACAACAAGCCATACTTATCAGTTTTGCCTTTTATATGCCTCTATGGCTTTGTTTTGCCTTTTATTTTGGCTTCTGGCACTCTTTGTTGTCCTTTGATAAAATCAGAATCACTTTTGGCATGCCCAATGATTTTAATGGTTGGAAAAGCCTACTTTTCAAAGCAGCGCCTTTTTCTATCATGGCCTGGTTTGGATTTGTTTATATCACTTTTCTAACACTCAATAGCAAGGATGCTTCTGGTATTTTTACCCTGCTGTTTATTAGTTTGTCTGTACTAGCCCTCCCTCATCTACAAATATTTACAAAGATTAAGTTGAAGCCTGATTGATCCTTTAGCTATCATCAATTTTTATACTTAGTTGAGGAATTCTAAATAATTATAAATAATTGCCTATCAATGGATTAAGTTCAGACTCATTTCTTTTAAAACAAAAGGGCTTAATTTATTTAAATTTTTATTAAATTATACTATCCTAAAATATACAGTCATGCAACAAGTACCTGCGCTTATTTTAAAGTCGATGAATGAATCTTACCCTATAGACCAAAGTCATATTGATTTTTATAAAAATAATGGGTTTATTAAATTGAAGCAAGTTTATAGTAAAGCAGAAATTGATTATTTAAATGAGGTCATCACTACTGAAGTTAATGCACTCAATAAGCAAGTATTGGCCATGGACCAAAGAGATACCTATGGAAAAGCTTTCTTGCAAATAATGAATATTTGGAAAAATTCTGAACTCGTAAAAGAAATTGTATTTGGAAAAAAATTAGCCAAAATTGCTACTGAATTAATGGAAGTGGATGGGGTAAGGCTTTACCATGACCAAGCCTTATACAAAGAGCCCAATGGCGGGCATACGCCCTGGCATGCAGACCAATATTACTGGCCCTTGGCTTCGGATAAAACAGTTACCGCATGGATTCCATTACAAAATACACCATTGGAATGGGGGCCACTTGAATACAGTGCAGGCAGTGACCAGCTAACAGATGGCCGGGACAAGGAAATTAGTGATGAAAGCCAACAGTTTTTAGAAACTGCTTTAAAAAATAAAGGCTTTGCTCATGTGGTAGAACCTTTTGATATAGGAGAGGTAAGTTTCCATAAGGGTTGGTTGTACCATAGAGCTGGTCCCAACAAAACCAATCAAATGCGTAAAGTAATGACCGTTATTTATATGGATAAGGACATGAAATTAAAAGCACCTGAAAACAAAAATCAACAAAATGATTGGGCATCTTGGTGCCCAGGGGCTAGCATCGGGCAAATTGTGGATTCACCTTTGAACCCAATCATCTATCAACATTAGATTAATCTGAATCATTTATGAGTGTATCATTGACAGATGTCTTTAACACTTATAATTTAGATTTAATCAAACAATGCGTAAATTGGTGTCCCAAAGCGGGCGTCTGGCTCGTCTGGTCTAAATTAAGTGATGATGAAGAAAATTTTATTAAGTTTTATCGTGGTCTTGGGGATGACTTCTGCAGTAGTGAAAGCCCAAGCGCAAGCAATTGATTCTGTTTTAAGTATTTATGAGGAGCAATACCCTCATGAAAAAATACATATTCATTTTGACAGAACCATGTACAATGTGGGCGAGACCATCTTTTATAAGCTCTATGTTTTGAATGGGGTGGAATGGACCAATTTAAGTAAGAATGTGTATGTGGTTTGGTATGACAACAATGGTAATTACATCAAACAAACAGTGGCTCCCTTGTTTCAATCTTCTTCCAAAGGAAGCTTTGAACTACCTGCGAATTATAAAGGCGACTATATCCGTATAAAAGCATTTACCAGATGGATGCTCAACGACGACAGTGTATTTCTTTATGAAAAAAATATAGCCATCAACGATGGTATGTTCACTAAAACAAAAACAGCGCCAGTACTAAAAACCAAGGTAGAAGTTTTTCCTGAGGGAGGTGATTTAGTGAATGGACTTAGTAGCAAAATCGCATTTAAAGCCACTAATGGTAGTGGTATACCAGTTTATATTAAAGGGTTCTTGGTCAATGATAAAAACAAAGTACTAGACACTTTAAAAGTGGTGCATGATGGCATGGGTATTTTTCAATTAAAGCCAATGGCTGGAGAAAAGTATCAATTAAATTGGACAGATGAAAATGCTCAAAAAGGCAGTACGCCTATCACAGCTGCCAATAAAGAAGGCGTTGTTTTAAAAGTAAGTATGGATTATGAAAAAGCCTATGTGCAAGTGGAGCGTAGCTCGGATGCAGCTCAGAATTACAAGCACACCAGATTGCTTGTTCATCAGAATCAACGTTTATTGTACAAAGTAGATTTTAAAGGACAAGACAAACTGATTCAGAAAGCTGGCCTACCCATTGAGGAATTGCCTACAGGAGTGGTGCAATTTTCTTTGTTTACCGAGGATTGGATGCCCATTGCTGAAAGAATTATGCTAGTCAATAATCGCTTGCATGAATACAATGCAATGATGAACTTGGATTTATCTAGCGTTCATAAAAGAACAAAAAATATTATTGAAATTTATGTAAAGGATACAGCAGCTAGTAATATGTCCATTTCAGTTACAGATGCTTCTATTGTTTTGCCTGAGCAACAAAGTATCTACTCTGATTTCTTATTAAGCAATGACATAAGAGGTAGGGTGTACCATCCAGCTTATTATTTTTCAAGTGATGCAGACAGTGTGGCGGCGCATTTGGATTTAGTGATGATGACCAATGGCTGGAGAAAATTTAATTGGGATAAAATCAAAGCAGCCTTCTTACCCACGCAAACTTATCCTATAGAAACTGAAACGATGAAACTTTCAGGCAAAGTGTACAGCAGTTCCTCTACTAAATTACCAACTGACCTGCTTTTGAATTTAATCATTAGCGGTAAAGACAGTAGTAAAAAAATGCTCTTTCTTCCTGTGGCAAAAGACGGTAGTTTTGAAGATAAATCAGTTTTTTATTATGACACTTCCAGAATTTTTTATGCCATCAATGGTAAAGGAGGCCAGAATAGCCCATCGGTGGTTAATTTTGAAAATGGTTTATTTAAACAAGGGTTTAAAAGCATATGGGTAGATGGGGGTGATTTTAAACGCAATTGGACGGATAGCATGGCCAAAGCCAGATTAAATTTACTTTTGATAGAACAAGAAAAGCAAAAAAAAATAATGGCTTCTTTGACTTTGAAAGAAGTAGTAGTTAAAGCTAAAATAAAATCACCTATTCAAGTATTGGATGAAAAATATGCTAAAGGCTTATTTTCAGGTGGAGATGGCTTTGCATTTGATTTATCTAATGATCCAAGTGCCATGGGTTCGATGGATGTATTATCCTATTTACAATCAAAAGTTCCTGGATTAAGCATTTCGGTTTCTGGTTCACAAGCTTCTGCTTCTTGGAGAGGATCAAAAACAGATTTTTTCTTGAATGAAATGAATACCCAGATTGAATCCATTCAAACCTTACATTTAACTGACATTGCTTACATTAAAGCCTTAAGACCTCCTTTCTTTGGATCGATGGGAGGGGGAAGTGGAGGTGCAGTAGCTGTTTACACCAAAAAAGGAAAGAGTAACAATGATGTGAATATCAATAGCAAGGGCATGGAGTATGCCGTTCTAGGAGGGTATTCTGTGTTTAAAGAATTTTACAGTCCCAATTACGAAAAGCCCGCTGAAAATTTTGACGAAGATAGTCGTGCCACTTTGTATTGGAATCCTTATGTGTTGACTAACAAAAAAAATCCTAGGATAAGATTAGAATTTTACAACAATGATCTGAGTAAAAAATTACAGGTAGTCTTGGAAGGGATGAATGCCAATGGCAAATTGGCTAGGGTGGTAAAATACATTGAATAAAAAAAGGGACAGCATTTTTTTAAAATCTTACTATCCCATAATAATTTATTTATTTTATTTTTAATTCGCAGGATCTGCATTCCAAATATCAACAATGCATTTCCAATTTCCATCGGCTTGTTTTTTCCAGGTTTCATCAAATTTGCCTGTTTCTTGGATTTCTTTTCCAGCAGCATCTTTATATTTAAAATGGTAGACGCCGGTACTGTATCCCATATCTGCAGATTTGGAAACCTCTACTTTATTTGCTTCAAATCTCATGGAAGCACCTGGCATGGCAAACATATTCTTAATAGACGCTGCTCTTGAAGCTTTATCTAAACATACTTTTTCACCAGGAGGCATCATTATGGCATCATCTGTGTAAAAACTAAGCCAACCTTCCGCAGAGTTTAATGCAGAGGCGCTATCCCAGGCGATATCTGCCTTTTCAATAGCAGCGATTGCATTGGTAGAATCTAATGTTGAATTAGAAGTATTTGTTTCAATACCCTTAGATTCATTATTACAGGCGGTTAAGTAAATTAAACCTGCCATCAAAACGATGAATGTTTTTTTCATATTTATATTTTTGTGAACTCTAATTTAATAAAATATGCTGAAATATTAAAATTTATCAAAAAATTTACTTTACAAAAAAAATTAATTATTTCCTAATTACATACAAATCAAGTGCTTGCTCCTTTAGTTGAAAATTTTGGCTAGCCTCAAATCCGCTATTCAATAAAACCTTTTGAGAAGCTGTATTTTCTTTATTGGTAATGGCAAATAAATCATTGGAGCTTTGATGGGAGAAAAAATAGGGCACCCCAAATTTTACTAGTTCCAGCGCATACCCTTTGCCCCAATAGGTAGGAAGCAGGGCAAAGCCTATATGGTAATGGAGCTCGTCTGAAAGCAATAAATAAGAGAACATACCAATTGCTTGGCTGGTGGATTTTTCTATGACAAGGTACCTCCCTATGACGGAGTCTTGCTTATACAATTGAATGTTTTGGTCTAAGAAAATGGCAGATTCCTCCTTGCTTTTGGCTGGTCTTATGTGCTTCATGACTTCCGGGTTCCCATTGATCCTAAAAAACCCTTCCTCGTCTGCTGCAGTTATTTTTCTTACAATACATCTTTCTGTTTCAAACAATAGCATGATCTCATTCATTTAGCCAACCCCCAACTTAGAGGTAATTGACTTCAAAAATAGCCCTTTACTTTAAAACCTTTTGCCTATTTCTATGTTATTATAGGTATGAAAATAATATATTTTTTATTGGCCATTGGCCTTGTTTTTGTTGTTTTTCAATCTTTTAGAGCTATTTCTGCGCCTAAAATTGAGACCCAAAAATACCGACTGGTAAAGTTGGAGGAAGGATTTGAAATTCGCTTTTATCCATCCTCTACATTTGCGACCATTCATTCCTCTAGCACGAACTACAAACAATTAGCCAGTGGGGGGTTTAGAAAATTAGCGGGCTATATTTTTGGCGGAAATGAACAAAATAAAAGCATTGCCATGACAGCCCCTGTAAGAATGGAAATGAGTGAACAGGGTTCTTCTATGAGTTTTGTGATGCCTGAAAAGTATGACGCTTCTAATTTACCCAAACCCAAAGATGCCAGCGTTCAAATTATGCAATCTAAAGAATTGTATGCGGCAGTTATTTCCTTTGGCGGTTATGCCAATGACGATAAAATCAAAAAATACACTAATCAATTAGTTGATTTATTGAATAAGAAAAATATTAAAATAATCGGTGGCTTTAATTTCTTAGGCTACAATGCGCCTTTTGAATTCATTGGTCGTAAAAACGAAATCACTATTCCTATAGAGTGGAAAGAGTAAACATTTAATTATACTATGTCAACTTATTTAATCATTGGCGCTTCTTCCGGTATTGGTGAACAAGTAGCTAAACAATTAGCTGCAGCGGGTCATACTGTATATGCAACTTATCATGCACATCCAGTAACTGATGCAAGTATTCAATACCATCCATTGAATGTATTGGAGGATAAGATCGAGTTAAATTTTTTACCCCCTGTGATAGATGGACTAGTTTATTGCCCAGGGGCCATTAGCTTGAGGCCTTTTGCTCGTATAGCACCTGAGGATTTTACCAAAGATTATCAATTGCAAGTGATAGGCGCGATTAAACTAATTCAAGCTGCCTTGCCTAATTTAAAAGCAAGCAACAATGCTTCCATTGTTTTATTTTCTACGGTAGCCGTTCAATTAGGACTTAATTTTCATTCCGTTGTAGCTGCTTCCAAAGGGGCCATTGAGGGATTGACCAAGGCCCTATCTGCAGAATTGGCACCAATTATTAGAGTCAATTGTATAGCCCCTTCTTTAACCAATACACCATTGGCTGCCGCTTTATTGAATACAGATCAAAAAATAGAAGCCAATGCCCAAAGGCATCCGCTAAAAAGGGTAGGCAGTTCCTCAGACATCGCTAATGCAGTTGAATTTTTATTGACCGATAAATCCAGTTGGGTGACCGGTCAAATTTTACACATCGACGGTGGGATGAGTACGATTAAATTATAATTAGTTTTTCTTATCTTCATAAGGCAATTAATAATTTATTGTCTATGAAAAAGTTTATTTTCAGTTTTATCAGTACTTTGTTTTTTAGTGTTGGAATAGGCCAGTCAAATTTGAAACCTATTTCAAAACCATTAGTAACGCATATGTATACAGCAGATCCTTCTGCCCATGTATTTAACCATAAAATTTATATTTATCCTTCTCATGATATTGATGCGGGTGTTCCTGAAAATGACAATGGCGATCATTTCGACATGCGTGATTATCATGTATTTTCCATGGATTCCATTGGAGCCAAACTAATTGACCATGGTGTAGCCATTGATAAAAAAGACATTCCTTGGGGAGGTCGACAATTATGGGCACCCGATGTTGCTTTTAAAAATGGGGTCTATTATTTGTATTTCCCCATCAAAGACAAAGCAGATATTTTTAAAATAGGGGTAGCCACCAGCAAGAGTCCCGTGGGCCCATTTAAAGCCGAACCTACAGAGATTAAAGGTAGTTATAGCATCGACCCAGCTGTATTTCAAGACGATAACAAGGAGTATTATATGTATTTTGGAGGCATTTGGGGTGGTCAGCTTCAAAGATGGGATAACAATGTGTACCATGCTGATGCCAAACTTAAGACGGCTACTGAAACCGCTAGCCTGCCAAGAGTGGCTAAGCTAAGTGCAGATATGAAAAGTTTTGTGGAAGCGCCAAGAGCAATAAAAATATTGGACAAAAACGGAAATCTTTTTTTAGAACAAAACAATGACAAAAGATTTTTTGAAGCCGCTTGGATGCATAAATACAAGGGCAAATATTATTTTACTTATTCTACAGGAGATACCCATAATCTATGTTATGCCATTGGGGATAATGTCTATGGGCCTTTTACTTACCAAGGTATTTTTTTAAAACCAGTACAAGGATGGACTAGCCATCATTCCATTATCCAATACAAATCTAAATGGTATCTTTTTTACCATGACACAGAATTATCAGGTAAAACGCATTTGAGAAATATCAAAATGACTGAATTAAAATACAATAAAGATGGGTCCATTCAAACCATCAATGCGTATCAATAATTTATTCTACGATGGCTTCTGCTTCAATTTCAACCAAGTATTCATCGCCTATTAAATTGGCTTGAACCATGGTATTCGCTGGTTGTATATTGGCAAAACGTTGTCCATGTGCTCTGGCAATGGCTTCCCATTGAGTAATGTCTTTGACAAAAACCCTAGTGCGCACTACATCTTCTAATTTACCACCTAAGGATTGTATAGCGCCTTCAATTTTATCAAAAATAAAATGTGCTTGTGCTGCAGGATCATTTCCTCCAATCAAATTAGCACCATGCGTGGCCGTAGTTCCAGAAACTAAAATTCGATTGCCTTTGCGCACGGCGCGACTATAGCCAGCCATGGTTTCCCAACTAGTACCTGACAATGCCTTGGTTTTTCCAGAAGCATCTTTGATGGTTGGATAAGGCGAAGCTATTTCTTTGACATGATGACTTAAATCACCACTGGCAGTTAAATAGGGAGGCTTTCGGTATTCATCCCCACAATCCCCTGGAATACTATTTCCTTGAGCTAATATTTTTTTGATGGCCTCACGCTCAGTTTCCAAAAGTGTTAGTGTAAGTATTTTTTTATTTTCATCTATATGTGCTGATACACCCAATCTTGCACCTACAATCACGCCGCCCACTGCTGGTAAATCTTTAATGTATGCACTGGCAATGGTGGCAATGGATACCTGGTGTTTTTTTGCCATCTTATCTAATGTTTCTAACAGGCTTTGATACCAATCCCAGCCACCTGCTGCATCAATGTATCTTTTATATTTCATCTGCGACCAGGTTAATGCTTCATTGATGACTGGTGCTGGTTGACGAAGCCATTTTTCGCTAAAAAATCCGCCAGCCACGGTACCGAAGGCCAATATTTTGATATTGTTTGTTAAACAAGTAGCCGTCATTTTATGCGCAGCACGTTGATCTAGTAAGGAATAACATATTTGATTGCTAACTACAGGGATGCCTGTTTGGATCACCATATTTAAATGCGCTTCATCAAAATTGGTTAGTCCAATATTGGCAATCAATCCATCTTCTTTTAATTTTTGTAAACCAAATAAACAATCCAACCAACTTGGGTCGGCATAATTCCAAGCATGAAATTGAAGCAACTGAATTTGTTCTACTTGTAATTTTTTTAAGGAAGATTTTACGGCCTCTTGTATTTGGGAAGGATTAATGGCCCCAGGGCTTGGCACCCATTTGGTTAATAGTTGAATATTATTAAGCCCGTAGGTTTTTTTAAATACGCCAGAAATTTCTTCTGCAGATCCATAATGGTCGGCCATATCAAAACTGGTAAAACCTTGCTCATAATAAGCATGCAAGGCCTTGGCGGCCTCTATTGGGTCTATTTTTTGGTTGTTTCTTTCCAAGTCTGCCACCTGCCATAAGCCTATGAGTACTTTAGAAATGCTTAAAGAGTCGCTTATTTTTGTAGTAGTATTCATTGTTCTATTTATTCAGAAGGTAAATTTTTAAAATATTGCGCATCAAAGCGACCTGATTTTTTTAATTGATTCCAATAGATGGCAAAAATAGCTGTTGCTAAAATCATTACCACTGCAAATACATAAGTGGCATGAAAATACCAAGCAGACTTGGTAGCGCTTACATCATTCACTACATTTATGATGAGTAAAGCAGTGAGGCTAATTAAACCTAAAGAGGCAATTAGCTTTTGCACCATTTTATTTTTGATAACGGTAATTTGACTTGCTAGTAAAGGATTATTCTGGTGGATTAATAATACAGCGATGCAAATCAAAATAAAATTGACTAGCATGGCAATGACCATAATGTCAATGCCTAAAAATATATCACTAGCAAAATGGCTTCCTAGTATACCTAAGCTTGACACCATGCCGCTAAAAAATATCGCCCAATGTGGAGTTTTATAGCTAGGGTGTATATTGCTTAAAAATGAAGGAAATAATTGGTCCTTGGACCAGGCAAATAGTAGTCTAGATACCGACAAGATCATTGAAGGCAAATCTTTTAACAAGGCAATGCATGCGCCTAGCATGATCAATACCGACCAAAATGGGGGCAATACATAATTCAATAAGGTGGTGGCTGAAATATCTTTTTTATTGGCCAAATCTTGTACAAAATTCCAAGGCGCAATTTTATATACACTGAAAGTAAACAACAAATAAAATAAACTTACACTCACAATAGTGATGATAATGGCTCTGGGTAATGATTTGCTTGGATTTTTTGCTTCTCCACCTGCTTGGGCAATAGAATCAAAGCCAATAAAGCTTGCAAATAGAATGCCGCTGGCAGAAATAAATTGTTGCAAGTTGAACTTTCCTTGCAGATAGGTAATCACTATTCCATCTTTATTCAATACGCCTTGAATAAAATCTTCTTCGCTGTAAACAAATCCAGCCACAATGACAATGCTGGCCAAAATAAAAGTAATGACGACTAGACCAATGATGGTCATTTGATAGGTTTTGATACCAAAAATATTAATGCCAATAAACAACCATAACAATCCTAAGGGCAAGAATAATTTGGTAGAACTGTTTTCAAAGAAATGAACAAGATTTATCCAATTCATGGCAGCGCAAACATCTCTAAAAAAAGGAACGACCATATAAGCTACTACGCCTATCACAATGGATAAGCCAAACCACTGTGCAAAGCTGGCAACAAATCCCCAGTAAGGATGGATGGACCTACTTGCATACACATAACTTCCGCCAGCCCTAGGCATGGCACTGGCTAAGATAGCATAGGTAAGTGCCGCAAATAAAGCGGGAATAGAGGCAATAAAGAATGCCGGTAATAAATAAGGCCCAATACCAGGTACATTTTTTTGCAACATAAAAGGAACAATATAAATAGATGCCCCAATCATGGAGGAGATACCTGTAGCTACTAAACCTGCTACAGTAATGTTTCTTGAAAGGGTAGTTGTTTGTTCCATAGTAGATTATTTCAGCCTTTTTAGTTTATTGTTTTCCAAAATTTTTCAGTAATAGCTTAGCCTATGAAATACAATGATGTATCGTATAAAAATACTTTTTCAAAGCCTCTATTTCTTGAGATAAATATAAGTTTTCTTTTTTATCTTTAGAAGTAGCCATACCCTAATTATGACCCTTGTTTTACTTTTGCTTGCTGTTTTATCATTAGTGCTGCTGATCACGGTAGTAAAGCTGCATCCCTTCATTTCTTTTTTAATTGTTTGTATAAGTACAGGCTTAATTAGAGGCATGGGGGTTACATCATTAATGAGCGCTATTCAAAAAGGCATGGGCGAAGTAGTGGGTTCACTGATGATTATTCTTTGTTTGGGGGCCATGTTAGGAAAATTGGTGGCAGATAGTGGTGCTGCTAATAAAATAGCAGTGGGCTTAATTCAGTTATTTGGGACTAAATACATTCAATGGGCCTTGGTGCTCACTGCTTTTATTGTGGGTATTCCATTGTTTTATGGCGTTGGTTTTGTTTTATTGGTTCCATTGGTTATTACAGTGGCTGCTCGATACAAATTATCAGCCGTTTATTTAGGACTACCTACTTTGGCTGCTTTATCCGTCACCCATGGTTTTTTACCTCCACATCCATCACCAGTTGCATTGGCGCAACAGTTCAATGCCAATATGGGCCTGACCTTATTTTATGGCATCCTCATTGCCATACCCACCATTATTATTGCGGGTCCTCTTTTTTCTGTGACACTAAAAAAATATACACAAAAGCCAATTGCTATTTTTTCCACCAATGAAATTGCGGAAGAAAATTTACCCGGTCTATTCCCAAGTTTAATGGCCGCATTTTTACCCGTCTTGTTGATAGGATTAGATACCATTGTGAATTCATCTTATGTTCAAAAAAATAGTTTGACTAGTTTGATCCATATGATTGGAGATCCTTCTGTAGCCATGCTTATTTCATTATTGGTTTCCTTGTATACCTTAGGTATAAGACAGGGCAAAAGCATTCAAAAAATAATGGGTCCGATTGGAGATTCCGTAAAAGAAGTGTCTACTATTTTACTAATCATTGCGGGTGCGGGTGCATTGAAACAGGTATTGTTAGATACAGGCATTAGTGCAGAATTAATTCAACCTCTCACTAAATTATCTTTGCATCCTTTGTTGTTGGCCTGGGGCATAGCTGCTATTTTAAGAGTGAGTATTGGATCTTCTACCGTTGCTGGTTTAACCACTGCAGGCATTGTAGCTCCGCTTATTGCCATTAATGGAGTAAATCCTTGTTTGATGGTACTCGCCACCGGCGCAGGTAGTTTATTTTTCTCCCATGTCAACGATCCAGGTTTCTGGATGTTCAAAGAATACTTTAATTTAACAGTAAAAGAAACCATAAAAACTTGGAGCATCATGGAAAGTCTTATTTCTGTTTTAGGATTAATAGGCGTTTTTATTTTAAATTATTTCATTTAATAAAATTCAAAAAAATGAGCACACCCGAAGAAAATTTTGCAAAATTAGGTTTGAGCTTACCTCCTGCACCCAAGCCATTGGGTGTGTATAAGCCTTTGTTGGTTGATGGTAATCATTGTTTCGTTTCAGGACATGGTCCAGTTCAAGACAATGGCAGTTTAATCATTGGAAGAGTAGGTGCCGGTTTAAGTATGGACGAAGGCAAGTTGGCAGCAAGACAAGTAGGCCTAGCCATTGTTGCTACCATCAAAGCCAATTTAGGCTCACTGAATAAAATCAAAAGAGTAGTCAAAGTATTGGGCATGGTCAGTTGTACCAATGATTTTGAAAAGCATCCTTACATCATTAATGGTTGCAGTGAATTGTTTGCCTCCATTTGGGGACCGGACCTTGGCGTGGGTGTTAGAAGCGCAGTAGGCATGGGCTCGCTTCCGGGAAATATTCCTGTAGAAATTGAGGCCATGTTTGAATTGAATGAAAACATTTAATTTTTAAAGATGCATTGGTACGAAATAAAAAATATAGAGCAAATTGATTCACCCTCCTTGGTAGTTTATGCCGATAGGGTTAAAGAAAATATCAATGCATTGATTAAAATGGTGGATGGCCGTGTGGATCAACTAAGGCCGCATGTGAAAACAAATAAAATTGCTGAAGTTTGTCAGTTAATGATGGATAAAGGCATTCAAAACTATAAATGCGCCACTATTGCCGAAGCAGAAATGTTGGGTCTGCTTAAATCACCAGATGTTTTAATTGCACATCAATTAATGGGGCCTAAATTGGACCGATTGATCATGCTGATTAAAACTTTTCCTTCAACAAAATTTTCTTGTCTAATTGATAATATTACAACTGCTCAAGCCATCTCAACATTTTTTACAGCGCAGGGTTTAAGTATCAATGTTTATATGGATGTAAATATTGGCATGAACCGTTCAGGTATACCTATAGAAAAAGCCATTGAGTTATTTAAAGCCGTTGCATTGCTACCCAATATAAAAATTATTGGTTTGCATGGTTATGATGGACATATTCGTGAAACTAATATTAATCAAAGAAATGTATTGGCAGATGAGGCTTTTGAAAATGCAGCTAGCCTCAGAAAAAAAATGGAAGCTTTCTCTAATCAAAGCTTAGCCTTGATTGTAGCTGGTTCTTGTTCCTTTTCTTCGCATATTAAAAGGAAGGACCTACAAGTTAGCCCGGGCACTTTTGTTTTTTGGGACTGGGGCTATAAAAATTTATTTCCAGATTTGCCTTTTGAATTCGCTGCCTTGGTAGTGACTAGAATTATTTCAATTATTGATGCGCATACAATTTGTACGGATTTAGGTCACAAAGCAGTGGCTGCTGAAAATCCAATGCCAAGGGTGCATTTTTTAAATGCCCCTCAATCCGAACCAAACGGACAAAGCGAAGAACATTTGGTAGTGAAAGTGGCAGATAGTTCTTTGTATCAAGTGGGTGATGTTTGGTATGGAGTGCCTGTGCATATTTGTCCTACAGTGGCCTTGTATGATACAGCCCATGTAGTTGAAGCAAATAAAGTAGCGAAGCATTGGGAAGTTATTGCACGTAGAAGAAAAATTACGATTTAATATTTTTTATTTATGTTGATGGTGGATGCACATTTGGATTTAGCCATGAATGCTGTGGAATGGAACCGAGACTTACAAAAAACGGTAGCAGAAATTAGGCTATTGGAAAAAGGAATGAAGGATAAGCCAGACAGAGGCAATGGAACAGTGGCCTTGCCAGCACTTAGACAAGGCAATATTGGCTTGGTCGTAGCCACACAAATTGCACGCGTAGAAACACCAGGCACTGGTATTCAAGGTTGGGCTAGCCCTCAAGCAGCTTGGGCACAAACTCAATTGCAATTGCAATGGTATAAATCTATGGAAGCAGCTGGCGAAATGGTTCAAATTAAAAATAACCAAGATTTAGCAGCACATCTTTTATTATGGAACAATGAATTGCCTAATCAAAATAAACCAGTGGGTTATATACTTAGTTTAGAAGGGGCCGATTCCATTGTTAATTTAGATTACCTGCATACCGCTTATGAATATGGATTGCGTGCATTGGGGCCAGCGCATTATGGACCTGGCCGATTTGCCAATGGCACGAATGCTAGCGGTAAATTAAATGCGCAAGGAAAATCTTTGTTAAAAGAAATGGACGCATTAAATATGATTTTAGATGCCACCCATTTATGTGATGATGCATTTTGGGAAGCCATGGAAATTTACCAAGGGACTATTTGGGCCAGTCACCACAATTGTAGGTCCTTGGTCAACCACAATAGACAGTTGAGTGATGAGATGATCAAAGTTTTGATCCAGAAAAATGCGGTCATTGGAGCAGCTTTAGATGCTTGGATGATGGTGCCAGATTGGGAAAGAGGGGTGTCGACGCCTTTAAGTAAAAACTGCAATTTAGAAAAGATGATTGACCATATGGACCATATTTGTCAAATAGCGGGCAATACCAATCACATCGGCATTGGTAGCGATTTGGATGGGGCCTTTGGTAAAGAACAATGCCCCTATGATATAAATTCTGTGGCCGATTTACAAATTGTTCCTAACTTACTGATGAAAAGAGGCTATACTGCCGATGATTGTGAAAAAATAATGCATGGCAATTGGCTGCGCCTTTTACGCAATACCTGGGGCACTAATAATTAAATAAATTCTTTAACTATAAATTTTACTTACATGAAACCATTGCTATTTTTAATTGCTGCTATGCTTTTTATTACCGGGGTGAATGCACAAAAATTATATAATTATCCAATAGGTGTTCAAACCTATACTTTTAGAGATCATTTCCCAAAAGGGGTTGAAAAAACATTGGATGAAATTAAAAGCTTAGGCTTTACCGAAATTGAGGGCAATGCCCCTTTAGGAATCACCGAAGCGGCGTATAAAAAACTTTGCGATGCCAAAGGTATAAGTATTCCATCTACCGGTGCCGAATACGATGAACTATTGAAAGACCCAATGGCAGTAGTAGCTAAGGCTAAAATTTTAGGCGCCAAATTTGTGATGTGTGCTTGGATCCCTCATCAAAAAGGGCAGTTCAATTTAGAGAATGCTAAAAATGCAGTTCAGGTTTTTAATAATGCCGGAAAAATACTTAGAGAAAATGGCTTGACTTTATGTTACCATGAACATGGATTTGAATTTCAACCCTATGAAGATGGGACACTCTTGGATTATATTATTAAATCGACCAATCCAAAATATGTTTCTTTTGAGATGGATGTCTTATGGGTAATGCATGGTGGCGGTGCAGCCATGCCTATGGCTTTGTTAAATAAATATCCAGGCCGTTTTAAGTTGATGCACTTGAAAGATTTAAAAAAAGGAGTGAAAGGAGATTTGACTGGAGGCACACCTGCTGAAAATGATGTACCGGTAGGGATGGGTCAGGGCAATTGGAAAGAAATTATCAAGTTGGCTAAAAAATATGGAGTGGTGCATTGCTTTATCGAAGACGAAAGCGATCATGAAATGGAAAACATTCCTTTAAGCTTAGCCTACTTAAAAAGTTTAAAATAAAAAATATTTCGATAAAATAAAATAAGCCACTACCACTAGTGGCTTATTTTATAATAGACGTCACTCCATTTTAATTCATTTTTAAAGGAGCTCAATTCGGTATTCTTTCCAATCAAGGTAAATTCTATTCCAGCTATTTCTGCAAAATCTTCTAAATGATCCTTGGTTAAGTTTTGACTATAACAAGTGTGATGCGCACCCCCTGCTAAAATCCAGGCAGCACATCCTGTATGCATATTAGGGTAAGGCTTCCACAATACTCTTGCAACAGGCAATAAGGGCAAGGCTTGTATGGGCTTAACGGCCATCACTTCATTGACCAATAATCTAAATCGATTGCCCATATCCACAATAGAGGCGTTCAAGGCAGCACCCGGTGTGGTATTAAAAACCAATCTTACAGGATCTGCTTTGCCACCAATACCTAATGGATGTATTTCGCAACTTGGTTTTCCTTCTGCTATGCTTGGACATATTTCTAACATATGCGCGCCTAGCACCATTCTATTGTCTGGTTGAAAATGATAAGTATAATCTTCCATGAATGAATTACCACCTTCTAAACCAGCGCCCATAACTTTCATGGCTCTCACTAAGGCAGCAGTCTTCCAATCTCCTTCGCCTGCAAAACCATAACCCTTCGCCATTAATCTTTGCGCAGCAATACCTGGTAATTGTGCTAGTCCATTTAAGTCTTCAAAAGTATCCGTAAAGCCTTTGAAATTACCTTGCACTAAAAACTTTTCTATACCCAATTCGATTTTTGCAGCCGCTCTTAAGGAATCATGTGCCGCGCCATTTTTTAATAAGCTGGCTTGCAGCTGATATTCTTTTTCATAAATAGCCACTAGTTCATCAATTTCTTTTGCGGAAACCTGGTCCACTACTGCCACTAAATCGGCAATGCCATAAGTATTCACACTATAGCCAAATTTTATTTCTGCTTCTACTTTGTCTCCCTCTGTTACTGCCACATAACGCATGTTGTCTCCAAAGCGCACAAATTTAGCGCCCTGCCAATCATGCCATGCTGCTGCGGCTCTAGCCCAACCATTTATTTTTTCTAAGGATTCTTCATCCTGCCAATGTCCCACCACTACTTTTCTATGGATATTCATTCTTGCGGTGATAAAGCCAAATTCTCTATCCCCATGGGCGCTTTGATTTAAATTCATAAAATCCATATCAATGGTCTCCCATGGAATGTCTCTGTTAAATTGAGTATGAAAATGAAGTAGTGGTTTGCTTAAAATTTTAAGTCCATTGATCCACATTTTAGCTGGTGAAAATGTATGCATCCAACAAACTACCCCGATACAATTTTTATCGTTGTTGGCTTCTTGCATGGCTTTCAATACTTCTTCGCTAGATTTTACTACGGGCTTAAATACTACATTCACTGGAATGGTCTTAGAAGCTGTCAATGAAGCTGCAATGGTATTAGAATGTTCGGCCACTTTTTTTAATGTAGCTTCTCCATATAAATCTTGGCTACCTGTAATAAACCAAACGTCTAATTTTTTTAAATCTGGGATCATACTCATATTATTTTTTATTGACCGTAATAACTATTGGGGCCATGTTTTCTTTGAAAATGTTTTTCTTTTAAGGAATCTTTCATAGGGCTTGCTTCCTTATTAATTTGTTCTGTAAATAAAGCAGTTTTTGCGATGAATTCTAATACCGCGCTATTGTGCACCGCTTTTTTTGCATCCTTGCCCCAGGTAAATGGTGCATGGCTACCTACTAAGATCATTTCTAGTTCTTGATAATCTAAATTTCTTTCTTTGAAACAATCTATAATTTGATGTCCTGTTTCTATTTCATAATCTCCTTTAATTTTTTCGTCTTTCATAGGCGCTGCACATGGAATAGCAGATATGGTATAGTCTGCATGGGTGGTGCCATAAACAGGAATATCTCTTAAACTTTGCGCCCAAGCAGTGGCATAAGTAGAATGAGTATGCACAATGCTTCCTATCTTTTCCCAATGTTTGTACAATACGGCATGAGAATGAGTATCCGAAGAGGGTTTTAATTTTCCTTCCACTAATTTCCCCTTAAAATCAACCACCACCATATCCTCAATGGATAAATTTTCATACGGTACACCACTAGGTTTAATGGCAAATACTTTATTGGCTCTATCTACCACACTTACATTGCCAAACGTGAATAAAACCAAACCTAATTTGGGCAGTTCTAAATTTGCCAAGTAACATTCTTCTTTTATTTTCTGAAATTTTGAGCTCATGGTTTTGGCTTTTTAATTTGTCTTTTGTTCTATGAATTTTCCAAATTCAATATACTTTAAGTAACGTTCTTGATAATAATTAATCCTTTCTTTATTTGGATGATAAGTAATTTCAAATCCCTGTCCCATTGCCTCCATGGCTTGCTCTACTTTGCTGTATACACCTGCTGCTGTGGCCGCAAACATAGCCGCGCCCAAGGCGCAGGTTTGTTCACTCTTATGAATTTTTATAGGCATGTTCATCACATCTGACATCATCTGCATGATAAATGGAGATTTTTTGGCCACACCACCAAGTCCAATAATTCCTTTGATAGGAATGCCTTCTTGTATAAATCTATCTACAATGGCCTTGGCGCCAAAACAAGTGGCTTCGACTAAACTTTTATATATTATAGGGGCACTCGTGGCTAAAGAAATACCATCTATAGCTCCTTTTAATAATTGATTGGCATCGGGGGTTCTTCTTCCATTCATCCAATCAAGTGCAATAGGATCATTGGAATTTAAGGGAAGTTCACTAGCTGTTTCATTTAATTGCACCAATATTTTTTCTTCTAAGGCAGCCACATCGGCTTCATTGACCATTGCATTGCCTATACTTGTATTTAATAAAATATTTTGCAATGGCCAGGCTAAAATATTTTTAAACCAAGCATAAATATCTCCAAATCCAGACTGCCCTGCTTCTAAACCCACCATGCCAGGAAGTACAGATCCATTGACTTGGCCGCATATGCCCTTGATTAATTTACCCTCTATTTCGTTTGTTGGAGCGACTAAAATATCACAGGTAGAAGTACCCATTACCTTGCTTAAATAATAAGGTTCTATTTGTCCACCCACGGCGCCCATATGTGCATCAAAAGCACCCACGCCGATGACAGTGCTTGCTGGAATACCTAGTTCTACTGCCCATTGGGCTGTAATTGTACCAA
>Ga0214919_10003966_pt1 | contig 21891 bp, 21 predicted proteins | sample LL1503_MetaG_FD_177994 | JGI IMG/M metagenome (GOLD analysis project Ga0214919, IMG submission 177994) | Freshwater microbial communities from Lake Lanier, Atlanta, Georgia, United States - LL-1503 | ecosystem: Environmental > Aquatic > Freshwater > Lake | place: USA: Georgia | collected... | reverse complement strand
AATTGAAGAAAAAACTGGACTTCCAATGGTTTATTTTGATGGTAGCAATGATGGATTTAACTTACCAGATGGCACAATACCTCCTGCAGACAATAGTTTTACAGTTATTATTGTAGCCAAACCATTGTCTAACGAGACTTTAGATAAAACATTTTTATCTACCGAAGATACTGCTAATCTTAACAACCTCATATTTAGATATAGATACTTTAATACTAGTAAGAATAATATCTTTATAATTCTTGGATATGCATCTGGCTCTGAGGTTTATAATAGTCCTGTTTATAATATTCCAGATATAGATATAAATAAAATAACTGTTTTATCTTCATCTTATAGCAATGGTTATTCTAATACTTATCTAAAAAATGGAGCCAGATATTCATCTCATATAGATGGAAAAGTCGCCTATAACTCAATTCCCCAAAGAGCTTTAGCGTCTCCTTCAATAAATAATTCCATTGGTTTCAGAAAAAATAATGGTACTACATCACAAGATCATTTATATGGCTATATTGGAGAATTAATAATTTTTAATCGCTATTTAAAGCCAGAAGAAAAAAATGAGATCTGGAAATATCTTAGTCAAAAATGGGGAGCTCTGGTTCCCGCTTCATAACTTTAAAGAAATTGACAGTTAGTTTGTCAGATCTATATTGCCGCAAGATTTTTTGATGTTCTCACTTCTTCTGACAAAAAATTCCTAAAACTTCTTATAAAATACTTAAACTTTCCTAGAAATGACAGACTTTAGAAATGTTGCCATTATTGCTCACGTTGACCATGGCAAAACTACATTAATCGATGCGATGTTGCACCAAAGTGGCACTTTCCGCGCTAATCAACAAGTTGAAAACCGCATCATGGATAGCAATGACTTAGAAAAAGAACGCGGCATTACAATTCTTGCAAAATGTACTTCAATTGTTTGGCAAGATCATAAAATCAATGTTATCGACACTCCTGGTCACGCCGATTTTGGTGGTGAAGTTGAGCGCGTGCTTTCAATGGCTGACAGCGCTTTGCTTCTTGTTGACTCTGCTGAAGGTGTAATGCCTCAAACCAAATTCGTACTTGCTAAAGCTCTTGCTCTTGGCCTTCGTCCAATTGTAATCATTAATAAAATTGATCGCGGCGACGCTCGTCCTGATGAAGTTCTTAATGAAATTTTTGATCTTTTCGTTTCACTTCATGCTAATGAACAACAATTAGATTTCCCCGTTCTTTATGCTGTAGGTCGCGATGGCTGGTGCGTTGAAGATATGGACAAAGATGAGAGAAAAGATTTATCTCCACTTTTCAATTTAATTTTGAAACATGTTACTCCACCAAAATTTGACTTAAATGCACCATTTTCAATGCTTGCAACTCTTTTAAGCCATAGCCCTTATTTTGGTCGTATGTTAACTGGCCGTATTTATTCTGGTCGCGCTAAAGGCTTGATGAGCTTGAAAGCTTTAAATTTAAAAGGCGAATTGGTTGAACAAGGTCGCTTAACTAAACTTCATGTATTTCGTGGCGTTGAAAAAGTTGCAGTTGAAGACGCTCAAGCTGGCGATATTGTACTTATAGCTGGTCTTGAAAAAGCTTCAGTTTCTGACACAATTTGCGATATGCAAGTTGCAGTTCCAATCAAATCAACTCCGATTGACCCACCTACAATGGCAATCACTTTAAGCGTTAACGATTCTCCTTTGGCTGGTCTTGAAGGCAGCAAAGTTACTTCTCGCGTAATTCGTGATCGTTTATTTGCTGAAGGCGAAACCAATGTGGCGATTAAAGTTAAAGAAGCTGAAGGCAAAGACGCTTTTGAAGTTGGTGGTAGAGGCGAATTACAACTTGGTGTGTTAATTGAAAATATGCGTCGCGAAGGTTTTGAACTTTCAGTTTCAAGACCAAGAGTTCTTTTTAAAAAAGACCCTGACGGTAATGTTTTAGAACCAATTGAAGAAGTTGTTGTCGATGTTGATGACGCTTTCTGCGGCGTGGTGGTTGAAAAAATCTCTTCTCGTAAAGGTGAAATGATTGAAATGCGCCCGTCAAGTGGCGGTAAAACTCGCATTGTGTTTTATGTGCCTTCTCGTGGCTTAATTGGTTATCAAAGTGAATTCTTAACTGACACCAAAGGTTCAGGTGTTTTAAACAGAATTTTCCATAATTATGTTCCTTACAAAGGCGACATGGTTACAAAGAAAAATGGCGCTTTAATTTCAACAGACAATGGCGAAGCGGTAGCTTTCGCAATTTGGAATCTACAAGATCGTGGCACCATGTTCATCAAGCCACAGCAAAAAGTTTATGCTGGAATGGTGGTTGGTGAAAATTCAAAACAAGGTGATTTAGAAATTAATGTTCTAAAAGGTAAACAACTTTCAAATGTTAGAGCATCTGGTACTGACGAAGCGATTCGCCTAATTCCACCAAGAGAACTCACCTTAGAAGATATGATCACTTATGTTGGTGATGATGAATTGGTTGAAGTTACACCAAAATCATTAAGATTGCGTAAGAAATTCTTGGATAGCAATGATCGCAAGAGATTTGGCAGAAGCAAAGAAGCTAAGTTTGATTTTGTACAAGAAGATTAATTTAGTTATTTGACTATAGCATACCATCAGTGTAACCCCGCACTTGTTGCGGGGCCCATCTCGTCACAACCTTAAAATCTTATTTGTGTTCACATGGAACCCGCAACAAGTGCGGGGTGACATCGAGAAGATATTTTCTGGCTAGATAAATATATAAAATCTCTTAATAAGTAGGGATAAATCCCCCAAAAAACCTATCAACATGCGCCCATCAAATAGAAAATCTGATCAAATCCGCGAAGTAACAATTACCACAAATGTCAATAAATATGCAGAAGGATCTTGCCTGATAAAATTTGGCGAAACTCATGTTTTATGCACCGCCTCTATTGAAGAAAAAATTCCACCATTTTTAAGAAATACTGGTCAAGGTTGGGTTTCTGCAGAATATTCTATGTTGCCAAGAGCCACTCATACTAGAAATAATCGCGATAATGGCTCAAAGCCAAATGGCAGAGCTCTTGAGATTCAAAGATTGATTGGTCGCTCTTTGCGCTCAGTAATTGATATGAAGAAACTTGGCGAAAGACAAATAACAATTGATTGCGATGTTTTACAAGCTGATGGCGGAACTCGCTGCGCCTCAATTACAGGTGGCTTTGTAGCACTTTCTTTGGCAATAAAAACTCTAATGAATAAAGGTGTAATTAGACAAAATCCTTTAATTGGATCAGTTTCTGCAGTATCTTGCGGAGTGTTTAACGGCGAGGTTGTGGCAGATTTAGATTACGCCGAAGATAGTAAATGCGAAGTTGATACTAATTTTGTAATTAATCAAAATTTTGATTTAATTGAAATTCAAGGCACCGCTGAAAATGGCTCGATGAGTTTTGAGCAAGTTGGCAAGATGTATGAGTTGGCAAAAAAAGCAGCGAAAGAAATTGGGGAAATTCAGAAGAAGGCTATTGGATGAATCACAACAAATACCTTCGCCAAACCGCTTTTAAAAGGTAATGGCGAAGGCAACTGTCTTAAAATTAAGAATTCTACTTAACTTCTTTTTTCATTGCTTTGCTTGAGCAAGAATTAGCATCTTTTGCTTTCATTTCTTTACTAGAACAAGAATTAGCGTCTTTGTTCATTTCTTTACTAGAACATTTATTCTTGCTAGAGCATTTGTGCATTCCCATTTTTTCCATAGCACCAGAACAGCTACTAAGTAAGGTTAATCCAAGAACACCAGCTGTAACAGATTTTGCAAAGTTTAATTTTTTCATAGATATATTTTTTAATATTAAGTTTTTAGAAGTTATTTTTTAGCAACTTTAGTGCCGCCAACAATTCTATCACAAGTGCCTTCTGGAAGAAGAATCCACTCACCAGCACCACCATCAACCTTAGCAGATCCAGCGCAAGAATGTGTATTTTTGACATCAGAACAATCATTTTTGCCAGCCTTAACTATGCTGTAGCATTTTTCCATTTTAGCATCACTTTTTGCTAAAGCTGGGCTTGCTGAAATTACAAAAGCACTAACACCAAGCACAAAAGAAGAAATAAGATTTTTTTTGTTCATTTTTTAAATAAAATTAAAGTTAGTAAAATTTGTAAATCTTTAAACTCATTAACCCATTTCGTGAATAGATTAAAAAAGTTACAAACTTTTTTTAGCATCATTAAATCCTTTTAATTACAAGCTTTGCTGCAATCATTGAAACTAAAGTTACTAAAAAAACTGGTATAAAATGCCATAAAAAAAGATGAGTTACATCTTCAGTTTCGTGAATTAAGCGCAATATTAGATAAGAAAAAGTACCTCCACAAAGACCAATCATGAAGCCTGCCAGCTTAGAACTTAGAGTTGCCCCGCGATATAAAATCACAAAAAATATTAATGACGGAACTATTGAGAAAGTTACAATCGAAAAAGCGCATTTATAATTACCACTGCAAAAAACACTAAACACTAAATCACGCCATTCAAAATATTGATGTACAATTACAAGGCATAAAAACACCAAAGAAATAATTGGAATCCACTTAATTGAATTTTTCTGATTAGAATCTGGAAGTCCTAAAACACTTGCTGTATATCCCGCTGAAACTGATGTGACAAAAATTAAAAACAACTCCAAACGAAAGAATGGATCATGAATTTTTTGCGATAAATCTGGTCTGATTCCCAAAGTTAAAAAAATCACAATAGCGTAAATAACCATTACCACAGACCAAAAAAACATTTGTTGTTTTGGTTGATATATTGGCTTTTTTGCACCTTGCCTTGCTAATTCTTTTATGAATTGTTCATTCATTTAATTGTACGATATTTTTTAATTAAAACCTTATAAGCTCTATGTGCCGAGACTTTTAACGCTGCAACACTCATATTTAAATTATTCGCTGTTTCTTGCAAAGAGTTACCTTTTATTTTCAATTCATAGATAATTTTTTGCTGTTTTTCTGGTAAAATTTTTAGCATTTTTTCTAAAGAATATTCCTCTTTTTCATCCAAAACCTCTTCTTCGAATAAAGCATGCTCAACACCTGCAAAATCAACTTCTATCAGCTTTTTCTTGCGTTAAAGCACTCGCAAATAATCTTTTAATTTATATCCCGCAATGGCAAAAATCCAAGGCTTGATGGGGCGGTTAGAATTATAAGTGTGGCTAGATTGGTGAATAGCAACTAAGGTTTCTTGAATTAGATCATCAATGTCAATTGCTTTACCATAAACGAATTTACGAAAAAAGTTACGAATCATTGGCACCATGTCACGCAAGGCTTCTTCATAGATTATTTTGTCGCCAGCTTATGCCAAGCGCATTTTTTCTTCTAAAGATAAATTTTCTTTGGACAATTTTTTTGAAATCAATGATAGTTAGAAAAACTTTATTCTAAAGCCAAGAGATTTTAGAACATTTAACCTCTTTGTCATTCCCGCGAAGGCGGGAATCCAGCTCTATAGCAACTTTCTGGATTCACGCCTTCGCGGGAATGACAAGAATAAAAATTATACCAATTATCACAATTAACTATACATTTGAGCGAAAGATTTTTGAGGATAAAATTTAGAAGAAAAACCGCCTGCATCAGGATATACAGAAGGTTTTTTTTCTAAATTTTAGACCAAAAAGATGAAGCTCAAATGTATAGTTAATTGTGATAATTGGTATTATACCTTAAGATAAGAAAATTCGAAACCAATAACCAATGATAAATCTAATAGGACTAAGTAAAAAATATCTAGAAGAAAAGCTAATTGAAATAGGAGAAAAACCTTTTCGCGCCAAACAAATTTGGAATTGGATTTATGCTCGCGGTGCTTTGTCTTTTGACGAAATGACTAATATTTCCAAAGAAACTCGCGCGGTTTTAGCACAGCATTTTTCTATTTCGCGCCCTGAAATTTCTAAAGACTTAACTTCTTTTGATGGCACTAGAAAATGGCTGGTGAAATTCACTGATGGTAAAGAAGTTGAAGTAGTTTTTATTCCCGAAGAAACTCGCGGAACCCTGTGTATCTCGTCACAAGTTGGATGTACTTTAGCTTGTAAATTCTGCCATACTGGCACGCAAACTTGGGTAAGAAATTTAGAAGCCAGCGAAATTATTTCACAAATTTTAATCGCTAAAGATTTAATTAAAGATTGGGATAGAAATAATCGTCGCCTTACCAACATAGTATTCATGGGCATGGGAGAGCCTTTTTTTAATTATGAAAATGTTGCCCAGACAATTAAAATTTTAAATGATACTGAAGGCTTAGATATGTCGGCGCGCAAAACTACCATCTCAACTTCTGGCTTGGTTCCTGAAATTTTACGCTGCGCCGCAGAGCTAAAAACCAATTTGGCAATATCGCTTCACGCCACAAATGACGAGCTTAGAACTGATATAATGGCAATTAACAAAAAATATCCTTTAGCAGAATTGATGAAGGCTTGCCAAACTTATAATAAATCAAATCCTAATCAAAAAATTACTTTTGAATATGTAATGTTGCGCTGCGTTAATGACAAAGAAGAGCATGCCCGCGAATTAATAAATTTAATTAAGAGATATAATCTTAATGCTAAAATTAATTTAATTCCTTTTAACCCTTGGCTAGGATGTGATTACACAAATTCTGAGCAACAAACTATTCTTAAATTTCAAAAAATTTTGAAAGATGCTAATTTAGTTGCGCCGGTTAGAAAAACTCGCGGCGAAGATGTAATGGCAGCTTGTGGTCAACTGAAATCAGCGTCGGAGAGACAAAAGAAGTTGAGACCCGCTTAAAAAACTTATTAGAATATTTTCTTTACCTCAAAAATATGTCAGTATACGCATTAGAAGATTAGCTTTTTAAGCAAATCTCATGAGATCCTTGAAACTTACGCATCAAGGATGACAAGTGTTTTGATAAATTTTCTTGTCCTAAGAAAACAAATCCGCCACCTTCTTAAAAAAACTCTCAGACTTAGGATTACTAGACTTCTTATTCATCAACAAATCCAATTTCTGCAATAACTCTCTTTCTTCAGAAGAAAGTTTTATCGGAGTTTCAATTTCAATTTTAACATACATATCGCCCCTTCTGCCCCCTGAATTCATCACGGTCATACCTTTAGATTTCAAACGGAATTGATTGCCGTTTTGTGCGCCTTCTGGAATTTGTAAGCGAGCTTTTTCACCATCAATTGTTGGAATTTCAACAGATCCACCAAGTGCAGCGGTAGTAAATTTAAGCGGTATTTCGAAATGAATATCATCACCCTTGCGAGTAAAAAATTGATGTTTACGAATTGTAATGAATACATATAAATCTCCCGCTTGACCACCTCTCAAACCTGCTTCACCCTCCCCAGACAATCTAATTTTATTACCCTCTTCCACGCCAGCTGGAATTTTTGCTGATAGTGTTTTTTCTTTATTAATCCTACCTTCACCATGACAAGTTTTGCATGGATTCTTGATCACCTGACCAGTTCCAGAACAGCCTCCGCAAGTTCTTTCCACAATAAAGAATCCTTGTTGCGCCCTTACCTTGCCAGAACCACGACAATTGCCGCATTCCACTGGCCTCTCACCTTCTTTACCGCCGCTTCCTTTACAAGTTATGCAAGCAGTTGGAATTGAAAAAGAAATTGTTTCAGTTGAGCCACGAAAAGCCTCTTCCAAAGAAATTTCTAAATTGTAACGAATGTCTGAACCACGAACTGCCGAACTTCTTTTTCTGGTTTGCTGTCTGCCACCATCGCCAAAAATATCAGAAAAATTACTAAAAATATCATTAAAATCAAAACCATCAAAGCCACCCTGCCCAGAGTGACCACCGCCGCCACCTTGACCAAAAGCTGAATGGCCATATTGATCGTAAGCTGCTTTTTTCTGATCGTCTTTTAAAACTTCATAAGCTTCAGTTGCCTCTTTAAACTTCACCTCCGCATCTTTATTTCCTGGATTGCGGTCTGGATGATGTTGCATCGCTAATTTACGATAAGCCTTTTTAATTTCGTCGGCCGAAGCGTTTTTGGCAATTGCTAAAATTTCGTAATAGTCTCTCTTTGACATGATTAATTAATGCTTTTTTGGAAAAATTTTAAAGTTGTGTTGAGATAAGAATAAATTAAAGTTTTACAAGCCCTTTGTCCAGTTTAAAAGCTTATTAAAAGCATCTCCACGATGAGAAATTTGATCTTTTAATTGCGGATCAATTTCACCAAAAGTTTTATCCATTCCATCTTTAATAAAAATTGGATCATATCCAAACCCTCTACCTCCTTTCGGTGGTAAGGTTAAAAAACCATCAACTCTGCCTTCAAAAGAAATTTCAAAATTAGTTTTTGGATCAAAAAGTGCTAAATTACAGATGAAATGAGCACGCGGTTTTTGCCCAAGTTTTTGCGCTGGATCAAAACCATTTTCTGATAATTGATTAGCTATTTTTTCAAAAGCAAAATTGAAATTAGTTTCTCCTTTAGAATCTTTCGCAAATCTCGCCGAATGAATTCCCGGTTCGCCATTCAAGTCTTCAATACACAATCCAGAATCATCAGCCAAAGAAAAAAGATTGGTTTTTTTAGAGTAATATTTGGCTTTTAAAAGAGCATTTTCTGCAAAAGTTTTTCCAGTTTCTTCTGGCTCTTCAAGATTAAATTGTAATGTTGAAATCGCCTTAATTTTAATCGAATTTAACAATTCAGCAATTTCAATAAATTTACCTTTATTTCCTGTGGCGATTAAAATTTTTGATGGAAGTTTGAATGTCATGCGAATATTTAAATTATCATATTTCAATTTTGTTATTCCCACTCTCCCCTTTCCCACAAAGGTGGAGAACCATTTTTTAAAGCAAGAACTGGATTCTCGACTTCGCGGGAATGACAAAGAAGGGCGTGAATTGCAATGAGTAAATATTTAAAAAAACAAAAAAAGCGGGACCAACTTATAAAAGTTGAGACCCGCTTTTTTAAAGAGAATAAAACAAAAAACTAAGCAACAGACTCTTCGGCAGCAGCTTCCACAGCAACTTCAGCAGGTTTGTTAGCTTCAGCTTTTGCAGCCTCAACTTCAGCTATAGCGGCAGCTTTAGCTTCAGCTTCTTTTTTAGATGCTTCTAAAGCTTTTTTCTTCATATTAGAACCTTTATCTTTTGGCTTGAAATCAGGCTTATATTTTTCAGCACCTTTAACGCCAAGAGCAACTAGAAAACCAGCAACTCTTTCAGTTGGTTGCGCGCCAACAGAAAGCCAGTGTTCAATTCTTTCTTTATCAATTGTAACGCGGCCTTCTTTGTCATCAGCAAGAAGCGGATTGTAAGTACCAACTTTTTCAAGAAACTTACTGTCTCTAGGAGAAGTGTGGTTTGTAACAAGAATACGATAGAAAGGAAGCTTTTTTCTTCCACCTCTAGAAAGACGAATTTTTAACATGTTTTTATTTTTAGTTAGTTGTGAATCAGTACCTTTAAGATAATTAGGAAATCTGAAAAACGACGGAATCGAGGAGAGCGGCAATTTAGTGGCAGAAGATAAGTTTGCAACTGATTTGTTGACCTCTGAAATAAAATGAAATATTAGCTAACGATGCCTAACAAAATCACCTTGCGAAATAAACATTTTTACAAAAAACAGAAAAACTTCTCAAGCTAATAAATAAAAGGATAAAACCCTATTTTTTTGAATTTTCTACACATGTAGAAAATTCAATTTTTAAAGTGGTTTTTTTCCATTTTTCTAGCCAAAGTTCTTCTGTGCATTCCAAGAATTCTTGCCGCTTTAGAAATATTAAAATCAGCTTCCACCAAAGCTTGATGGATGCATTCCCACTCGATGTTTTTGATAGAAGTTTTTTTGACGGGAATATTAATTTTTTCATCAAAAGATTTATTGCCAAATGCCAATATTATTGCATCAACATTGGCTGGTTTTGCCAAATAATAACAAGCCCCCAGCTTGATTGCTTCTATTGTAGTTGTAATACTGGCGTAACCCGTAAGTATTACAATTTTTATTGAACTGTCAAACTCACTTAGCGCCTTAATGCATTCTAAACCAGATTCCCCTGACATTTTTAAATCAACCACTGCGTATCTGGGATGAAAAAATTTTAAAGTCTTAATCGCCTCTTTAACGCTATTAGCTATTTTCACTTCATAACCCCTTCTTACAAAAGACTTTCCAAGGCTTTCCGCCAAAACTTCGTCATCTTCTACAATCAAAATTGTTTGATAATTTTGCATAATTTATAAATTTTTCAGAGGTATTTTTATTTCAACTTTTGCACCTTTTTCTGCGAGATTTTTAATTTGCAAAGTTCCGTCAAATCTACGCAAACTGCTAATTGCTAAAAATAAACCAAGTCCATTGCTATTTTTAGTAGTAATATTTGCCTTACCAACTTCTTGTAAAATTTTCTTATCAAAGCCTTTGCCGCAGTCTTCAACATTTAAATTTATCTCATTTTTTGTTACCACAACATCAATTAAAACCATATTTGGAGACTCTTCTAAAGCATTATCAAAAATATTATAAAATCCCTGAATCAAAGTATCGTCTAAAATAATTTTCTTAGCACCTTCACCGCGAAAATTATAAAGCAAATTTTGTGGATTTCTTTTTGATTTCCATTCTTCAATAATTGAATCAAAAGCTTCTTTGGCAAGCTTCATTTCAGCTTGCTCAAGACGAGCTTTTCCCGAAGAAAGCAAAATGTCGGAAAGAATTTTTTTACAGCGGTTTAGTTGCGATTCCATTGTAATAATATCTTCTTGCAATTCTTTTGGAGAATTTGCTAAATTCATCCCTTTCCAATCGTTCAAAATTACTGAAATTGTAGAAAGTGGCGTACTTAACTCATGAGCTGCTCCCGTTGCAAGCAAGGCCATGCGCACCACTTTTTCTTCTTCTAAAGATTTTTGTTTAAGCAAATAAATATTTTCGTCTCTGTCTTTTAAATTTTTTATTATTTTTGTCACAAAAATTAACAACAAAACTGCTGCAATAATGTAGCTAATCAACATGCCGTGTAAGTGCATATTGAATAAATCTCCAGCTTCGTGATTGTGCAAAGCTTGTATGTGGCGATAAGTGAAATTTAATGATATGTAAGAAAAAATTGTAATCAAAGCAATCAGCCATGCGTAAATTCTTTTCAGTAAAATTGCCGCAATAATTACTTGTAGTAAAAATAAAGATATGAATGGATTAGAAATTCCGCCGCTCAAATAAAGCTGCGCGGTAAGCACCAAAACATCGCATATTAGTTCAATGAATAGACTCTTATCGCTAATATTTTTTTCTGACTTATGTCGATAAAAACTAATAAAATTAACAATTCCCAAAAACATCAAAACCAAAAACATCTCTGTTAAAGGTAAAGAAATTTTAAGAAAATAATGCACAATAAGAATTGTTACCACTTGACCAATTATCGCAATTAAACGCAGCCAAATAAGTTGCAGAAGGTTCTTTCTATTAGTATTTTGAGATATTGCGCTTTCCATTTAACAAATCATAGCGGGTAAATTTAAAAACATGTTAGACAAATTGTCTCACTTCATTGAATCGCTTTGCATCGTCATCCTTGAATTTTACAAAGTAAAATTGAAGACCTCATGCATCTTAACCTTAGAGTTAAAACTCACGGCATCGTCTATCCACAAGTGGATCAAGGATAACGAATGTTGTTAAGATATTAAAGAATAATTACCACAATATTATCTAATTTTTATGAAAATTTTAAAAAATATTTTTTAACCTCATTATTTTTACTTATTCTATAGCATGCTAAGCTAATCTTACATATTTCTAACTAAGAAGTTTTGAGAAAAAATTGCGACGAAGAATATAAGCTTTATCAGGTGATACAGAGTTATTCTTCGAGTAAATTTTTACCAAAAATTTGAAGTTAGAAATATGCAAAATTAGCTTATACCAAACTAAAAATCCATTGATCGCAGTAGCAAAGTATTTTTGAGGGAAAATTAAAACTTAAAAAAACTTGCTGTATCAATATACCGCTGGTTTTTTTAAGTTTTAATTTTTACCAAAAAGACGAAGCTAATACGATCAATAGATTTTTAGTTTGGTATAGTATGCTATATCCTCAAAAAACGCTTTAGCATGCGCCTGCGGCTGCGGCGTTTTTAATGTTGGAACCAGCCCTTTAATTCCTAATTGCTCTGGTGGTACCGCTTTTTTGCAATACGACCGCATGAGTCAAACTTGCAATTGGCATAAAGAGAATAATTCAAGCGGACATAATCATGATAAAAGAATTGAGACTCAAACCGTAACTGCGGGCATGCAATATATGTTTGATCGCTCTTGGGGTGCATCAGTTCGAGTTCCTTATGTTACCCATTATGTCAAAAACTCTCCCCATCACAGCGGCATGAATTATGACAGACACAGTGATATTGGCGATATTCGCCTTAATGGAATTTATTCAGGATTTTTTAGCGACATGTCGACTGGAATTACCTTTGGCTTAAAATTACCAACTGGTCAAGACAATGCTAATGGCTTTACCCGTAACACTCAAATTAGAACTGGCAGCACCGATTCCGTCTTGGGCGCTTATCACATGGGAAATTTTGGCAAAAGTGATTTTGGATATTTCGTACAAACTTCTTGGGAAAAACCACTTATCAAACATCAAGGCTACACTCCGGGTTATGAAATTTCTGGCGCAGCTGGAATTCATTACAATGCTGTTCAATTTGGTTTGGCAAAAAAAGTTACGCCAATTATGCAAATTACTGGATCAAGAAAAGGGGAAGATTCTGGTTGGGCTGATGTTTCTCAAAATCCAAACAGCGGTTACAGCATGATGTTTTTTGCAACCAATTGAGGTGGCAATTCAAGATTTCAAACTTTATGCCGATGTTGAATTTCCAATTTATCGCAATGTAAATGGCAACCAGCTTGTGCCGCAAAATTTGTATAAGTTGATTTTGGGATATATTTTCTAGAGCAGCTTTACAACCAACCTCGCGATAAGTATAAAAAAAACAAAAAAGCCGTCATCCTTGAGTACTCAGGACTCAAGGATTTCATTAGTTTATCTTTTGAAGAATCAGTCTAAGCAAAACTCATAAGATCCCTGGCGCTTGCGCGTCAAGGATTACCAGTGTGTTTTATAGTTTTTCAACTACTTCCCACATTTATTCAAAGTACGAGAAGCCCTAGCAATCACATTAGTCAGATAAAAATTATAATCCTTAGCCAATAATTTTTCTTCAAGCAATTGACCAGAAATATTTTCAGATTTCTTCAAATCAGCCTTAGAAATTTTATCCAAATTAGCAAAAATTGGATAAGCAGCAGCCAGTTCTTTTCTAAGCTCGATAAGATTTTTATAACCTAAATCAACACCTAAATTCTGCCCTAATTCTAAAATAATTTGCCAATCTTCCACAGCCTCACCTTGAGCAAACACAACTCTAGAAGTCATTTGTGGACGACCTTCTAAATTCACATATGTAGCTTCTTTTTCACTAAAAGCACAAGCTGGTAAAATCACATCAGAATTGTGAGCGCCTGAATCACCATGAGATCCAATGTAAATCACGAAAGAATCTCTTAACTTAGTAAAATCAATTTCCTCATCAACGCAGTGTAAGAAAACTGCCTTGATTTCTCCAGATTCAGCCTTGTCTAAAATCGACTTAACATCAATGTTATCAGTGCTTGGAACGAATCCAACTTCTAAACCATTAACCAAACCAGTTGATTTAGCAAGGAAGTTAAAACCATTCCAATCGCCTTTTACCAAACCATATTTTTCAGCAATTTTTTTGGCGTAATTCAAAATTAAAGCACCATCTTTTCTTGCCAATAAATCAGATCCCAAAATCAACATTGGCTTTTCAGATTGCTCTAAAATTCTGCTAAATCTTGATTCTCCATCAAGAACATTTTGCAACGCCAAAGCATTATCACCAAGATTATCATAATCATAAGTCAAATCCGCATTCACGCCAATTGCCGAGATTTTTAACTTCTTAGATAAAAATCTTTTTCTGATTCTAGAATTTAATATTGGCGCATCTTTTCTAGGATTTACACCAATTAACAAACAAGCATCCGCCTCTTCAATTCCAGTAATTGTGGTGTTAAATAAATATGAAGCGCGATCAAAAGCATTGATTTTTTCACCATTCAAACGGCAATCAATATTGTCAGAACCTAATTTTTTTATTAAACCCTTCAGCGCAAAAATTTCTTCAGCAGAAGAAAGTGGACCAGATAAAGCCGCAATTTGATTGCCTGATAAAGATTTAACTTTCTCAACAATATTTGCATAAGCTTCATCAAAATCTGCCGCAACTAACTTGCCTTCTCTTTTAACATAAGGCTTGTCCAATCTTTGATATTTTAAACCATCGTAACAAAACCTAGCTTTATCTGAAATCCATTCTTCATTAATTTCTTCATTTAATCTTGGCAAAATTCTCATCACTTCTAATCCACGAGAATCAACGCGAATATTGCTACAAACCGCATCCATCACATCAATTGATTCAGTTTTTTTCAATTCCCAACTTCTTGATTTAAAAGCGTAAGGCTTAGAGGTTAAAGCTCCAACTGGGCAAAGATCAATGATATTTCCTGAAAGTTCAGAAGTTAAAGATTTTTCTAAATAACTGGTAATTTCCATAGTTTCACCACGACCAACAGCACCCATTTCAGGCACTCCCGCCACATCAGTTACGAAGCGTACACAACGAGTACAATGAATACAACGAGTCATTTGAGTCTTCACCAAAGGCCCCAAATCTTTTTCCTTTACAGCTCTTTTATGCTCATGATATTCGCTTTTTCCAGAGCCATATTGATAGGCTTGATCTTGCAAATCACATTCACCAGCTTGATCGCAAATTGGACAATCAAGTGGATGGTTAGCAAGTAAAAATTCCATCACACCTTCACGAGCCTTTTTCACCATTGGTGTATCAGTATGAATTTTCATACCATCAACAATTGGCACGGCGCAAGATGCCACAGGTTTTGGCGCACCACCCTCAACTTCAACCAAACACATACGACAATTTCCAGCAATTGCCAATCTTTCATGATAACAAAATCTTGGAACTTCTATTTCAGCTATTTCACAAGCCTGAATTACGGTAATTCCCGCTGGAACTGAATATTCTTTTCTATTAATTGAAACTATTGGCATAAGAACTGGTAAAATTTATCTCGATATCACACTAATAAATAAAATATCTCCAAATGCTGGTTGAGGTTTGCAGCCTCAACCTTTTGTTTGCTAAAATTTTAAACCTTCTAACTTTTATAATTTTAATAAACATAAGTCGGCATTACAAATGCCGACTAGCAATAGGTACCGATATTTGTAAAACTATCTAAACTAAGTTAAAACGGAATTTCATCATCATGCTCTTCAACCGAAACATCACTTCTTGATCTTGAGCTTGAAGCAGAACTAGAAGAAGATGAAGCATAAGAATCACCAGCCGATGAGCCATTTTTAGAATCAAGAATCTGCAAAGTTGAATTAAAATTCTGCAAAACAACTTCAGTGGTATATTTTTCAACACCATCTTTATCTGTCCATTTTCTAGTTTGAAGAGAACCTTCTATGTAAAGCTTGGTGCCTTTTTTAACATAGCTTTTTGCAATACCAACCAAGCCTTGTGAAAAAATCACCAAACGATGCCATTCAGTTTTATCGCGTTTTTCACCAGTGCTTTTATCTTTCCAACTTTCTGATGTAGCAAGAGAAAAGCTAGCAATTTCGCGACCATCTCCAGTTGTTCTAATCTCAGGATCTTGACCAACATTACCAACTAAAATAACTTTATTGATTGACATAATAGGAACTTTTAAATTTTAAAATGCGGATAACAACTTTGAACTCTGTGGTAAAAAGTCTAAAACATTTTTATAAATTACCTCACAATAAACAAGACAAAATTCCAACTCGCGATTTAATTATTTATTAAGAATAAAAAACAATAAATGTCATGTTGAGCGTAAGCGAAACATCTCATGAGATCCTTCGTTTTACCCCTGAGCAGGACTGGGCTTGCAGGCCAGTCGTTATGTTCCTGTAAATTTTAATAAACTGGTTTTGTTGAAGCTAAAGTAAGTGAAAGTTAGGACTGGGCTACAAGCCACCACTGTCCAACTAATACCAATTCCCATCTTTAATTAACTTTTTAGGCGAAATATTTTTGAGGATAAAATTTAGAAGAAAAGCCGCATGTACATAGATGTACATAAGGTTTTTATTCTAAATTTTAGACCAAAAAGATAAAGCATAAAAAGTTAATTAAAGATGGGAATTGGTATTAGTTGTTGTGGAGAACTAGTCATTTTGAGCGCAGTAAAAGAGATTTTATCTCAAGAGATTCTTCGCTTCACTTAGAATGACGGTTGTGGGAGTAAAATTATCTAGAAATGGATAACCTTTCCATAAGCGTCCAAAACGGCTTCATGCATCATTTCTGACATTGTTGGATGAGCAAAAATTGTGTGCATTAAATCTTCTTCAGTTAATTCGGCTTGCTTGGCAATTACATAACCTTGAATCATTTCAGTAACTTCAGCACCAATTAAATGTGCGCCTAAAAGTTCTCCAGTTTTTTCATCAAAAATAACTTTTATTAAACCTTCAGTTTCGCCCATGGCAATGGCTTTGCCGTTCGCCATGTAAGGGAATCTTCCAACTTTAACTTTTTTACCAAGTTCTTTGGCTTTCTTTTCAGTAATTCCCACAGAAGCAATTTGTGGCATTGAATAAGTGCATCCTGGAATATTGTCTTTCTTGATTGGATGAATTTTTTTAGCGTCATATTTGCCAATTTTGCTGGCGATTTTTTCAGCAGCAATAACACCTTCGTGAGAAGCTTTGTGAGCTAACCAAGGAGCGCCAGCAACATCGCCAATAGCGTAAATTCCAGCTTCATCAGTTTCTAAATAAGGGTTAGTTTGAATACTTCCTTTATCTAATTTTACTTTAGTTTTTTCTAAGCCAAGATTTTCAACATTAGCCACAATTCCAACTGCCATAATAACTTTTTCGGCTTTGATTTCTTCGCTTTTACCAGCAATTTCAATAGTTGCAGTAACTGAATCTTTAGATTTTTTTAAAGATTTTAAACCAGCAGAAGTGATAATTTTAATTCCTTGTTTTTCAAAAGATTTGCGCGCCAGTTTAGAAATTTCTTCATCTTCAACTGGTAAAATATTGTCAGCCATTTCAACGATTGTAACTTCTGAGCCCATATTTTTGTAAAAAGAAGCAAACTCAACGCCAATTGCACCAGAGCCCACAACTAATAATGATTTTGGTAAAGCCTTTGGAGTCATGGCTTCTCGGTAAGTCCAGATTGATTCGCCATCTGGCTCCATTCCCAGAATTACTCTTGCTCTTGCGCCAGTTGCAATAATGAAATTAGAGGCTTCAACTTGCGCCACTTCTTTGTTATCTTTACTTACAGAGATTTTTTTATTGCTGATAAATTTAGCAAAACCATCAACCACTTCAATTTTATTTTTCTTCATCAGGCCAGCAATTCCATTGCTTAACTTTTTAGAAACGCCGCGAGATCTTTCGATAATTTTAGAGAAATCAAATTTAACTTCTTTGGCACTAAAGCCATATTCATCTAAATTGTGTAAAAGATGATTAACTTCAGAAGATTTTAAAAGCGCTTTAGTTGGAATGCAGCCCCAATTCAAGCATATTCCGCCTAAGTGATTGGCTTCAATGATGCCAACTTTTAAACCAAGTTGAGCGGCACGAATTGCAGCAACATATCCACCCGGACCAGCGCCGATTACACAAAGATCAAATTTTTTTGTTTCAACTGTCATAAGTTTTTCCTAGAATTTTTTTTATAAGTGTCAAAGATTAAGCTCATAAACTATTTATCAGTTTCAAAACATCAATATTTTTTAAAATGAGCGCAGATATAGAAAATTTATTTAACCAAATTCAGACCTCCTTAGAGTTGGTTAAGAGGTGTCTTTGAGCCTGAAAAATTACAAATAGAATTAGCGGCGCTGGTTATTAAGTCGGAAGATCCAGAATTGTGGAATGATAAGAATGCGGCGCAAAAAACTTTAAAAGAAAAATCAGTAATAGAAGAAAAATTGAATCAGTTTTTTTTCGTGGAAAACGGTTTAAAAGACAATCGTGAATATTTTGAATTAGCCAAAGATGAAGGCGATGCTCAGCTAATTACTGATATTGAAAAAAAACTTACCGAATTAAAAATTTTCATCGATAAATTTGAAATTGAATGCTTATTTTCTGGTGAAAATGATTTGAATGATTGTTTCGTTGATATCAACGCTGGAGCTGGTGGAACTGATTCTTGTGACTTTGCAGAAATGCTGCTTCGTATGTATGATCGTTTTTCCCAAAGACATAAATTTAAAAGCGAAATTATTAGTGCTTTAGATGGTGAAGAGGCGGGAATGAAATCGGCAACTTTAAAAATTTTGGGTAAATTTGCTTTTGGTTGGCTCCGATCAGAAATTGGCGTGCATCGCTTGGTGCGTATTTCGCCTTTTAATGCCAATGATAAAAGGCAAACCAGCTTTGCTTCAGTGTGGGTTTATCCACAAATTGATGACGAAATTGAAATTGCAGTTGAAGATAAGGACTTACGAATTGATACTTATCGAGCTTCTGGAGCTGGCGGTCAGCATGTCAATAAAACTGATTCTGCGGTTAGAATTACGCATTTACCAACGAATACTGTGGCGCAATGTCAATCAGATCGCTCACAATTGAGAAACAGAGTTACAGCGATGAACATGCTAAAATCAAAGCTTTATGAGCTTGAAATTAGAAAAAGAAAAGAGGCGCAAGAGTCGTCGGAATCTATTAAAACAGACAATAGTTGGGGTCACCAAATTCGTTCTTATGTCTTGCATCCTTACCAAATGGTGAAAGATTTGCGCACAGGATTTGAAACTGGAAATACCGCCGCGGTTCTTGATGGTGAGTTGGACGGATTTATTAAAGCGGCTTTGACGGAAAAAAATGAAAAATAGTTTAAATATTTATGCGTTGTCCATTTTGTGCTAGTGTTGAAACTCAGGTTAAAGATAGTCGCATTTCTGACGATGGTGAATCGGTGAAGAGGCGCAGATATTGTGCTGCTTGTGATTCGCGATTTACAACTTTTGAGCGCGTGCAATTGCGAGAAGTTTTAGTGATTAAGAAAAATGGTGAGAAGAAAATTTTTGATCCAGAAAAGTTGAAAAAATCAATTGAAATGTCGGTGAGAAAAAGACCAGTTTCAGAATTGCAGGTGGAAAAATTGGTGAATAATATTGTTAGGCAATTGGAAATGGAAAGTGAGACAGAAGTTGCTTCGTCAAAGATTGGTGAGATTGTAATGGCGTCGTTGGAAAAATTGGATAAGGTGGCGTTTGTAAGATTTGCTTCGGTTTATAAAAATTTTGAGAAGCCAGATGATTTTCAGAAATTTATTAAGCAGATTGTAAAATGATTTTGACTGCAGCCTTCATCCTTGATGCGTAGCATCGAGGATCTTGCGAGTTTGAGACTTAAAATGTCTGAGATCCTTGGTTCTTCAAGCCAAGGATGACAAGTTTTTTAGATAAATAAGAAAATATAAATGACAAAAAAAGTTAACATTATCGAAGCTTTGGAATTTTACTGCGACAATGGTTTAGAAGAAATAATTTCTGAAAAGCCACAAAGTTATTTTGCTCAAAAAGATGTTGTGAAAAAGAAAGTTATTGCAAAAACTACTAATGATTCTTCTCAAAAGATCAGTAATTCTGTTCCAGAAAAAGTTGAAATTAAAACAGCAGAAAAAACTCAAATTTCTTTTGTAAAACCAATATTTTCAACATCTGAGGCTCTTTCAACTTTAGCGCAAAAATCTCAACAAAATAACCAAGATATGGCAATTGTGAAAAAAGTTTTAGAACAAGATTCTGTTCAAGATTCAATTCAAGATTCAATTCAGGGGGATCAAAAATTTATCTCATTAAACGAAATTGTGGCCAAGGCAAAAAAACTTGCTGGAAATTCAAAAACATTGGCGGAATTGCGCGGCGCTATAGAAAATTTTGATGGCTGTAATTTGAAGAAAATGGCAACTAATACAGTTTTTTGTGATGGAAATCCAAATTCTAAAGTGATGGTAATTGGTGAAGCGCCTGGGAACCATGAGGATTTGCAGGGTATTCCATTTTGTGGAGATTCAGGAAAGGTTTTGGATGGCATGTTTCGTGCCATCAATATGACTCGTGAAAATTTTTATATCACTAATGTAATTTTTTGGCGACCACCCGGAAATCGTCGCCCCACAGATCAAGAATTAGCAATTTGCAGACCTTTTGTAGAGCGGCATATTGAATTGGTAAATCCAGAAGTGTTGGTTTTAGTTGGCGCAACTTCAATGGCGGCTTTGCTTGGAATTACTGAGCCAATCAGTAATATCAGAGGGAAGTTTATGGATTTTTCACCAAAATTTTTATCTCGTACCATTAAAACTTTTACAGTATTTCACCCATCATATTTGATGCGCCAATCCGCCAAAAAAAGATTGGCGTGGATTGATATGCTTAACTTAGAAAAATTTTTACAGAAATTTTAATTATGAAAAAACAGTCTTTATTACCAGTTGGATTTTATGATTTGCTTTTTGATGAAGCAGAAAAAAATCACAATAATATTAATAATGCTTTGGATATATTTTTGAATTCTGGATATCGCTTGATTAAAACTCCTTTGGTAGAATTTGAGAATAGTTTTTTACAACAAAAATCACAAAATTATTTTCAAACTATTGATGTAATTTCAGGAGAAAGTGTGGTTTTTAGAAACGACATCACGCCACAAATTTCAAGGCTTTTGGGCAGTCGTTTACAAGAAGAAAAACTGCCTTTAAAGCTTTGTTATGTTGGTGATGTGCTTTGTTCTAAAAGTGAAGATTTATATAAAGATCGTCAACAAACCCAAGTGGGAGTTGAGATTATTGGCTGTGACGCAGAAAAGTCTAATTTTGAAATTATTGAAATTTTGCTGAAAGTGCTAAAAAAAATAATGAATAAAAGCCAAGAAAAAAACTTATTGGTTGAGTTTTCTTTGCCGAATTTTTTAGAGATTTTTTTGAGTGAAATTGAGGTGGAAAATAAAGAAGAATTGCGTAAGGCGATTGTTCAAAAAAATATTTCTGCGGTTAAGAAATTGGCGGGTAAAAATGGCGAAATAATTAGTAAAATTATGCTTTCGAATAATTTATGTTCACATCTTGATCTGGTTAATGTTGTTAAAAAAATGGATTCCCGCCTTCGCGGGAATGACAAGGGGAGAAGCTGGAATGACAAGGGTGGTGGCACGAATGACGGGGGATGTGTGGTTAGCGAAATAAAGAAAGCACAAAAAATTTCTGATTTTTTAGCTAAGAATTTTTCTGAAATAAAAGTTTGTTTTGATTTGTTTGGAGATAATGAGTTTTCTTATCATGATGGTTTTGCTTTTAATGTTTTTTGTGGGGGTTTTTCTTATCCAATTGCAAGAGGTGGAAGATATAAAATTCTTAGTAAGAATAAAGAGTTGGATGCGATTGGGGCTACGATTTATATGAATAGATTGCGGAAGGTTGGTTAGAAAATGCAATAAGCTTTTATCCTGAGCGAAGCTAAGGATCTATTTAGAAAAAACTTCTGTCTCAAGAGATCCTTCGCTTCGCTTAGGATGACAGCAATATTAAGAAGATTTATGTTTTGGTATATAGTCCCCACTGAAGTACCCATTTCTAAACCCTAACCCCCAAACCTTCCATCAAAATATTTTCCAAAACACAAAAAATCCTAGAAACTACCCCAAAAACCCTTGATAAAATTTGAGTCAAAAAATT
>Ga0214919_10003965_pt1 | contig 21894 bp, 22 predicted proteins | sample LL1503_MetaG_FD_177994 | JGI IMG/M metagenome (GOLD analysis project Ga0214919, IMG submission 177994) | Freshwater microbial communities from Lake Lanier, Atlanta, Georgia, United States - LL-1503 | ecosystem: Environmental > Aquatic > Freshwater > Lake | place: USA: Georgia | collected... | reverse complement strand
AAAAAAAAAAAAAAAAAACAAAAAACAGAAGGAGAATATCCGGAAATAAAGGTAAGCACCTAAACATATTTATATTTATATTTAATTTTGTAACTAACATCTTATATTTAGGTTTTTTTTTTCTTGACTCCAAATAAAGTAAAAGTAGCATATAATTTACTTTATATAACTTAATGCATTCAAAAACAAAAACAAAAACAAAAGGATATAAAATAGAACATACATCTAACACAAATAGTTACACTCTGTATTTACTAGAACAAACATTAAAAAATAACTACATACATGAATTATATGAATCTATTACAAAAACAAATATATTATCAAATGTTTTTATAAGCGATTCAGAAGCGGATAACGATTTAGAAGAGGAATCCATTTCATTTACAGCCGAATCTGTAAAACCATTAACCACCTTTTTACAAAAGGGAAAACTAACAAATCAAGAAACTATAAAGATGATCCACGATCTAAGTAAACAAATCGCCTATTTAGAATCCAATTTGTTAGCATTCTATGGATACAATTTAGACGATATATTAGTAATAAACGACGAAACCTTTTTTATTGCAAGCATGAAATGTATATCCAAGATAGAATCAACCAGTAGTAAATGTATTTATTTTTATAATCCAATAATAAAACCATATTTTTCCAATCCCGAGTTAGATGAACTAACAAAGTTGCCAGCAAAGATTGATTATCGATCAAGCTACTATAGTTTAGGTGCATTGATTCTGTTTTGTTCGACGAATATATATATTTATTCAGAACTTAAAGAAATAGATGTTAGTTTGTCGCCTATTTATTATACAAAATTGTATTGGTTTTTGAAGCGAACTTTTCATAAAAATGGAAAACAGCGAATATTGCTATTTATTTAATATTTTACGATTTTTAATGATAAAAACAGTTATCTATAAATTTAATTATATCCTTTTATGATATATGTCTCTTGCAACCTTTAAAAAAAAAACAACTAACAAATATTCGTCTGCAACCAAGCGCTCTGGGAAGCCGCCTGGAGGCTATTGGTTGCCACAGGGGCCTTTCGGAACAAATAATACATTGAGTTCTGTTATGCTTGCTGATGCGATACAACATTACGGTCCCGTTGGATTTTCATTACAAGGCGGACATCGTAGCATTTCTGTTGGCAAGGAGATGAAATTCAGTCAGCAAGGAACAAGATTTAGAGGCGCATATGCGATCGGAAATGGTGGCAATGGCGGTCAATATTTTCAAGCCCAACCTTTGTTAAATGCTGGACCTGGAATTATCGAAGTAAGAGGCAATCAGCAGGATTTTATTAAACAATCTGTCCTTTCAAACAAAGGTATGTTGGCCAAAAGATTTAGATGGATTGCTTCGGGGCAATATCCTAGCAATTGGGTGCAGCCGAATTACACGGGTAATCAAACAGATAGTGCCAGTCAAGGCCTATATATTCATAACTTAAGCGCCTCGGCTGACTGCGTAGTAGACACCAATGATACTCAGAAATATGTCGATAATATTAAGACATGTGGCTCTATGGGTTGCAATTCTACTCCTGCTCGCGGATACACGATGGGTATTCAACAAGCAAATGCTGCTTATACCAAGTTTTTACATATTCCTCAGGATTCGAGTCAACACACATTGCGCATACAACGGCGATGCATTGATCAAAGACCGTCGCAAAAACCATTCCCTTACGGTGTTCAAACGGGCACAGGCATTCTTACGGGCGGCACATCAGTTACAACAGTTGGCAGCGCATGCAATACGTCGCGAACTTATACGGCGCCACCTGCATGGTATTTGGCATCGAAATCTCAGGTTCAATAATAAATATTTCTTTTTACACCATCGGTCATTTTAAATGACCTTGGCAACTGTTACTTTGTGACTGATATCACGCCGACAAGTCGGCGTTTTAAAAGTCCAAAGGTGTAAAATTATTAATTTTATAATTAATAACAATTTTCATTATTAGTTATTAATTATAAAGTGATTCATTCATTCATCGCCTCTTTTTCCATCATATTTTTATGAATACTTGATGCTGTTCCACTACGCATATGATTTTTATAATACTCTATTAAATCATCATTATATTCAAATAAATATTGACATATTTTTATTACAGATTTTATTATATCTGATGTTAAACTTAGTTCTTTTATTTTATACAATTCAGTTTCATAATATTTTAATTCTTGTTCTAAATTTTTAGTATTTTTATCTTTATTTTTCATAAAATCTAAATATTCTTTACACTGGTCTTCTGTTAATTTTTGTTCTAAAAATATAACTTGTTCTTCTTCTGTTAAATTATTACAAATATACATTATTTCCTTGCGCCAATAACATGAGTAATCTTGTTTAATTAAATAATGTGATTTTGAAAATTGATCATAAACAATTCTATCCTTTGGATTTTTCCATTTACAAACAAATATATCTTCATTAGTTTGGTTAATTATATACTCTGTTCGAGTTACTAAACCTGAAAATATTTCAATCAAGGTTTCTTTTATTAAATAATTAAAATCTTCATTTGAGATATACGAATAATTGATTGATGGAATATTATTTTCATAAATTGGATTATTCATGTCATCTAAATAATATAAATGTTCAACAAAATTATTCATATAACAACTCAGCCATATTTTTTTCCTTTCAATTCTTGGTTCTGCATAATTAATTACATCTAAAATTTTACTTGTATGTTCAATTTCTATTTCTTTATAAAAATAAAAAGTGTTAGATTTTTTTTCTTCAGGATGTTCTTCAATATCAGCGCATCCTGCAAGTCCATTATATATTATATATAGTGAATCTTGAGTATCTAATCTGTCAAATAATAAGCAACTATATCTAACAGCTTCATCATTATATATTTCCATATCATCTTCTTTTTGTAAAAGATAATTTGGTTTTGATAAATAACTTAAATCTATTAATCCATTTCTAATGTCTTTAATTTTATTAAATTTAATATTTATATGTCTTGACAACAGGAATTTATAATTATTATCTGATCTCGAATGTATTTTTGAATTTATTTGTCTTGATGGTTTCGTTTGAATTGTTTCTTTATATTTTAAAATTCTATTAATCGCCCAACTTTTAAATTCATTATTAGCAAAACTATCTAATTTACAGTTTTTTTCATCTTCATAACATTTTTGAGGTGGTTTACCATCAAAACTATCAAGTTCCCAATCATTATAACAATTATATTCATGTTTAAATCGCCCATCAATTAACCATTTAGTTACATCGTTAATAATATTAATATCATCTATAATGCCATCCTCAAATATTTTATTTTTAGTATCTGCTGTATATTTAGATATAATATAGCTTGCGTATTCGGATGTGGACCATTTTTTGGGGTTTTGTCTGAATAATAATGAAAAAATTTTCATATCAATTACAAATTGTTCACAGTTATCTTTATGTTTTTTGGTCTGTAAATGAGACTTGTGATGAGATAATTGATCAGGATTAGTTCCACATATTCCACAAAAATATTTTGATTCCATTTTATATAATATACAAAGAAAAGTTTTTAAATTAAAATACGATAAATGTTATTTTTTATAACATTTATTTTTCCTAAATAATTCTAACATTTTCCTAAATAAAAAATAATATATATTAACAGAAAAACAACTTAAAGACAAATAAGTATTATAATATGCCCGGGTTTAGCTCAGTTGGTAGAGCATGTGACTGTAGTAGTTAAGCGATTTGCCTCCAAGGTGGATGTGGTTATCACAATGTCGGTGGTTCGAATCCGCCAACCCGGACACAACAGCATCGATGGTTTAATGGTAAAATTTCCGCTTGCCAAGCGGGAGCTCCGGGTTCGATTCCCGGTCGATGCAATTATATTATATTATTATATATTAGAAATAATAATATATTAAAAATATCTACATAAATATTGTATGGAAAACATTTCAGAAGCTCCGACAAATCAGGATCTAATACAAGACCGAAAAAAATATTATAATCGTAAACGCCATATCTGGCGTGTAAAACAAAGACAACGAGAGAAAACGACGTATAGAAAGTTGCAATTACAGCCGGATATATTACCATATTTTATTAAATTACCACACGAAATCAAATGTAAAATAAAATCCTATTATTTAAGTTTTGGTAGTCCAGGTGCCGTAGCTATAAGACCAGAAATAATAAATAAATGCAGAAATAATTCTATATCATTATGGTTTGCCAATGTTGATTATTATACAAGTGATAACAGAAAATACATGCTAAATAAAGCTATAGGATGTCCATTTGGAGTATTATGTGACCTGAGGATAGCTCTTATTGATAATAATAATGAAAATGGAACCTTGTCAGCAGATATTTTTTTAAAAACAAGACGGGCCAATTTAATACATCATAGAAATACACTAACAAAAAATGAACTTTTACGATTAATAGAAGAGGAAGGAGAAATTATTTTATCTAATTTATAGTGTATAATTAGAAAACATATTTATTATTCAGTCTCTTTTTCCTTTTTCTTTTCCTGATTACATTTTGCCAAAGGCTGATTACATTTTGCCAAAGGCTGATTACATTTTGCCTTAGACCATTTGCTGATTTTTTGTTCGCCAACCAACCATTCTTTTCCGTCCACCATATATATGCGACCAATAGATTCATTAATGATAGGTTCCATTTTTTATATTTATAAATATAAAAAATATTTGCAATGTAAACTAACAAAAGAAAAAAGGGCCCCACTATTTCTAGTAGGACCCTTAAAACCTAAGACAAATATGTTAGTTGTGAATATTAATAAGTAGTATAAATTAGCTTACCTTTTAAATCGTATAAGTGAATTATTTTTTTGATTTTTTGATTATTTTTTGATTATTTTTTTTTGATTTTTTGATTATTTTTTGATTATTTTTTGATTATTTTTTTGATTATTTTTTTGATTATTTTTTGATTATTTTTTTGATTTTTTTGCATTTTATTTTAAACTAGTTATAAGATCCTTTAATATCTGTTATCATCATTAAAATCTTCCCTGGAATATTTCATGCGATCTTCTTGTGTGCACTCGAGATAGTCTTGAAACGTCTCTACACCATGACCATCATAATCGTCATATGTCTCTTCATCTACAAGGTCATCTTCATTTACAAGGTCGTCTTCATTTACAAGGTCGTCTTCATTTACAAGGTCATCTTCATTTACAAGGTCATCTTCATTTACAAGGTCATCTTCATTTATCCACCAGTTATTTCGATCATGTTCTTCATCCTTTTTCTTCGTCTCTTCATCAAAATCGTCTTCGAATTTTTTAATAGCAGCTTCTAGAAGCATTCCGTATTCTGGATAGCTCGCATAGTCAGGCTCTTGATAAAAGGCTTCCAGTTTGGCTCGATTATTTTCATATTCCCGATTGGCGTCATATTGCTCTTTGGTTAGCCCGTGTTTAAGCCACAGAGCCAATCCTGCTTCCTTCTCATCTTCTAGCATTTCCGTTTCATATTGATCCAATGTTCTTGTTTCTGAATTAATTCCGTGAAGCAACTCGTATTCGTCCACCTCTTTTTGAAACCACTGTAGTTTTTTTTCGTCCCATTTGTATCTGCAATGCGCTAATTCATATTTGCATTTTTCATATATTGTCTTGTATGATTGCTGATCTTCGTCAAATTCTTCTCTGTATCTGAATTCCGCATCTTCAAAAGACGCATCTTCTTCCGCCAAGCAGAGCTCGATATAATCATCAATCAAAGCCTCTTGAGTCTTTTTTTGCCTAGAATAAAATGGTTTAGTAACATGCGCATTTTTATTTTTACCTGGATTAACGGCTCTAATATTAGCTTCTTCCGCGATCAAAGCTCGCATTTTCTTCGGCAACTGGCTGATATGCTCGGCTATTTTACTCTGGCGGTCTTCTGCTTGTTTTGCAGCTAAAAAGCCACGTGATTTTGGGTCCTTTTTCTGTCCTTTGGCGGATCCGTATTCATTTTTCTCATAGTCACCATTAAAAGCAACAGTATCCATATCAGTAGTAGTATTCATATTATTTATTATGTTTCCAGTTAGAGTATATAAAGCTTTTGAAAGTATTTTTAAAGTGTAATAATACTACTCATTATAGTCCAATAAAGTATTTCAATTTTTTTAATTTTACATGAAAAATACATGCCACTAAAAATATTGTTTCCGCCCTACATCCCATGTAGGTAGGAACCAACCACTCATATACACAATCACCTACGTCAGTTTCCGGGAAAACGGCATCCGAAATGATATAGAAGAAAGGGAATCAACCGCCTTCAATTGGCGATCAATTATCTCCACCGGCTGCTCTATATCATATAACTTGTAATACTCTTCGTAATAAGTGTCGAAATCATTGGCAGACTGAATAACACAATTATTAAAGGGATCCATCAAGTTCTTTATGAATTCATTCATTTCTTCAGGATTTTTATAATTCGCTGTATTATCTGAAAATAAAATATTAAAGATTTTACTGCGTTTTTCTTCCGCATCTTTTATTTCCTTGTGAAACATCTGGTCTATTATTGAAAAAGCGGACTTTAATAATATAATTTCTCTGAGCAAATGACGCTTCTTTTTGAATAATTTAATTAATATATTCGCAATTATTTTGATCTTTTCCTTATTGGAACCGCATGTGCTTTCATTCTCGTATATGTATTTCAAATGGCAAAAATAGCGAATTTCATTCTTCACATTTGTTAGGTCGGTAATTGTCTTTTTCCGCTGATCGTCTATTCTTTTTATAACTGAAAAAATATTGGTGTTGTAAATTACAGGATATCTTAGCCGCACTCGTCTAGGAATAATAAACTGATTTGTCTCTTTTATCTCTGCAATCTTTTTCTCTACATCATCCAATTTCTGCTTCATTTCCTTTTCGATTTCTAATGATTTTATGTCTATTTTATCTCTTAACTCATCACGACGCTGTTCTTCCTTCACATTAATTTGATCTATTTGATATTCCATTTTCTGTAAATCATTGTATCGAAATAACAGCACCGAGCCGGATGTAAATTCAACTGTGCTTTGTAACTTATCATACTGATGTGATGAAATTTTGTGCGCCTCTGAAGCCGCATCCAACTTGAGATAATTAACTACTGCTAACAAAAAGGCAATAATGCCATTTAATGCGGCAATAAATAACGAACCCCAACTATATCTTTTCATAAATGATGACAACACTGTCGCCACAGTTGAAAATAATATTGCCGGCATCATATAGCAATTGAGTTGCGATTCACAATAAAATTTAGATTCCATATAGATGATTTTTTGCCCTTTTAAGTAACTTGCTAAAATATCTAGGGCGCTACTATATTTATGGTTTATATCGAAATAGGCCTTGTCTATTTTATATTCCACTTCTTTATATTCCAATTTTTTGAATACAGATATATCTTTTAATCGAATATTGTCTGTCAGCGTAATCAGATTTTCGTCTTCTGAATGATAATTATGATCATCATCATCAGGTAAATAATTTTTCAATACGGTTACGGGGCTAACCTTGGGTCTTTTCTGCTCTACATTACTGTTATTACTGTTATTACTGTTATTACTACTTCTACTGCTTAGACCTTCTTCTAATTTTGATAATGATATAATGTCTTTTTCTTGTAATAATTGTGGAATATTTTCTATATCTTTTTCTATAGTCTCTTCGCTTGTTAGTTCATCTATACCTAACAATATTGTTTCATTCATTATTTATTATATATTGTATTTATATAATATAATGCATACTCGTAAACTTAATAGTCGTAAACTAGTGACTCGTAAACTTAATAGTCGTAAACTTAAAACAGGTATCAAAGGAAGAGGCGCGTATTTACGCGGTTGGTCTAAAGCAAAACCTAGTTTAAAACAGAGAACGAATATGTTAAAAAAATGCGGTAAGAAATGTTTCCTAGGCCCTAAAAAGTCATTCCCTATTTGTAGTAAAAATACATGCAAGATTAACAGACAAGGATTACATGCTGCTTATGTTAGAGCCCGAGAATATGAAAGCATAACAGGAACACGAGGTAAACATGCTAGAAAATACAAGGATATTGCTAGAAAAGCTTATAATATGCTTTATAAATAATTTAAATTATATAAAATTGAATTTTATTTAAATAATATTAATTATTATTATTTAAATAAATTGAACCATGTCTCTAACATATCAAAGATACTTATTATCTATGAATAATTTTGCTCCTGATTCAAATGAAAATTTAGATCTAGATGCTGAATCCTGTTGGAGCCAGTATTTTGATATTGAATCGCAAACAAAAATAAATATAAATTCTAAAAATAATAATTATATACAAAAACCTTATATTCAATTTAGAGAGCTACCTGCAAATAAATTTTTCAAGAGAAAAAATCCAAGTCAATATCAAAAGACTAAAGACATTGATATTCTAGAATCGATCAAAGAAGAAGAGCCTGAACCAGACAAAATACAAAAGAATACAAATACATATCTATGTTTAATAAATTTTCAAAACTTAATTGTAACATCTCTGATTTACATATCTCATCTAGTTCTTATTGTCTTTCTAATTAAATCCTAATAATGTTTTGTTGGAGGATTGTAAACCATATAGCTAGTAAAATTATTTGTTCCACACGATGTCTTTCCAAATAAGTTCCCAACAGGGTCAATTGTATTTGTTTGATAAAATGGTTCCATCGAACCTGTATCCACTTTTGCACTAGTTTCACAACCCGAACAACTATTAATCTGAGAACATGGATGTCCATCAATAACAGTGCAAACCGAAGCCAAATTCATTTTAGAATATTGACCCGCGATCAGATTTGTTTTATCAAAAGGCAAAATACATCCTTTGCTTAAAGCATTCAAATATTTGCCCTTATAAAATTGATTATACTCTCCGTAATTAGATGCTTTTGCAAGTTTATTACAATTTTTTTTATCTTGGTTCAAACAATAAACTAATTTTGCCTTTTTATTAGAAATATAATCACCTTGATAAACAACTTGTGTTAAGGTGCCAAATGCAGGTTTGCCGGGAATAGGTTTAAATGTATGTGCCATTATTTTATACTTATGTTATATCGAGATTATTATTTTATTGTTTTATTATATGCCCTTAAAACAATTAACTAACAAAAATATTAAGAAAATAGTATGCGTATATCAATTACAATATATAAATGAAAAAACGGAAGGATTAGGCGATTTTTTAAGAGGAAGTTTTTATGCTATGCAACTAACAAAATTGTTGAATCTGGAGTTTGAAATAGATATTTCCAACCATCCTATAGCAAAATATATTGAAAATTCAGGTAAAAATCCTGCTATTAATTATGATAATTTGGAATGGGTCGTAGGGCATAATAGACCGCAACATTTACGGAAAGATTCAAATAAATACCTTGATATTGATTTTGCAAATAAAATAATAGATAAATTAAATACTTATTCGCATTCTGATACATATGCTTTTTATACTAACGCATTTCCTATATTTTATACTTTTTTAGATTCTGGTAGAGAAAAAATTAAGAATATGTTGATACCAAATAAATTTATGCAAGAATATATAGATACTACTTTAAATGAAATAAAATTGACTCGTAATACATATGCTACAATTCACATTAGAAGCGGTGATCAATATTTAACAAACCCAGAAACTATGAATATTAAATTTATAGATAAAATTAAAAAATATATAAATAAATTAATTATTCCTGGTAAAAAATATTTAATTATAAGTGATTCAAATATCTTAAAAATAGCTTTAAAATCTTATCCAAATTTTTATATTATAGATCGAAAAATAGATCACTTAGGTGGTCAATTTTTAAAATCAGAAGAATCAAATGGCGTCATGAATACATTATTAGATTTTTATTTAATGAGCTATAGCAATGCTATATTTACTTTGTCAGCTTACGATTGGATATCAGGTTTTAGTAAATATTGTGCTGTAATAAATAATATACCATTTAATTTTATTATTTTATCATAATTATATAAAATGAGTAATTTAGTTAAATATACTAATACAAAATTAAAAAAAATTGTAAATGTATATCAATTGCAATATAAAAATGGGCCAGCACAAGGATTTGGTGATTTCTTAACAGGAAGTTTATTTTTATTTCAATTATGTGTTAAACATTCGCTTATTTTTGATATGGATTTTACTAATCATCCTTTATCTAAAAATTTTATTATTGAAAAAAAAGATAATAATATAGATTATACAAATGTTTTGTATTATACAGATCTTGAAAATTTTCGACGTGATAAGATATTATTATATAATACATTTATATCCCATTTAAATAAGATTAATGATGAAGTATATTATTTATTTTGTAATTTTAATCCATTATATCATATTCAAAATCAAGGACCTGTTTTTATTAAAAGTAAATTAATTCTTAATTTAGAAATTGAAAATAATATAAAAAAAATATTAGATAATTTTAATTTAATGCCATATAATTTTGATATAATACATATACGTAGTGGAGATAAATATTTATTATCTAATAATAAATTAAATAATATTACAGTTCAAAAATATATACAATTATTTACTAATATTGTAGATATTAATAAAAAATATATAATTTTAAGTGATAATCTTACATTAAAAAAGGCTATAAAAAAAATAAATAAATTTAATAATTTTTTTATAGATGATTTATCAGAAATATGCCATACTGGTGAAAATAGTATTAAAACAGAATCACAACTTAAAAATACGGTAACTGATTTTTTTCTAATGAGTAAATCACAAAATATTACATCAGTTTCTTTAATGAGTCGCGGAGGAACAGGATTCAGTAGATCTTGTGCTATGATATTTAAAATTCCATATAGAAGTATATTAATTAATTTAGGTAGCCATTTTTAATTTATATAATAGTTAATTATTATTATTTTGTCGCTATTATTTATTTAAACATGATCATCTATATATTATTTATTTTCTAATATTTGGGTAATTTAATAAAAACCAATTAATTGTCATTTTCAATCCTTCTTCGATCTCTGTAAATTTAAAACAATCGAATTTTTTTTTAAATTTAGTATTTGACACTGTTTTTTTATATTGTCCATCTGATTTACCTCTATCAAAATTAAGCATATGTTGATAATCAAACTCTTTTGCTATTAATTGCGCAACATAGCCAATGGATACTTCACTTGTTTCATCTGGTGCTATGATTATAGATGACATTTCTTTGTAATCCTCTAATACAAGCATGATTCCTAATGCCAAATCTCTTGAATATATAAATTGTCTTAATGGTTTTCCAGATCCGGAAATAGTAAAATACTCATTTTTCTCTTTTGCCAAATAACACTTATGGATTAATGCAGGAATAACATGAGCATCTTCTAGGTTAAAATTATCTTCTGGTCCATATATATTTGTAGGTATAATGCATATGAAATTGTCTCCATATTGTTTTTGATATGCAGCACATTGTGTATCTAACAATCTTTTAGCGTAAGCGTATGCACTATTTGAGTCATGAGGTGGTCCTAAATGCAAATCAGTTTCAATTAATGGTTTATCAAAAAATGGTTTATCAGGAAAAATACAAGTTGATAAGCACGCTATCAATTTCTCTACTGAAACAGCATGTGCAGCTTTTAATACATTCAAATTAATTAATACATTTTTCTCTAACATGTCCACAGGTTGAGCCATATTTTTAAATAATCCACCAACATTTGCTGCAAGATGAATAATAAAATTTGGCTTAGCTGCATTAAAATAAGTAATTGTTTGTCTGTAATCAGTTAGATCGCATTCTGAGCTAGATAAAAAAATAAAATTATATTTAAGATTATATTTTAAATTATCATCAATACTAATAGATTTAAAAGCAGATCCAACTAAACCAGAACCACCAGTTACTAAAATAGTTTTTTTTATCATTAATAATATACACGTTTACAATTTATTTTGAATTTAAATTAATATATGATTATATATTATTTATATATTAATGGTAAAATATCATTTTATTACATTTGCTACTCCAGATCACATGTCATTTGCTCAAGCAAATGTTAAATCCGCATTAGAAGTAGGTAAATTTGATACAGCTAAAATATATACAATGAATGATATAGATGATTATTTTAAGGCAAAAAATGCCCATATTTTAAATCAACCAAGAGGTTCTGGTTATTGGATTTGGAAACCATATATAATTCTTAAAAAACTTTTAGAAATCGAAGAAGGAGATATTTTATGCTACAATGATAGTAAGTATTTATGGTTAAAAAATATAAGAAAATTTGAATCTGATATTTTAACAGGAAAAAATATTGGTGTTTACAAAAATAAACCAAATGAACCATCTACTATTGAAAAAGAATTTACAAAGTTTGATTCATTAGCATTAATGAATATAAAACATGAAAATAATTTTCGTAATAATGTAATAAATACAACTCAAGTTTGGGCGGGATTAATTTTTTTAAGAAAAACATTTAATCCAATAAGATTTGTTAGTGAATGGCTAACCTATGTGCAAGATCAGCGAATAGTTACTGATGCACCTAGTATTTTAGGCCCTGAAAACAGCAGTTTTAGAGCTCATAGACATGATCAAAGTGTTTTAAGTCTTTTATGTAAGAAATGGGGGATTCCTATGCATGAAATGAATAGAAATGATTTAATAAATATTAGAAATCCTTTATAAATATATTAACAAATTTGTTGCGTGTAAATAAAGAACATAAAATAGTAAATTATATAACTAATGGATTTATTTAATTTACCAGTATCAATCGGCGAGGCATTGGATAAATTAACTATACTAGATATAAAATTAGATAAAATTCAAGATAGTAGAAGAGACAATGTTAAAATAGAATATGATATTTTATATGAAAAATTAAAAGAATATATTGGTAAAAATAAAAAATATTATAATATGCTCAAAAAAACAAACTTATATATTTGGGATTTAATGGATTTATTAAGAGATGGTGTAAATATTAGCGATATAGATTATACAAAACTATGCAAAGACACTATTATAGCAAATGATGTTCGTTTTAGAATAAAAAATAAAATTAATATTTTATCGAATTCGCATATTAAAGAGCAAAAAGGATACAAATCTTTAAAAATATTAATTGATCTAACAAGTTATACTGGCATCCATGATTTATTAATAAAACCATTATATTATTACTCGATTTTGTATGATGAGCTTCATATAAAAAGTAGTGATCCGATTCTTATCAAATTTATAACGGATGAATTTAATAATACAATAAATATTATTAATGAAACAAATGCTGATATAGAATATTTAAAAACTTTTGTTATCCATAATAGTTGCAATATAAATAAGGTGTTAAATATAACTAACGAGGATATTGATAAATATATTTGTTAGTTATGTAATATAATTGTGATAATTTATCATTTATTTATTTAATTTTTTAGATGGATTGCCAATATAAATTCCAGGATCAATTATATTTTTAACAACCCCTGAATTAAGTCCAATAATAACATTTTTACATACAGACATATTTTCCTTGATACTTGCATTTGTTCCTATATACACAAAATCACTAATATTACATTTTCCAGATATATTTACACCAGGAGACATATTACAAAAATTTCCAATATTAGTATCATGACCAATTGTTGTATTAATATTACAATGAACAAAATTTCCAAGAGAAACATTTGTTGTTAAAATACTTCCAGAACAAATAATACAACCTTTTCCAATTTTATTATTTTTATCCATATTATGAACATTTTTATCAATATATGTAAAATATTCTGTTTTAATAGGCATATCATTTACAATTTCATTTCTTAATTTTATATCAGCTATTGTAACTAATGCCAAATATTTTTTATAATCAAATTTTTCTAATTCATAAAATTTACAATTATTTATCTTTTCTATCTTTTCAATATTTTCTATATTTGTTATATAATTTTTTGAAACAAAAATATCAAATTTTGTTTTAATATTGCACATTATTTCTCTTGTAAATGAACCAAATCCAATTATTCCTATTTTTTTTGTCATTAATAATATAAATAATATAAATAACAAAAAATATTTAAGTTATTTTTTTTCTTATATATTCATAAACATACATTCCAATAGATGCAGATGGTATTGTTCTTAATAAAACAGGAGAAATACCTCTATAAAAAGAAAAAATACCATTTTTATTAAACCTATCAATAATTAAAGAAAATATATTATTACTTTTACTGGTCTGATAGTCTGTGCGAATAGTATCAAGAGGAAATGTAATTAACCACACACTTATACCACTTATTCCACCATAAATATAAGAAAATTTAGTTTTTTCTCCAAATTTATTTCTCAATAAATAATATGTTCCCATAAAAATAGTTGATCCCATTGAATTTCTAATAAATTCTACAGACCATCCTTTATAAAGATTTTTGGGATTTGTTAATTCGGTTTTAATAAAATCTTTTATAGATTTTTTTTCTTTTATTGCAATATTTGTTGTCATATATTGCACTGGAATGCTATAAATTGAACTAATAATAGATAAAAATAAACTATTTATATAAGGATTTGTATTATTTAATTTATTCATTTTTTCCATTAAATAAAATTGTATAGAACGATCTATTCCAACACTCACATATGATAATGAAGAACCTCTATAAAAACGAAATATATCATTTTTAATTAAAAAAATTGTGGCTTCATATGAATTTTTAAATAATAATTTTTGAAGATTAACTTTTACAACATCAAATGGATAAGATATTGTTACTCTTGTTAATCCTTGACAAAATCCAGGAACTAATTTTAAAATTTCAGATTTATAGAATGTATTGTTATTATTGTTATTGTTATTGTTATTCATAATAATAATAATAACAACAATTTATATATTTAAATTGTTTATAAATATTTCTATTATTTTTACTATATATTTTTGAGTTTCAAATGTAATAGATGGCGAAGATGGTATCATTATTATTTCATTATGCAATATATCAGATACTGGATCTTCAAAAACTATATCTTTTAAATGACCATGCTTATTTATTGGATAAAAAAATGGTCTAATATCGATATTATTTAATTTAAAAAAATCAGTTGTTTCTTGAATTCCCTTTTTATTATTTATTAATCTTAATGCAAAAATCCAATTAGCGCATTCTGTATGTTCTTCTTCTTTGAAAATAGCGACTTGATTTGTTTCTATTAACGGTTTTAATAAATTTTTATAATTTTCAAAAATCCTTTTTTTATTATTTATAATATGTTCAAAATCATTAAGTTGATCGTAAAGAAAAGCAGCTTCAATATTTGTCATACGATAATTATAAGCATGTGTATCATGTAAATATTTTATAGAAGACATCCCCTGTGAATAAACCTTTAAAATATAATTATACACATCATCATCATTTGTAAAAAAAGCCCCTCCTTCACCTGTTGTAATAATTTTATTTCCATAAAATGAAACCGATGAACACAAAGATGAATCACTAGTTCCAGAATAAATATTTTCATATTTACCAGTAAATCCTTCACAATTATCTTCAACAAATATTAAATCTGGTCTTATTCTTTTTAATCTAGGTACATTAACAATATTGCCCAAATTGTGAACAATTAAAACAGCAGAATTTTTTTGCAATTCTTTAATATATTCTTCATCAACACATATATTCCATGTATCTATATCCATTTTCATAACTTCCATTAAATTTTCTTCGTATTCCATTAAAAGACAATTCCATGCAGCTACATAACAATTATTCGGAACATAAATTTTTGAAATATTAGGATACTTAAATTTTAATGCTAAAAATAAACAATGAGTAGAACAAGTTCCATTAGCCATTAAAATTGAATATTTTACATTTAATATTTCCTTAAGTTTTTGAGTTGATTTTTTTATAAATTCTCCATGATTTGAAATCCACTCACTATCAATAGCGGCAATAGCAGAAGTTTTATAATTAGATATGCTAGGTTCGTATATATTAATCATATTTATAATATTATATTATAATATTATAAATGACGCCAAGCATTTTAGTTGTAGGAGATTCGCATGTTGGAATATATCATAAAAGTAAATTAAATAATTATTTCAATATATTAAAAATAATACACACAGATTGCGAAGATGTCCAAAGAAATGAAAAATTTATACCTTATTTAATGAATACTATATCAAATAAAGGTGAAATTTATTTATCTCATCATATAGAAAAATATAAAAATGTTGATTATATAATGTATATATTTGGAGAACCAGACATTAGAATACATTTTGATAAACAAATAAATTTATTAAATCAAGATGAGGATGAAGTAATAGAAACTCTTTGTAAAAATTATATAACAAAATTATTAGAAATTACACCCAATAATACAAAAATTATTATAAGATATATTTTACCACAAAGAATACATTCAATGTTCAATACAATATATATACCAAAAGGCAATATAAATGATCGGAGTAGATATACAAATAAAATGAATCAAAAATTAAAAGAATTGTCTTCATTAAATAATGTTCTTTTTTTAGATAATTATGAAAAAAATCAACTAATAGAAAATGATGGTAGTTTAAAAGATGATTTTTGTGATGGAATAACCCATTATAATGAAAACGCAATAAATTATATTAACAATGAATTACAAGTTTTTTTATCAGTAAACACTTTAACCAAAGATAATTCAATGCCATCTGTTTTTTTTTTAGGACATAATGGATTAGGTGATAATATTACTAATATTGGCGCCATTAATTATTTATTAACAATTTATAAGAATGTATATTTTATTTGTAAAGACATATATATTGAAAATTTGAAAGAAATATATACAGACCCTCGCATTTACTTAGTTCCATTTAAAAGTAATAATGAACCAGAAGCACGTTTTAAATTACTTATACCAAGATATAACCAAAAAAATATGGATGTTTTAATTTCAGGAGATTGTCATAAATCAAATTTCAAATCAAAAATTCAAAATAATAGTATTAAATATAGAAATAAAAATAATGAATATTCTATAGATCCAAAATATATACATATAAAAAATTTTTATGATGATATTAATTTAGATTTATCTATTTATTATAATTATTTTAATATTAGTAGCTCTGCTAAATCAATAGAATTATATGAAAATATTAAATACTATAATATTATATTTATGCATAGTATTGCCGGCAATAATAAAAAGATAGATTTAACAGAATACATAAATAAATTTATTGATAATGAAAATGATATTATTATTTCTGCCGATTATAATGTATATAAAAAAGAAGATAAAAAATTTGAATTAGCTCAACAATATGTTAATGTATTAGTTCCACATTATATAGATATAATCAAAAATGCCAAATATATTTATATAATTGATTCATGTTTTTCATGCATTGTTATTCCATTATCATATAGAAATGAATTGAAAACAATTGAATACAAAATATTTGATAGAAAATCATCTACTTAACAACAATCTGCATCAACCATCTCTTTTACTAGATCTTCGAATTTTACTCTTGGGATCCAGCCTAATTCCTCCTTTGCCTTTGTCGAATCGCCTAATAATTCATCAACTTCTGCAGGTCTAAAATATTTCTCAGATATAAATACTAACTCTCTTCCTGTATTTATATCATATCCAATTTCTTCAAGATCCTTTCCTTTCCATCCAATAGTAAAACCTTTTATTAAAAAAGCCTTTTCAACAAATTCTCTGACGCTATGATATTCATTAGTAGCCAAGACATAGTCATCCACCTTGTCAGCATCTTTCTGTAACATGCGCCACATTCCTTCGACATAATCCTTTGCATGTCCCCAATCTCTGAGTGAATTAATATTTCCTAATACTAATTTATCTTGTTTGCCTTTCAAAATATTGTTTAGCGCAAGGGTCACCTTTCTGGTAACAAAATTATGACCTCTTCTTGGACTCTCATGATTAAATAGAATCCCTGAGCAAGCATACATTCCATAAGATTCACGGTAATTTTTTGTTATCCAATATGCATACAATTTTGCCACTCCATATGGCGATCTAGGATAAAATGGCGTCTTTTCTGTTTGAGGAATTTCTAAAACCTTGCCATACATTTCAGAAGTAGATGCCTGGTAAAATCGAATCTTAGATAATGGAACACCGCAAGTTCTGCATGCTTCCAATAAACGCAATGTTCCTAATGCATCTACGTCACATGTATATTCAGGTAATTCAAAGGATACTTTTACATGACTCATTGCAGCCAAGTTATAGACTTCCAGACGATCTAGTTCAGAATAGGTGTTTTTAATTTCTGTTAAAATATTAAACAAATTGGAACTATCTGTTAAATCTCCGTATCTTAAAGTTAATTTATCAAATATATGATCGATTCTACCTGTATTGATAGAAGATGATCGGCGAATAATACCCCAAACAATATACTCTTTCTCCAATAGTAATTCGGCTAAATAAGAACCATCTTGTCCCGTAATCCCGGTAATTAAAGCGATTTTAGACATATTTATATACATTTTAAATATTTTTTAAATCATATTTAATCTTATAAATATAAATATAAATATAAATATAAATATAAATATAAATATAAAAATTGAAATAATATACCTAAAAATATTATTTCAATCACTATTATATTAACTAATATGTTTTCTAGACTATTTGGATGCTGTAATGAAAATACAAATATTAAACCAAAAATAGAAAAGTCAGAAGAACCAAAGAAAATTAAATGGTCAGACACCCTACAATTTATACCCCCTGTTAATACAGGCCAAGTTATTAAGGTATATGATGGCGACACATTTACTCTGGCTGGCCATTTACCTTATGATGGCTCGCCGCTATATCGCTTCTCTGTGCGATTAAATGGAATTGATTGTGCAGAGATAAAAGGCAAAACAGAAGAGGAAAAATCATGCGCCATACGTGCTAGAACAGAACTAGATAAACTTATCATGGGTAAAACGGTTACGCTTAAGAATGTGAAAAATGAAAAATATGGACGCATTTTAGCCGACGTTTTCGTCGGTGATTTGTATGTCAATCAATATATGATCGATAATGGTTTAGCAGTAGAATATGATGGCGGTGCAAAACAGACAAATAAATCATGGAATAAAATATACAAAAGTAAAAATATAGATGAAACCGAAGAAAACCTTTCTTAACTTTTGCTACTTTTGCTACTTTTGCTCCACTTTTGCTCCACTTTTGCTCCACTTTTGCTCCACTTTTGCTCCACTTTTGCTCCACTTTTCTTAACTTTTCTTAACTTTTGCTCCACTTTTCTTAAAAGTGGAAGATTTAGAGATCATAAATCGTCTGAAAAGATAAACAAAAACTGTAATCCATGTTATTCAAATCGAGAATGCGACCATACTCATCTAGTAGCTGGATCTGCATCTTCTGTATATCTACCGGGCCAAAATATTGCCGCGCACTTGTGACTAATAATAAATTATTCTGTGATATAATATTGAATACACTACCTTGCAGTGTTATTCTTGCTAATATATTTTTATTCAAAATCGACGACGTAAATGCGCCATAAAATCCATCACTTACATTATTATTAAAATCATCCACCACCAAATAAATATATCTCGGACCTAACAAATCAATTATGCCTTCAGAGACATAGGTCTTATTATTTTCATAATAACCCTCTCTAAAACCCATTAACCAACCTATTTTTAAAGGCAGGGGCGTCTGTTTATCTTCATTACCATATCGATCTGACTGAAAGTTCAATGAAAAATCAATGTCTCCACCAATAGATCCAACTACCATTTTTCCCGAGCCCCCACTTCCTTGCCCTCCGGGAGTATTGATGTCTGCCAAGAACTGAATCGTCTGATATGCAGCAGGTGTAGTCGCAGCTGCTAAAAAAGTATTAATATATGTCTGTAATGTCAAATATGTATAATTACCATCAGGAATTGTTATTACAAGAGGTTCCACTACCGACTGCATCGGTATAGAAATAACGAAAAAATTATTTCCGAAAACCTTGGATATAGTGTAAAATGTGCTAGGTAGTTCTAATGCCGAAAGTTGCAATGAAACGACTTGAGTTAGCCTGATTGGCAAATCTAGATGAAAATTGGATGCCTGAGAAGCGTAATAATTTTCTCTAAATCGGGTATCAATATTAATATTCTGTCTTAAAATGCGCTTGTTTAAAGGATTTATTGTTCCTTGATAAAATTCACTGGGACTAGATTGACCATATGGAGTCGATGGTTGCTTTATAATATAAGTGCCACCAGCATTTGTTAGATCGGATTTTTCTAGGGATTTGTTTAAATTATAAACATTATTATACGATTTTGCAAGACTTTCGATTTTTGATCCGGCATTCGCATTGCTATCAGATTTTTTATTATTTGTGTTTAGAATCAAAATATTTTTAATATTTGTAATAAAATTTAAGGTTTGTTTTTTAGTTGTTGACGAAATACTTAGGTCACTCATGATATTCTGTCTTAACTTGGCTTCTTTCATTTCAATCACAGATGTATCATAGTTTGTCGGTAATTCCAAAATTTCTTCTAGTTCCGCTTTACTGTAATTTCCTATATTTAAATCGAAGTTCATTATACTATATAGATATATATAGAGGAATTATTTTAGATATAAATTCAAATAATATTATATTTATAGATAAATATAATTCATAATATCATTATTTCCCAAAATTAAAGGAGATTAAAATAATATTAGCTAGATTATAATTATAATTATATTTAGGATTGATTTATGTAATAAGGATATTTATATTAATAATACGATTACTAATATAAATAAAGTATAAGTATACAGAATAACAAATTAAAATATTTACAACCTATTATTTATCTTCATTGTAGATATATAAATTTAAAAATATATTATTTTATATTTAAATTATATATAAAGATATGTCTGGAACTATACAATTTCTTTATAAATTTAGTCCTCACATAAGTACTGGATCCGGTTCTGGCACTACTGGCACTACTGGAAAAACCGGATCAACAGGCACAACTGGAACTACTGGCACTACAGGAACTACTGGAACTACAGGCACTACTGGCACTACAGGCACTACTGGCACTACTGGCACTACTGGAAAAACCGGATCAACAGGCACAACTGGAACTACTGGCACTACAGGAACTACTGGAACTACAGGCACTACTGGAACTACAGGCGTAACTGGAACTACAGGCACTACTGGAACTACTGGCACTACTGGAACTACTGGAACAACCGGATCAACTGGAACTACAGGAACTACTGGCACTACTGGAACTACTGGCACTACTGGAACTACAGGCGTAACTGGAACTACAGGCACTACAGGCACTACTGGCACTACTGGAAAAACCGGATCAACAGGCGTAACTGGAACTACTGGAACTACAGGCACTACTGGAACTACTGGCACTACTGGAACTACTGGCACTACAGGCACTACTGGAACTACTGGCACTACTGGCACTACTGGAACTACTGGAACTACAGGATCAACAGGCACAACTGGAACTACAGGCACTACTGGCACTACTGGAACTACTGGCACTACTGGCACTACAGGCACTACTGGAACTACAGGCACTACTGGCACTACAGGCACTACTGGAACTACAGGCGTAACTGGAACTACAGGCGTAACTGGAACTACAGGCACTACTGGAACTACTGGCACTACAGGCACTACTGGAACTACAGGCATAACTGGAACTACAGGCGTAACTGGAACTACAGGCACTACTGGAACTACTGGAACTACAGGCACTACTGGAACTACAGGCACTGGCACAG
>Ga0214919_10003964_pt1 | contig 21905 bp, 23 predicted proteins | sample LL1503_MetaG_FD_177994 | JGI IMG/M metagenome (GOLD analysis project Ga0214919, IMG submission 177994) | Freshwater microbial communities from Lake Lanier, Atlanta, Georgia, United States - LL-1503 | ecosystem: Environmental > Aquatic > Freshwater > Lake | place: USA: Georgia | collected... | reverse complement strand
CACACGAAGATGAACTTGCCCTTGATACACGCATTACTAGGACATCATCTGAATCACGAGTATCCAATAATTATGATAAGTCTGATGATCCGAGAGAACAAACACCAAGCCTTGTTTCTAGATTAAAAAGCTGTTTTGGTTGTGGAAAAGAAAAAACATTTGGAGGCCGCCGCACACGCCGCGCCCAAAAAAAGAGACGTACTGCAAAAAAACATCACAAAAAACATAACGTCAGTAGACGTCATAAAACACATCGCAAGTAAAAATATGCGCTACTGATTTCCCGTAGGTTGTGCTAGAATATACAGTGAAATATAATATATCAATCATAAATTCTTACCAATTTAATGTATGAATGGATATACATTAAAAATCCATATGATTAACATACAATCAGACATCCAATATATAAAATTGAATACCTTTTATGTAAAATAAATTAAACATATTTTACATAAACTGATTATAATGACAGATAATATTACACCTCGTCGCCTCAAAATAAAAGGCGACACTATGATAACCATAAAACGTAAAATCCAACTTCCTCAATCATATTCTACCACAATAACCATATTTCACACTTTTGCTAAAAATAGCAAGTATACAGACATAGTATTTCTCAGAGAACTATCCGTTATTCAATGGATTTTTGGGGATACATCATTTCTACCAGAAATAGAAAAACAAAATAGAACAAGAGATGATAAAAAATACAAAGAATTGGAAGATATATGGGGTCAAGAAATATTAGCGAAAAAGCGGCCAGACTTACAAAAAAGCGGCAATTGGACAACTGTATTAGGTGAAGAAATTGGCAGAGAACTCTTCCTATTGCAAGACAAATCATACGCAAAACCCGTAAACATCAATGGATTCCAGCCGGATGGTGAAACTGAAGATAGCATAATTGAAGTAAAATCACAAACGTATTTTACTAGTGGAACTGCGGGCGAAAAAATAATGGGTGTTCCACATAAATATGTTGACGTCCCTGAGTTATACAAAAAACCTCTAAAAATATTATGCATAGCTTGTGCTGAAAAACTAGGTAGGGAGAAATACGGCGTATTACATGGACCGGCATTGTCAAGTTCTCTAGGAAAACAAAAAAACATTGCGTTTTATAAATCAAATGGAATAGAATATACTGGTGCAACTGATATTATACGAGAGATTATATGGAATATTGTGATTGATTGATTGAAATATATTTATGATAATCAAATTAGTAATTTGTTATAATAACCTCTTTTGCTTTTGATTCGGGATTTTTTGAATTAATTGACCGTTTGCACATAATAGACGAAATAATATAGGATGGAGAACACAAATATTCGCGGACAAGTGGAACGTCGGCATTGCTCATCATCCATTTTTTTTCCGAAGACATTGTATTACACAGTTCAAATAATTTTTGATGTTTGTCTAGTCCAAACCCGGCCTCAGTATACCCTACAAAGGAAGTCGCATTTTCCGGAGCATATGGCGGGTCAAGATATACAAAATCTCCGCCATTTACTCGCGCCAATGAATAGGTAAAGTCGGCACATTCAAATTGCACCCCTTGTATAAGCATGTGTATTTCATATAAATGCGCCTCATTTATGATTTCGGGGTTTTTGTAATTTCCATAGGGAATATTAAATCCGTTTGGACCAGTTCGGAACATTCCGCGAAAACCCGTTTTATTCAGAAATACAAACAGCGCCGACCCCATAATACCCATTTTATCAATTGAATCCAAAGAATTGTATCGCCCTCTACACCAATAATAATAATTTTCCTTTGATTGCATTGCTTCTTCCAATGTCGCCGGTGTGCGATTTATAGAGGTTCCATTGCATTGTATATATTCCATTATAAGATTTTGGATTGCGTCCAATAGTTCTCTCGGATTTATTTGTATATTTTTATATACGCCAATTAATGCGGGATTTGCATCGTATGCATAAATCTGACCATATACTTGTATAGCACCTGTCTTAATACTATGTAATAGACCAAATAATACACTTCCACCACCAATAAATGGTTCATGATAATTTTGCATTTCTCGGGGAAACTTATTAATAACTATATCAATTATTTGTGTTTTTCCACCGACCCATTTCAAAATAGGTTTGGGAAAATGGACTGGTTTCGCTTTTGACATTAGATTATGATAGTATATATTATATGTGTTATTTATATTATTATATGTTATATTGAATCAATTTTTTACAATTCGCATATAATTATACGGATTCTCATGACAAGTTAGTTGTAAAATTGAAATACATTTATTAAACTTATACTATAGCAGATGTAAATCAACCTGACAATACCCCAAACAATGGCAAACTTTATTATGACCATATTATCATCACTTACTTCTAAAATATTTTCACATAAATACCACCATGTTTCATCATACCCGGAGTTTTTCGCACAATACACAGTCGGTACCAGTGTGTATAACACATCTCGGCCGAATGAGTCATATGTTATATACCAATTATTTGTGGACCACGACAATCCTGATGGCCCGTATGTAGTTGCCCTGTTAAAAGCAACAAAAAATACATCCAATTGCTTAAGGAAAGGAACCATGCTACTTACCCGGATGGCATCTGCCGACAAGCAATTTTATCTCCCTTGTAAGTAATATCCAACCACTATAAAACTAGATGACTACATAATATATGACTATACAGTATATGAACCATATAATATATGAATATACCATTGTATTACTCATCTGCAATAATTGGCACTCTAATTATAATTATTTCGCTGGTTTTGTATAATCCGCAATTGACTTTACTATATCAAATAACATATCTCGGTATTATCAGTTCTATTTTGAACCATATGGATACAAATACTGCAGTAAAATATGCAGATAGATTTATCATAGTTTTAGCGATAATTATATATGCATATTATACGTTTTTTTCAAAATCAAAATCAATACAACTTCTGGTATTTATTCTATTAAGTATAGCTATATTGTGTTATTTAGTAAGCAAAATAACAACATCAATAACTGATATACATTTACTAGGGCTCCCCGATTATATACCGAAGGTCTCGCAAAATCTACATATAGCTTCCCATTGCTTAGTGCTATTTATGTTTATAATAATTATTTTTGCATATACTAGGCAAACACTAATACCTCAATAACCACATAAAAACAATTTGCATATAGTATATAACTATACGTTAATCCATCTCTCCCAATATACACATATAAAATGAACGTATCTCAATTCATAACCCCCAATACACTACCTGAAAACAATAACGCAGTCAATACAAAACTCTATATTCTGGACCCACTGACTGTCATTATAAAACTCGCCATACTAAGTAATAAACCCGTCGGCACAAAAATCTGCATCCAAAACAATGTGCTCTATTTTCAAGAACCGGGGCCATTTCAAGCCGTTTGCCGATATTTTTATAAGACAAATCGCACCGATATTCAATATATGTATAATCCTATACAAGTCGCATGTCAGCATTTTCTCACAAAAGAATACGTTCAAAAAACGCCGAGGATGAAAATCCTTTTTAAATGCGCCCAACGGGGTTTAGAAAAACTCTTGGAAACATATAAAAATTGTTCTATTATACGACTTTGTATCAATTATTATTATACACTCATAGCGAATTACGTAGATGATATCTACAATGACAAGATTTTTCATAAAGACGGCATGACGTCGCTATATAGTCAAGAAATAGTTGCCATGCTCAATTCCCAATGGACCCGAGAAAAAATCACAGTTATACTAAACCTTATTGAGTTTTTGAATGGTGATACTATGGCCGAAGATAATGTGAAATCGGTGGAGAACATTGTAAATAATATAGACAAATCCACGCAAAAAATCCTGGACTGAACATATATATCCACTATTATATAATAGTTGATATATATATGCTTATTCGCGTAGACTTAGTATTTACATATTGGATATATGCCTGGTATTTGGCTTATATAGCAAAATTGACTATATATAATCCAAAATGGGCACTTGTTGTAGGAATAGTAGACAATATTCTATTAGCAATTGCACTTTTATTATATGGTGCAAAAATATCATCTATTGCATTTTTTTTACTTGTAAATGTGATTCTAAAAGGAATACCTCTATACACAATCTATAATACAAAAACCACAAAAACCGATATATATGCCCTATTCATATATTTTGCCATATATACACTATGGGTTCATGTAAATGGTGGAACTGTTGCAGAATATTTACAAAAAATATTTGAATCCATATTACACGAAAAAAATGAAACCCCTGGGATGTGGGCACTTACAAAACTCTACCAGATTTATAGTAAACTTGATTCAAAATGAAATATAAACAATAAATAATATACAATTCATATACTATTTATAAATTGCAAAATGCAAACGGTTGGACTTAAACGCAATACTATAGACAAATATTATACCAAACCCGCAATAGTAAACTTATGTATGGAGTATGTAAGAAGATATATTTCTCCAACCCGAAGTGATTTTATTATTGAACCAAGCGCCGGAGGCGGAGCATTTATAGACGCAATTAAAGAAATAACCGATAATTATGTATTCTATGATTTGGAACCTGGCCATCCGGAAATACAACATCGCGACTATTTGTGTTATACCCACACATTATATACTCAAGGGCTTATCCATTGTATAGGAAATCCACCATTCGGTAGACAATCTTCTATGGCTATAAAGTTTATTAAAAAATCTGCAACATTTTGTGATACCATATCATTCGTATTGCCAAAAAGTTTCAAAAAAAAAAGCATGCAGAAAGCATTTCCGGCAGTGTTTCATTTAGTCTATGAAACTGACCTTCCGGATAAATCATTTACAGTAGATGGCTCAGATTATACAGTTCCATGTGTATTTCAGATATGGGAAAAACGCAGTATCCCTCGGCAATTAGAAGACCCTGTGATTCCTGAAAATTACATGTTTGTAAAAAAAACAGACATTTCGGATATATCATTTAGGCGTGTGGGGGTAAATGCAGGTGTGGTAGATACAGATACGGAGAACAAAAGTGAACAATCACATTATTTTATAAAGTTTTCAAATGGAAAATCTATTGAAGAAAATATAGCTAAAATAAGGGAAATACAATTCAATCATAACAACACGGTTGGTCCAAAATCAATAGGAAAACAAGAATTAATTAAAGAATTGAACCGCGTTATTTAGTGTCTAGGTATGTGGTATGATGCACGCGGGCATAACATACCATACATCTAGCGTCATGCTGATAATATGGATTTTTAATCCATACGACCAGACATTAGTATCAAAACCTACTCCCACCTTCGTTATTTTCATACATATGACTCTTCTTACATATATGACGGTATTCCATCTATATCAATCGCCGCAGCAGTTTTTCCCACTTTTTTCAATTCTTTAGCAGAAAGTGCAAATTGACTGAAAAAAGGATAATCCAACTGAACTTGGGGAGAATGGTTATGTACATTTCGCGCAATCATTTTGTATAGCTTGAAGTTGGGATATCGCTCTTCACCGTCTCGTTTATACAGAATATTTTTCCGGTTATCGTCGCAACACCAACGGTATATGGTTTTCTGGAAAGTATCCATCTCGTCTTCAGATTCATCTTCAATCAAAAAGTCATAGATGGAACAACCTAAACGGCACAAATCAAAACTGGGGTTAGGCTCTAATCGCGCCTTTTCTTCATTCATATATGGCTCACAATTGTATTGCGTTGCGGCGTCGCCCCCGGGCGCGAAGCTGTCGCTGCAAAATGTTTTTCCACCAAAACGGTAAATACTACGACCGAAATCAATTATTTTGAAAATGCGACCATATGTGGGAACCTGATAAGTTTTTTTGTTATATCTGTAATACAAATACTCGGCTTCGGTAGACACAAACATGATATTATTGGTATGTAAGTCATTATGTGTAAAAGAGAACGCACGTTGATATGCGATAAGTGTCATAATAATTTGCATAAGTGCGGCCGCGCCTTCCCGTTTGGATAATTCGCCTTTTTCAAATAATTCGTCTATTGTCCCTTCGCATTTTTCCAGGCAAATCATTTGTACAGGAAAATTGTCCATATATGAAAATAATCGGTCTTCGTCTTCCGATTCTTCTTCTTCAGAATGGCCATAACCTTCTTCGTCTGACTCAGCGTCATCGTTTTCTTCATCCACTTCGTCTTCATCGTTATCGGCGTCTTCATCCACTTCGTCTTCGGAATCACTGTCATCTGTGCTATAGTTCAGACTACTATTATTGGATGAATCGGATGATTCGGTAGATGAACGAGAACCAGACTTTTCATAAATAATTTCTTCGGCTGGTTTAGGAGTGTCTTCTATAACTGATTCTACTTGGTTCTCCATTTTGGACGTTTCACTTCCGCCAGTTTGGTCATCTATTTCAATAATGTCTAAATCTATCAAAGAAATATTATGAGATTTAAGAGAACCCTGTATATTTATGCGCGGTTTGTTGCCCCTAGACCCATCGCCATAATTTCCATTGGATGGGATTTCTTCCGAAATCTTGAATAGTTTTCCCACGTTCTCATTGAAATATCTGGATGTGCATAAATATTCAATATCGTCGGAAATATTCATTTTGTATTTCTCTTGAATGCCTAAATAAGAACCATAGAAATCTACGGCGTTGACTAATCCATGTCGGTGCAATAACTGACTACTCAAATAACTGAAAAAACAGTCAATATATGAGGCATTATTTCGGTCAGCAAGTTTATCGTGGCATACTGAAACACTATCTGCACTAGGAAGTGCTGGTAATGTCCGTATAGCATTATCCGATGCATTGTATTTACCAATCATATATTTAATTGGATCTAAAAGGGGGGAGAACTTTATAAATACCGGTTTAGGCACAAGTTCTCCGGTTTCTGTATCGGATACTGTATCTAAATCATGTATAGCATATTTGTGTTTCAATGTTGTTCTTCCTACATTGGTTTCATTTAATTCAAAAAAACACGAATATACTGGATTATAGTGCTGTAGACCAGTAATATTGAAAGGCGAATAACTATTCAGGATGTCATGCTCGGTATTTTCATATGTATTTCGTAGGTTCTCTAAATCTACTATATCTGATTTGCGATATTGAGTTTGCATATTACTAAATATCTGTATATTTAGTGATAAATATAAAAACCGTCGCATTTAAACGATTGCCATTATTATTGCTAAATAAACCAGTGTTCTCGTCCGGGGTTCTGCACAAAAATAACAATGTATATTATATTCTATTTTATCATTTAGGAGAACTATGACTCTAGAATTGAAAAAGTTTGACATGAAATCTATAACATTTAAGCCGGATGAAAACAAAGGCCCGGTTATTGTTATGATTGGAAGAAGAGATACTGGTAAATCATTTTTAGTGCAAGACTTGCTATATCACCATCAGGATATTCCTATTGGAACCGTTATTTCAGGAACAGAAGCGGGTAATGGTTTTTATGCTGCACATGTTCCTAAATTGTTTATTCACGAAGAATACAATACAGTATTAATAGAGAACATTTTGAAGCGCCAAAGGACGGTGCTAAAACAGGTAAATAAAGAAATAGAAACGTATCGCAGGAGCACAATTGACCCACGCACATTTGTTATTTTGGATGATTGTTTGTATGACCAAACCTGGACCCGGGACAAAATGATGCGTCTGCTTTTCATGAACGGGCGTCATTGGAAAGTCATGTTGATTATTACTATGCAATATCCATTGGGTATTCCGCCCAATTTAAGAACCAATATTGACTATGTGTTTATTTTGCGAGAACCGTATATGACAAATCGCAAACGTATTTGGGAGAACTATGCATCTATGTTTCCCACATTTGAATCATTTAATTCGGTTATGGACCAAACCACGGAAAACTACGAATGTTTAGTCATAAACAATAATGCTAAATCAAATAAACTGCAGGACCAAATATTCTGGTATAAAGCCGAAAAACGACCGGATTTCAAACTGGGGTCAAAAGAGTTCTGGGAAATATCCAAAAACTTGGCTGACGACGACGAAGATGAGGCATATGACCCTAGTAAAAACAAAAAGAAGAGTGCTGGACCACCAATCAATGTCAAAAAAACCAAGTGGTAGTCGGCATAAAATTGAAACATACATACACCATGTTTGGTATTGCAAGATTTGAAAACAATTTAGCAATACATTCCTCAAATATTTATATAACACAACAACAATACTCTAAAATGCAACAATTTAATGATCAGCATGATGCTAGATGTATGTTATGTGATGCATGCGGGCATCATATAACACAACTAGACATTAATGACTTAGTTTCTAGTCTTGAAGCACAATTGGCTGAAAAAAATGAACGCATTATTGCGGTAGAATGTGAACGCGATGAAACTGTTCGCAAACTTACCGAAAGCAGCGAAATCGCCACACGGTTGGAAAGAGAAAAACAGGAGTTTGAAGATAAATATAACGAGCTTTACGGTAAAATATATAGAATTGGAAGAGAACTAGGAGAGTATAAAAAATATTACCTGGAAAATAAAATACGAGATTTACGAGACGCAAATATGGCAATGGAACGACAAATAGAGATGAATGGTCATAGATTACATATGCTTCAACAAGCGAAAATTATGGGAGACCTACATATTGCTGCAATCAATGAAATCGTGGCAAGTAAAGATATACCTCAATTCTCGGATGATGAACAACCAGCTGAGTTTTCTCAAATGGCGGATAATATATAACTGCATTATGTGGAGAGTAGTAAATTGATATAGCCAATATTAGTGATTAGTTGTATGTAAGCGGAGTTGTGTCTAGATTATTGGTTTCAGCGGATGGTTTTCCAAAACAATAACAACACCATGATGACCATCCATTTTTGGCTTTTCGTTCGCGTTTCCATTTTTCATACCGCGTTTCACGCCGGGTTGCTTTGTCTTCACGTTTAGTTGTATTTGTATGCATTGCGTTCATTATATTTATTGCACTCTGTTCGCTATCTGTATGCATCATAATGTAAAATAATGTTTATATATATTATCTGAATATATATAGACAATTAGTCTGCATTCGGAAATAGAAACCTATCTATAGTAGTTCGGACACAAAATAACCGATGTATTATTATACCTAATATAAAAAAACCAATTAGTGTATATAAAAATGGCGTATCCAGTATTTTTGATAAAATATAAGCACCAATTGCGGTTACCACAAAATCTAAATAGGCTATATTGTATATCCGATAAGAATGAATACCGGTTCCAAGTTCACCGAACATGTTTTTATATCTGCATAAATCCATTATATAGTATACACTAAATATATACTATATAATCAGACGAGTATTTATATTACACATTATTCTTCTTTAGCATAGGTAGACCGTAATAGTTCATTGCGGATATCAGTGGTTGCAGTGTCGGCAACTTCACGTTCATCAAAATTGACTGTTTCTTTTACACCGATTAAATTGCCATTTTCGTCTAAAGTTTGTGTTAATACATTACCACTCTTTTCGGCCAATTTGATATTTTCTTCAATCGCCTTTCGTTTAGTTTCTTTGATTCTTTGTTCAAACTCTTGTTTTGCCTTTTCCTCATTCTTTAGCTTCTCCTGATGCAGTTGATTAAGTTCTTCTTCCATAAACTCAATACGCCCAGTCTTATACGCATCTGGATCCCAAGGAACCCATATTCCTACTGGACCAACGAATATGTCGTGATTGGGGTCATTTTCACGTAATTTCTTGCACCGTATTTCAGCTTCGTCTTGGGTAGGATATACACCACGAATCTTTAATCCACGGGTAGATGTCTGAAATGCATGTTCTTTCTGAAACTGCTGTGTAAGTGTCTCTTCTTGTTTATCTAAGAAGTTTTTGAAGTCATCTTCCACTGAAACCGATTTTATCTTGATTTCCTCTTCTTTAGCAAAATCATTAAAGTCTGCAACCAAGTCATCAATTTTCAAATTATATTTGTATGCCATAAAATGCAAAAAGTCAAAGAACTTTGATAGAGATTTAGAAAAATCCCATTGTTGCACAAATTGGTCAAATAAATAGGTTTCGCGCTTCTTTAATATTTTTTCAGGTGAAACGAATGACATGCATGCGAACTTCTGTCCGGCAATTGGGGGGTCTTCGTCGCATAAATCAACATATTTAGGATTTTGTTTTCCATTCGGTAATTTTTTTCGTTCAAAAGTGGATGGGTTAGACATTATAGAATATTTAGCAAAACTGTATTTAAGTAATTTACTATATTTATATATTTGTTATATTGTTTATATTTCTGCATATTTTTTTGTTTATGTTATATATAAGAATCCAATGGGCTTCGATTTGTCTGAATTAGTTAAACGTATTGTTAAGTATTTAGTAATGGGTCTTGTCATTGCTGTTGTCAGTATTGTCATCCCCAAGAAGTCTCTCAATGTTGAGGAAGTTGTTATCCTCGCCTTGTCTGCCGCCGCCACATTTAGCATCCTTGATGTTTTCCTCCCAACCATCTCTGAATCTGCCCGCAACGGCCTTGGTCTAGGTGTTGGTCTCGGACTCTCCCCCATCTTTGTTTAATGACTAGGTGTGTGGCATGATGCCAACGGGTGTCATTTTATTACATATATGTCAATGCTATACACATGGAGTTATTCCATGCGTCTAGTCTTATACGTCCATACATTAAGTCATATAGACGTTAAATATGTGATTATAAATTATACTATATCTATAAGTATGAGTAGTTTTTCATTAGATATTCCGGATAGGGGTTCTGCTAGTCCAAAAGATAATTTAATTGGCAGTTCTTCTGTTAGATTATCTCATAGTCCAGAAGATAATTTAATTGGCAGTTCTTCTTTTAGATTATCTGATAGTCCAGAAGATAATTTAATTGGTAGTTTTTCTGCAAGTTCTACGAAATCCTCAGTAAATGTTGGCGATTTATCACAAAAAATGATAGAAGCTTCAATAATAGCAATTACCAAAACAAAACCACCTAGTCAAAGTGCTTCTATTTCAGGTACAAATGGATTTGGTAATATATTTGGTAATTTGTTTAATTTACCATTTATGGTTCGTGGTCAAGTTAAGATGGGTATTGAAAGTAAACAAAATACTATCCCAGTATCGCAGATTGATGTATTAGAAGTAAATGCAACTCCTAAATATGATGGTAAGACAAGACGTCCAATTGATATTGAAGTAGTAGAAACAGTAAATAATGTACCAAACTTTACTGAATTGATAGATAAAGCAAACAAAAAAATACAAGAACTTACTGAACAGATAGAGAATGCTGACAATGCAACAGCTAAAGCTATAAATGAACTGCCAGGCGAAGAGAGTAAAAATGATATGTTAGTTTCTAATGTAAGCCATAGTGTTACTCTGTGAAAAACACGGGTTATAGAGTTCTATTACATAAAGGACATAAAATCTCGTACGTTCATTATTACGCTATTTGTATATTGTCCAGCCATAAAGATAGGATGATACTATTTTTATGGTTGAATATTTTAGTGACAAACTACCATGCCGATAGACATTATTACCAATAAATAATTTTTATCCATGTGTAGTTTAGGTAATTATAAAATATTATTATAATATATAATAATAATGGCAGACACAGCAATCTCATCAATTCAACCAGCTGCATCTATTCAACCAGGAGCACCAAAATATTCTAACAACTTAATAGATAATATACACTTGTTAGGTACTAGCATAGACAATTATATTGATTCGGTCAATGAGCTTATAACGAAATGTAAACAAAGAAAAGATATTTTGAACGCAAAAATATTAAAAACAGAAGTTGAAGCACAGCAAATAATTGATGAGTTAAATAATGAACATAGTATAGATGTAGAAGCATTTTCAAAAGCTGAAACCAAATATACGGATGCAATATCCAAATTGAAAAATGATAATACTCAATTACTTGAGTCGCTATACAAATTAAACCTGGAAATAACAAATAACAAAACTAGTGCAAATGCTGAAATCCAAACTTATCTAGAGCAGCTTAATAGTAGGGTTGAGCATATAAAATCTATGACTGCAGAAATGCAAAAATTAGAAAATAAATTACAACAACTTAATAGTAATATAACTGCAAAAAATGATGAAATAAATGAACTACGAAGCCAAATGGATGATTTAAATCAACAATTGCAAGCCGCAAATAATGATAATACTGAATTAAATAATAAATTGACGAAAACTAAAAGCGATTTTGATGCCGCAATTAATGAGTTGGAAAAATTTCGTGAGAATTATGATATCGTTATGCAAAGAATGGATGATTTATTAGAAGAGCATAAAAATGAAATGCATAAGTTACAACAAAAGATAAATGAACTTGAAGAAGAAAAAATCATAAATGAACGCCAAATAAATGAATTACAAACCAAACTAGAATCAATTCAAATAGACCTTACTACCGCTCAAGCGAATCTAGATGAGGGTGTTGAAATTAATTCTAGGTTGAAAGCCAATGAAGAAGAAATGCAGAAATTATCCGAAACAAGCAATCAAGAAATAATACAATTACGGTCAGAGATAGACGAGGCTAATAAATTAATTATTCTTTTGCGACAAAAACTGGATGAAAGTTTACCAAATATTAAAAAAGCAATTGGTGAAAATAATGAACTTCAGCCCCCAGAAGATGCATCTGATAATAGTGGATTTAGTTCAAATATATTAGCGATTGGTACAAATGATGAACATCAGGAACCACCAAATGACGATGTCGTGAATCTACAAACCCCATCATTACGCAAATTCAAAGGCCAACCTCGTGACCAATTATTATCAAAAATTAAGGAGCCAAATAGTAAAGATAGTTTATCCAAAGCTGACGCAAGTCAGGATTTGGGTAAACTATATGCATCGTCAAATGAAAATGTCGTGAATGGAGAAAACCCAATGTCGCAATTGCAGAAAAATAAAAGTAATACCTTGAAATCAGAACCAAATATTCCCAAATCAATAAACGACATTATGGAGAAGAAGTCAAATAGTGAAGTTAGTTTATCCAAAGCTGACGAATCGCAGGAAAATGACAAATCGCTGAAAAAGAGTAATAGTCCTTTATTCAAACCTGCAAAACGTGAACTATTACAAATTGAAAAGAAGGGTGGTGGGTCAAAACATAAAACATCAAAGAAGCAACCCAAAAAAACAATGAGGCGAAAATCAAAATCTCATATTAAAACAAAGAAAATGCACAAACGTGCTCGTAAAATGGCTAAACATACAAGGAAACATTAATGTATGTAATACCACCCATGGGGGCATACCGCACACCTAGACATTATTTTTCTTGTATAAACTCCATGATTTGTTGTATCCATTGGTTTCCGCAATCTTCATCGTCTCCATCCATATAAGTCGCATTTTGGTTTGTTTTAATATGCAAAACAGGCTGAGTATTATTACCAATTAGCCAATCATCATGGTATTTCTTGCATTTCGTAAGATATTCCAATGTTATATCCGATTCACCAGAACGCGAACGTTTCGTAATTCTCTCTGAGCATACTTCAGGGTCGGCATCAATATACACACACCGGTCAATGGGAAATCCGCCAGTGAACTCGTCATATATCAGATTGTATATCTGAAAACACACTTTGCTGATAATACCATCGTCAAACAACATTTTAGCGAAAATATTACGGTCAGCGTCTAATGACCGCTCACAAATAATTATTTTGCATTGAGGGTTTTCTGCAATAGTTTTGCGCAATAGAGAAATACGAGTTATATAGGCCATTTGTTGGAAAGCGAATGCATGCTCCTTCGGATTTTGATAAAATAAGTTAAGCATTTTCGTGCCATTTTCGTCGCATATACCATCCCAAATATCCACCGGTTCTTGGACAAATACGACATCTAACCGTTCTGCATATTTTTCCTTCATTTTTGCTATAATACTGCTTTTACCTGCCCCGATATTTCCCTCAATAGTAGCTAATAATGGTTTATTGGATATAGACATTTTATAATAGATTAATCAATTGTATTAGTATATGGCATAATAACTCTATATATATTTGTAATCAATTTTTTGTTCGTATATTTGAATATCATAATATATTTTCATATTATATACAAAAATATAGATAACAACAATGATGGATATAAAAATGATGGATATAACAATGATGGATATAAAAATGATTATGAAAATGAGTATTTTTATTTTAGTTGTAGTAATCATATATTTTATTATTTGTATGTTTTCTAATCAATATTCAGAACCGGTATATAATAATGTAAAAGTCAAACAAACAATAAAATCGCTATATCAATCGCCAAGTTCTCCCAATACCTCAGTTGTTCCCATGAAATTGTTTCAAACTTGGCATAGCAAAGAATTACCGACTAAAATGGCAGAAAATGTTCAAAATACCAAAAAACAAAATCCGGAATTGGAATACTTTTTATTTGATGACAGCGATTGTGAAGATTTCATAAAAGCGCATTTTCCGGAAGATGTAGTTGCTGCATACAATACATTATTACCAGGAGCATACAAGGCGGATTTATGGCGATATTGTGTTATGTATATACATGGAGGCGTATATCTAGATATAAAATATCAATGTGTGGATGGATTCAAGTTCATAGATATAATGGACAGAGAACATTTTGTATTGGAGAGGCCGCATTTTTGGAAACCGGAAACATATGGTATTTATAATGCGCTCATTATTTCAAAACCGGGAAATCCATTATTGCTTAAATGTATTGAACGTATTGTGCACAATACAAAAACCAATTATTATGGATTCAATATGTTATACCCAACTGGACCAGGGTTATTAGGAGAACTTTATTTTGGAAATATAAGGGACAATATGAGCAAAATTGACGATTTTGATTTAGTATATAATATAATTGATGGACACGATGTAATTATATATAAAAATCAAATCATATTACACTCATATACAGAATATAGACTAGAACAGCGAGCTACTCAAAAACACAAACATTATGCGCAATTATGGAAGCAACGTGCTATTTATAATATGCAATAATAAATATACTATATCATATATATCAAGAAATGGATTATTTACAACCGATGGACGGAATATATACTATATATACGCGCAGTGGATGTTCCTATTGCAAGATGGTTATGGAATTACTAAAACATGAGAACCCAGCAGTTGACGAAGTCTGTTGTGATGAATATATTGCACATTCTAAACCCCAATTTTTTCAATTTATAAAACAAATCGCCGGAAAAGAACATAAAACATTTCCTGTTGTGTTTTTAGACAGAGAGTTTATTGGTGGATATACGGAAACAAAGGCATTTTTGGAATATTTGGATACTTTACCGAAATCATAGTAGACGCAAACTATTGCGAAATTCGTTCTCCAGAGTTTTCGCGATATCCTACCGTTTCGCGTCCGGATATCTTCGCATTATTGTCCAAAGGTTTAATGTCTGGTCGTATGGATTAAAAATCCGTATGACAAGCATGATGCTAGGATGTATTGTATGTGATGCCCATGGGCATCATACCACACACCTAGACATTAAAACCCAATTCGCGGAATATCAAATTGTTTAGCCGCCCTATATTTCAGTATATCTAATTCTTTTTCCGTTGTTGGAAACTCGCTATTTCCATAAACATCTTGCAATAGCAACCATTCAAATAATCCCCCGGCGTAAATATATACATTTGTAAATCCGAGTGTAGTCAGTTGTTTGTATTTTTTATCGGCTGTTGCATCTGCCGCATTTCGGCCATACACAATTATACAACACTTACGTAATTGCAATTGTGTTATTTTTTCGTTTATTGCAGTTTCTTCTACTGCACATGGTAATGTATTTTTAATAAGGCATCGTTGTTCTGATGCAGGCAGAGTATTAATCAGCAAGTATTGAGATGAGTGTTCTATTGCATATTTCATGTCTTCAAATCCTATTCTGTTTATGGGTTTTTCAAACCATCCGGATAACATATACATAACAACTAGTATTATGTATATATTTATTATGTTTTATGTGTTTTACACCAGAAAATTGAAATCTTATTTATTAAATAATATGAATACAGTTTATTATATCTTACTAATTACTTCCCCAAAACAAACAACTAACTCTAATAATCAACAATGGATCTTACACAATCAAAACTCTCTCGCGCTGAATGGAATAGTATTGAAATATCTGTTCAGGATGACGAATTATTTGTATTAAAAATGATAAATGAAGGTAGCGGCAATGTCAATATACGGTCAAACCGGCATTTGTCCATTATACAGTTTATGAAATTAGAAAAAACGGCCTCCAATGAAACATGTCTCTACGAAAAATATTTCCAGCCCACTATAGCAGACATCGTAGGTAAGTATTCAGCCCGTTCAGGTATTACACCATTTACAGTTCCGGCAACATCGGCTAAAGACAGCAAGGCACTCAAACGCGGAGATTCTATTCGTATTGAAAACATGGATATCAGCACCAGTCGTGTTAAAATATTTGAATATACTCTATTGGACTTTTGCGAAAGGTTGGCCGAGAAACTGGTATTACTTGAGCCGACATATGCAGTCCCTAAAAAAGAAAAATCCGCGAAAAAATCTGGCGAATCCGCCGCCGCTGCAAATCAGATAGTTGGCGATAAACCATTCGTATATTATTTGTATTCTCTGATTCAATTACAGACAAACTCCATAGAATACATCAACCCATTTGTAGCCAAGTTTGTAAATGCAGTTATTACATATACAAAGGCGAAAACTACCATTTCAGACGTGGTTCATAGCGCATATCAAATCATTGAGCAAAATCCTTATTTGTTGAAATATGAGGACCTGTGCCTGTATTCGCATCAGAAGGAACTGTTCTCTATATTCAACCGCGATAAACGCCCCAAACTGGTATTGTATATGGCACCCACTGGAACCGGTAAGACAATGTCGCCAATTGGATTAGCTAATAGTCATAAAGTCATCTTTGTCTGTGTTGCGAGGCATGTTGGACTGGCTTTAGCAAAAAGTGCTATATCTGTGGAAAAGAAGATTGCATTTGCGTTTGGTTGCGAAACTGCGTCCGATATTCGCCTCCATTATTTCGCAGCAACTGACTATACCATCAACAAGCGGTCCGGTGGAATCGGTAAAGTGGATAACAGCATAGGCGACAAGGTTGAGATTATGCTTTGCGATGTAAAGTCGTATTTGATTGCCATGCAGTATATGTTGGCGTTTAATCCAGAATCGCGTATCATTACATACTGGGATGAACCCACTATTACTATGGATTATGAGACACACGAATTACACGAACAAATCCACCGAAACTGGGCCGAAAACCGCATTTCCAAGATGGTATTATCGTGTGCTACTTTGCCTAAAGAACATGAAATGGCGTCTACTATAATGGATTTCCGGAGCAGGTTTGATGACGCGGACGTATTCACTATTCAAAGCTATGATTGCAAGAAATCTATATCGCTGATGGGTAAAGACGGTCGTTGCGCACTTCCGCATCTTCTGTTTTCGCAATATGATAAATTGCAGGAATGTGCCGCCCATTGCTGCGAAAACAAATCCTTGTTGCGATACTTTGATTTGAAGGAAATCATCCGGTTCATAGAATATGCTAATAACACAGCAGGAGTAATAGAAGAGGTCTACAAGATGGAGTATTACTTTGATGACGACATTCAGAAGGTGACCATGAACGGATTGAAGATATATTACTTGGAATTGCTGTCAAAGATTGACTCCGAACATTGGCCGGCAATGTATGCGTATTTATCTCAACCACCCCAATCCCAACAATCTATTACTAAAACACATAGCATTAGCACTATCGGAAATATTTCCCGCAATTTACAAGCAGAAACACTTCGCAATATCCAAAGTGAGGAAATCGTTCGCCCAGCCGGGCAACCCATTTTCCGACAGAGCAGTGTATCCGCGCCGGTTGCGGCGCCTACCGTGGCCGCAGCACCGGGGTCGTCAGCCCAAGCAGGGATATTACTCACCACGGCGGATGCACATACATTGACGGATGGACCTACTATTTATTTGGCTGAAGACATACAGAAAGTAGGTGCATTCTTGATTCATCAGACCAAAATCCCAGACCGCGTTTTAGCTGGAATGCTGGAAAAAATAGAGCGCAATAATCATTTTCAAAAGAAACTGGACGCCATGGAAAAACTGTTGGAAGACAAGTTGGGTAAAGATGCAGAAAAGACGAAAAAAATGGAGCGCGAAAACTTCAGCAGTGAAGTAAAATCGTTAAAAAACGATGTTGACAAAATGCGAAGCCAAATCCAGGTCGTAAGTATGGATAAGGTATATCTCCCAAATACGCAACAGCATCAGCAATTATGGCTTCCTTCTGGTTCTGACCCAGTAAAAAATGCGTTTATTCCAGATATAGAAGAGGAAACTATAAAGGAGATTATGATGTTGGATGTAGATACCAATAAGAAACTCCTATTGATAATGGGCATAGGAACATTTGACGTCAGTACACCGCCTACATATATGGAAATAATGAAACGGTTGGCCATAAATCAAAAGCTGTTTATTATTATAGCATCGTCGGATTATATCTATGGAACCAACTACCAGTTCTGTCATGGTTTCATTGGCCGAGATTTGCAGAATATGACACAGCAGAAAATAATTCAAGCAATAGGACGAATTGGTCGCAACAAGATTCAACAGGACTATACCGTGCGTTTCCGCGATGATGATATATTAGCGTCTATCTTCTTGCCTCCTTCGCAAAATAGAGAGGCTGAAATCATGACACAACTGTTCTCTTCGTAAAAGTGTGTATTATTTGAGAGGGGGTGGTATATTATATAGTATATGTCTCTAGTATAATTTGTCTTTGTAATAATATCTCTTTGTAAATAACTATTTTTTATATCATCATAAATCAATCAATTTATAACATTTTTAGAGTAGCAACAGAATAAATTATTCGTGTTCGCATCGGTGGGTATCTAGCAACCGGTTTAGTATTAACATGATCAACAACCGATGGTATACGTTTCACTAGTGTAGCAACAGGTTGAATTGTTTGTGTAGTTATCGGTCTCATATATAAATATACACGCAAATATATTTATATAATCATTATATAAATCTTGATTTATGACGGGTGTTTTTAACTGTTCCAACGCCACCGGCTGCTAAACTACCCGGTTTATATACTACTTTGGAATTGTCTGTAAAAAGACTTTTCATCATAAACGCGGGTGCAACTGGAACCGTTCGCGAATAAGTCATTGAAGGTGGGGTATTGAACTCAATGTAAGATGACATTCAAGTATATATTATACATATAAAATATATAACACAATCCCCATCTAGCAAGCTACCTTGTAGTTATCACACTCTGTCTTGTGGTTTTTATAGCCATACCATGCATTGTATCCCTGTTGACGCCATACTTTGTAAGCACAATTGCTATTAGTCTGGCAGTTAAAAAGACTACTACATGACACCGAACACTCATTGTATTTTGATTTAGGGTCGCCTGAACACCAGTAATAGCTATTGATTTGAAATAGTCCATAATCGGTAGACCCATCAGTGTTTTTATTTGTTGCATCGCAGTTATACGAGCTCTCGTATTTGCTAATACATACCATAGTTCCTAGGGTGCTTTCAGGGAATCCAGAGCGACGCAAATAACTGACAATTTGACATTGAGATTGCACATTTGTAGTCAAGTCTTCTAAACATCGGGTTTGTTGAATAGAGATATATGTCCAATTATGTGCGTCTAAAAACTCGCGAACTTCCGCATCGTATTTTTGCGAAAAAACGTCAACATCTCTCGCTAAAACCCATAGTGCTAGTTCAGTAGGAGTTGTTATAACACTGTATTGATATTGCCCCCCGACTACTTCTCCCAGCTTTACTATCCAATAAGGCGCATCTTTAGGCGTTCCTTCTAAATGTACCATCAATTTACCAGGTTCTAGTTTGTGCTCATAATAAGCATATCCGCCAATGGGTTGCAATTCGTTTTTCAAAGACAATTGTGAATTAAATACGCTGACATTTCCGGTGTCTAATACACCATAGTCCGCGGTAATACATTTTCCATAGCCTTGAAATGTGAAATCAAATGGCGCTCCGTAGACCTGAAACCAATGGCCAATATATTGCGATACATCCAGTTCTCTCACTGTGTCGGTGAAAGAATACCCGCTGTAAAATAATGTGCAAATAATGAATAATGCGCTAAAGAACATTTTATCTGTTTATATAATATTTTTACATAACACTATTCGTTTATATATTTTTGTTTTATTGATATATATATCCGTATATATATTCATTTTCATCTGGATATCTAGTTCCGCATAACGTATCAATCCAATATTCTCCGAAATTATACCGCCTATGTTTATGATGCAATATATGATGATTACCCACCAACCATGAACACCGATTATCGTGTCGCATGTGTCCCCTAATATGTGTAAAAATAACGGCGTATAAAAATGCCACAAGAGAACATTTAGTTATAAAAAATGGAATTATTATACCAAGAGGTTCAATCATATTTTCTACGTAATGACCAATGTTTGTATCCCTATATGTAAGCAAGTTATGAGGTGTTTCGTGATGCAATTTGTGTATAATGTAAAAGCGATTGTTGTGTAATACAACATGTATTGCATAAAACCACACATCATAACATAAGACGTGAAACAAAAAGAGAATAATCATTTAATGGACTACCCGATTTATACTAACATAACAAAATATTTAGTTTGTATTACACCGACGCTAAATATTTTGCCAAATGGGGGTACTTATAATATTTTATAGTGTGCAACTTACCTAGTAACACTTAGAGCAAAAGGATTGCTAGAAAGTGCAGACAAAATGTCAGGTGTATTGCGGTCTAATTGAATATTTTGATATAGACTAGAACTAGGATGACCTGCTAATGTTCCCATATTCGCCACATCGGGGGTCTGGTATGGCATTGTAGGCGCAACCGCGCGATTATTAATCAGAGAACTATCCCGGTCAACTTGTCGCATATTAATATTTCCATTCATTAATGCCATATTTCCAGGAACTAATCGGCCATTAATCGTGGACGATTTTACGTCGTTATTGCGTTGTCTATATTCGGCGTCATATGTACGAGCGCCTCGGCGGTCAGCCCCGGCGGCGGCAATACCTGAATAATAAAAGTTGCCAGTAGTTTGCCGTGCATTTTGTATAGCTTGTTGTTCGGATACTTGGTATGCACCCCCATTTTGGCCAGCATTTACATTTAAATGAAACTTGGAGTTCTCCGTGGTTTCGCGGATGGTAGTTCCTGGTCGGTCAGCCGGATTAAAAATATAGGATTCTGAAACAGTAGTTTTAGCATTTTGATAGGGTCGCAAATTACCAACTGTGTTTTCTTTACGCGATGGACGAATGGCGTCCATTACAGGTGCAATAACTGCACCTATAGCACCTCCGATTGCCCCGAAATATCCGCCGTTTTGGTTATTTGCTGTGCGATTATTGTTATAGGCTTTTGTGGATTTAATACCATAGTCGGCATCATGTGCCCAGTTTCGTCCAACTGCAGAAGCCGCCGCGAGTGGAACTGCACCCAATTCTATATTTTGAGAGGGCATATATTCACCCGGGACATAGGCTGCAGAATTAGAATAACCGGCTCCACCTGCATATTCCACGGCAGTTTCTGGACGAGTTACAGCGCGTTCAATTGGAACAGCATGTAGGGTTTGACCCTTTCCTACACCAGTGGTAGTTAAATATCTCTCTGGACCCATATCAAAATAGGTGTCTGGGCGATTTTTT
>Ga0214919_10003963_pt1 | contig 21906 bp, 12 predicted proteins | sample LL1503_MetaG_FD_177994 | JGI IMG/M metagenome (GOLD analysis project Ga0214919, IMG submission 177994) | Freshwater microbial communities from Lake Lanier, Atlanta, Georgia, United States - LL-1503 | ecosystem: Environmental > Aquatic > Freshwater > Lake | place: USA: Georgia | collected... | reverse complement strand
ATATTTTTAACATCAATTGCTGTATAAAAATTTTCATACATCATCAATGGTAATAATACTTTTTCTGATTTATAAAAACGTATTGATTCTTCTATTGATTTAAATCGATCCATCAAACTTTTATTTGCACTGAATAATCCAACTTCCACATTTTTTTTCATAGAAATATTCAAATAAGTTTGTATACTACTTCTAGTAATTTTATTACCATACGTATAATATAAATCTTGTAATATTATTATTAATCTTCGAATATCATATTGCGAATAATTTATAATATCCATTAATGTTTGTATACAATCAAATTTAATATTGTATTTTTCTATAATATATTTACTTACCAATAATAGATCATTTTCTGTTGGCAATGGTACTCTTATATTAAGACAATCGGATGTATTTAATGTTGTTATCAACTTGGAATGATTTAAATTTGTTAAAAATATTATAGGTAATAACTTTTTTGCACAATTATGTGCAAAAAAATCAATAATATTTCTTTTTTCACTTGGAGATGATATTAAATTTGCATCATTAATAACTAATACTATTTTTTCATTTAAACCAGTTATAAAATTCGAAAAGAATTCCCAAGATTTATCATTTTCTAAATAGAGCATATGATACTTCATATTTAATTTTTTAATACTATTTTTAACGATTGTATTTTTACCTGTACCAATACCTCCATTTATTATCAGGCCAATATATTCATTTGGAAAATTTTCCAACCATTTGATTATTTGGTTTTGAAAATTTTTATTAATATTAATATCAGCGTCTTGCTCATACCATATATTCATTTATTATAATATATACTTAATAATTTAAGTTAATATTTTAACGTATTAAACAAAATATTTATCAAATTTTATTTATATATATATATATTATGATAGTAATTGTAATATTTTAATTTACTATTTCTATTGTAATAATAAATTTATACAATAAATATGTAAAAATATCTAGATCTTGTAATATATTTTTTTTGTGTAAAAAAAATATTTTTCTAATATATATACAATGAGTCGTTCACATGAATATACTGATAAAACACCTAATTCTGTTAAAGCCGAAGTTGATCGTCTAATCCGTGAAGGTAAATATCAATTATCCCCCGCCGAAGCGGTAAAATTAAGAGAAAAATTCAAAGATGCCTCTATGTTTGAACTTGTCATGGAACACTTAAATGAATCCCATGTAAAAATTGTAAATGTTGCCCGTAAATATTTCAAATATGCTCAAACACAATTATTAGGCGGTGTAAAAACCATTGATTCTATCTTAAAACAAGCCGTACCTTTTGCCAAAAAAGTACCTTTAACTGATGCTGAAATTGATGCCTTCCGCCGCTTAGTAGAAGAAATGATTGAAGGTAAAACACCCAGTGAAACCAGCACATACCGCCACATTTCGTCGGTTGGTTCGTTATTCGGTGTATCCAGTGTAGAACAAGTAGAAAGCATGAAAGACAATTTATCGTCGGGTGATTTTGCTAAAATCCAAGACGTCATTAGATTAGAAAGCGAATGCAAACAAAAATACCAAAACGTTGTTTTACAATCGGTACAATACAATGATTGTGATTTAATCGCTTACTCGGGCAAATTTGACCAAGAACGACACAACGCTTTACAACACGTACACCCACTTATAGTTGCCTTATACTTACCTAAATTTGATATCATTGAACGAACTACATTACACGCCAACTTAGCTGGCATTGTACGTGCTCGCTACAACCGTGAACCCATCATTAACCAAGTTGACAAAGAATTATTTGCCAACATTATCTTCACTAACAGACGTGAAGTATGCTCGATGAACCCTGCTGAAGATTTATACCGCCGTGTCAAATTACAACACTCTCTCTGGGATCAAGTAACTGCTTTACGTACTGGCCGCTACTACAACATCAATTCTGATTTCTTAACCACATTAGATCAATGCCACTTAACTCACGTCAGCCCAACTAACACAATTGTAAACGACGAAGGTGCCTACTTACGCCGTATCTTTGGCTCTTTTGGCTTAAATACTATCTTATTCAAACTCCGTGCTGATCCCCAAATGTTTGCTGCCACTGTAAACTTAGGTGCGTCTCTCTTCGTACCAACCACACGCGAAGAAGAACGTGTCAGCTATGACTCGATGATTACAATTGATATGTCTGATTACAAAACAAGAAATAATGCACCTTACAACTTCCAAGATCAATTAACTCAACGCACATACTATTTGGATGAAAAAGACAGATACATTGCCGTACAAACTGAAGTACTCGGTGTATACAAAATCATGTCGTTCTATGTACCTCGCCGCAAATCGGCGGTAGTACAACGCCAAACCATCGACGAAAACTCGATCACAGCCAAATTACAAATCAACTTCAATCAATTACCATTAACTATCTCTGGCTTAAGCGAACTCAACGACTACAAAGTAATTGCTCCTGCTCAAATTCGCGTAAACAACAACTTCATCTTACGTAAACGCTCCGTAGTAGTAACCGAAGTTGTAGTATACACATCGCCAACTGATGTCAATAACGTAACTGAATTAATTACAACTTTATCTACTATTGTATATTCGGACAAAACCCAAGAAGTTTTCTACTACAACCCAACAGGTGTATTATCCACATATTCTGGTCAAAATCAACAAGGTCAACAAGCAGTTGGCCGCCCAGATCCCTTCTCTTTAATTAATGCAACTGGTCCCCAAAACATGACCGACTTAAATGCTCAATTCTTAGAAAGCAGACAAGGTACTCTCTTCTTCTACCAAACAGATTAAATTAAATAAATTTAAAATAATAAATTAATATTTATTATTTTATACTTTTGCATATTTAAATGAATCTAAATTATTAGGTAAAAACATTTTACTTCCTTCAGCAGCAGATACAATATCTTTATTTTCATTTGGAAATGTTTTTTGAGGATATCTTGGTTTAACACCATATGGCGATAATAAACTATTTCGAATGTAATATGGATCATCTTGAAATAATACAGATGATGGTAACCATTTATCTGATGATGTTGGTGGTGTTAATTTATTGGTTATTTGATTTGTAGGTGATCCCCAACCACTATTTAATTCAAGTACACTTGGTGTATATAACATACTTGGTGTATTTATAGTACTTTCTAAATTCATAGTACTTGGTGCACTTAATGTATTTGCATTATTATTCGCCCAATCAAATTTATAATCATTTGGTTTTTCTGATTCAAATTGTTCAATATTCATACTTGGTGCTACAAGATGTGATTCTATTCTAGTTTCTAAATCTTTTTGTATACTAGGTGTCATATCATTTATATCACCATTTGTTGAATAATAATAATTTGATGCCATATTTGGTAAATAGATATTCTCATTTAAATATGTTTTTGATGTTAATGCAGATACAGAACGTAAGTTTCCACTTGATTCAGGTAATTTATTTAATGTCATTGGATTTTGAACATCATCTAAATATTTTAAATAAAATTGTATTTCTTTCATGATTCGTGGTACACAAAATTTAACAACATAATTATTTAATTCTTTTAATTGTTCATTTAAATTATTGCCATTACTTCTTGCTTTTGAATGATAAATACTTTCCATGATCATTCGTAAATCTTTTTCATTTTGATGAGGTATTCTATATTTATTACCTGTTGATGTAAATACTTCATATATCATTTTTTCTTGTAAATATGTAATATTTTCTTGTGAAAAAAATACCTTTTTTAATTGATCTATATTTGTAACTGCTCTAGGTGAATAATTATACGCTGCTTTTTCAAAAAATTTATCAGGATGATTATTTGTTAATAAAAAAATAGGTAACCCTGAATTTTGTTCTATTTGACTATTCATATTATATTATAGATTATATTTATAATATAATATTTAAAAATCTAATTCATATGTTTCTAATTCATCTGTAAATTTTTTATTAGATTTTGTAACTTGTTCAATCACATTTTGTGATCTTTGTAAATCTGCAGTTTGTTTTTTAGATTCTGTTAAAATATTTAATTTAAAATTATCTGAACCTGAAGGTTTATTATATGATAAAACTATATATTGACGATCATCTTTATTCGTTGTATCGATTTTTGTTATTATACCCCATCTATTCGTATCTACACACGCTACTAATTCACCTACTTCAAAATCATCAGCATCTGTTAAATTACTTTTTTCAACTGTTGTTAATGATGTACCAACCCGATTGTGTAAAAATTCTCTAAATTCTTTTAATAATATTTTCATAAATATATCGTTTACTATATTTATATAGTCTATTTCTAAATCAATATTTGGATCAGGATTAGATGTTAATTTATTAAGTTTTTCTTGAATATCTTTAATTATATTTTTTACATTGTCAATTTTATTATATTTTTGTAATAATTTTATTTCATTATCTATTTTTTTCTTTATGTCAGCAATTGGATCACCACCTATCATATTAAAATTATTGTTTCCTCCACTGAATGTTGCTTTTGCTTCTGCTTCTTTTAATTCTCTTATTAATATTTCTTCATCGGCGTTTGCACTTTTCATATATTTCCATATTTCTTCTTGATTATTGTTAAGTTCTTTTTCTAAAGGTATTAATCCAATACTCATTCTTGCAATTTCTTCTTCTAAATCTTCAAATTCTTTTATTACTTTGTCAATTTCTTTTTCAATTACTTTAATTTTATTTTCTGCTTCTTTAATATCTTTATCTGTAATTAACCTAGAATTCTGTAATTTTTGTTTACGAAAATAGTTAAAATCAGCTGAGATTATTATTCTTTTCAAACCTTCTAATTGATTTAGTAATTTTTCTTTTTCTTCGAATTTATCTTTTTTTTCTAATATTTTTTTCTCTAATATTTCATATTGTTTAGAATAGTTTTCTTTTGTATTTTTTATTTTATTATTAAATTCTTCTAATATTATTTGTTTTTCTTTTTGTTTTTCTTTCAAAATATTTCTTAATTTAATTACATTTATATTTGCTGCTTCTCTTACTCTTTCTCTTGCTTTTTCTCTTGCTTTTTCTCTTGCTATTTCTACATCTGTTCTTGCTGCTGATCTTTCTTTTGTATATATTTTTTTATCTTCATAATATTCATCTCTACAACTTGCTGTATTTTGTAATTCTTGAAAAGCTTTATTTGCTTCTTTATTACATTCTAAATTTCTATCTGGATGTAATAACATCGATTGTTTAAAGTATTGTTTTTTTCTTTCCTCCCAATTACCAACACATTCTTTTACAACTAAATGAGAACAATCTGCACCTCCATTTTGAACTTCATTTGTTGAATTATCATTAGATATACTAATATTATTTAATATTTGTTCACGTAAATTAATATTATTATTTCCTCCTCCTTCTATTCTTAAATTTCTTAAATTATCAACCAATTGGTCTATATCTTTGTCATCTGTATTATCTATATTATCTGTATTATCTGGTACTTCTACTTGTAAATAATCTTCATTATATATTTTACGATATATTTCTTCTGCAAATTTACTTAGTTTAAACCAATTAATGAATAATCTATCTATTTCATTATTTTCTACTTCCATTTCACCATTTTGTACTTTTATTTTCATTTCAATATCTTGAATTCTATCTCTTAACATATTAAATTCTTGAATATCATTTTCATTTAATGGTGATATAGTATTGATATTAATATTAATAATTAAGTCAAGAAAATTGTTAAATATTTCATTATCATATTTTTCTATATTATGCGAAATTGTTAAATTTATAACTGTTTTTATATAATTTAAACATTTTATTTTCCAAAATATTCGATAATATGTAAGTAGTAAATATTTAATTTTAAATAATTTATCAAAATTTAATTCTTCATCAGTAAATTCATTAAGTAATTTATATTCTGCATCTGCATTTTCACTTGCTATTACTTCTGCTTCTGCTTCTGTTTTTTTATCTAGAGATTGTAGTACTTCTCTAACTGCTTTTTTTTTATTTTCCTGTAGTGGTATAAATCTATTTTGTAATTCCTTATTTTTCTTCTCTTCTGCTTCTTTTCTTTTTTTATTTAATATATCTAATTCAACTAATATTTCACTATGAATTTTTTCATTTTCTGCATAATCAGATTTTAATTTATTCAATCTTTCTTCAAGTAATTTTTTATCTTCTTCTAATTTTTTTTTTCTATTTTCATTTTCATCAAATTGTCTACTTTCAATATTCGATGGCTTTATAATAGTAGTATTAGCATAATTTACATCATATGCATCTATCATACGTTGCAAATCATATATTATCTTTGATATAGAAGATATATCATTTTCTACAATGTTTAAATTTGATTCTAAATCTATTCTTTCATTAGATATTTTTTCATATATTTCTTTCATTTCTACTATTTTTTGATCTATACTATTTATTAAATTAATATTATTTAAAGTTATATTACTTTCAAATTTTTTATATTCATCGTCTAATTCTTTTACCAATTTACTATAATTATTTTGTATACTTTTATTTTCTAATTGTATTTTTAACAAGTTTTCTTTTGCTACTTTTACATTTTGTTTTATTGTACTTTCCTTTTCTGATAATTTTTTATCTTTTAATAATAATTTTCTAAACAAATCTACTTCTTTATTATACTTTGATACTATATATGCTTCTTCATTTGGTAATGATGGTAATATATCTATATTTTTTTCAAATTCTGACACATTATCATATTCAAAATATTTTAATAATTTATTTCTATCATCAGATAATTTTTTTATATTTTCTTCTATATTTTTAAGCATACGATCTGCTTCTGTTAATTTAGCTGAATTTTTATCTATATCTTGTTGCGTTCTGTCTTCTGTTTCGAATAATTCCATATCTATATCATCTGCTACTGAATTATTGTCTGCTTTTAATCCCATATCTTTTGATACTACTGATTTAGCTGCTTTATTAAATGCTTTATTAAATGTATCTTCAGCAGATTCCACTGTTGCTCTTTTTAATTGTTCTGCTTTAATTGCATCTGATAATTTTGTGTTTATAGTTGCTAATTTTTCTTTTGCTGCATTAAATATTGCTAATTTTTCGTTTCTATTTTTTTCTGCCACATCTACAGTTGCCTTGTCAATATTGTTATTTTCATATTGTACTCTAATATTTTCAAAAGAATCTATTTCTTTTTTTAGTTCTAGTTCTATTGCTTTTAATTCTGCTTCTGCGTTTGCTACTGCTGCTACTAATTCTTCGACTGATGTATCTTCATTTGTTCTTTTTCTTTTTTGTTCTAATTGTGATTGATATAGTGGTAAATTTGAACTATTTTTTCTTTTTACACCATCTTTCATTTTTAATTTTGCATATTTTATTACATCTTGCTCATTCTCATATGGTAATCTAATTTTCTCAAATATTTTTTTTATTTGTTCATATGAATTTATATTTTGATTTTGATTAAAAAGATTTGTATTAAAAGGAAACTCTTTATTTTCATAGATTCTACTTATAAATTCAAATTTATTTTGAAAATCAATATATCTCTTTTTTATTTCTTGAATATCTTTTGTCATTATATTTTTCCAGTAATTTTCAATTTGTTTACAATCATTATTAATTAGTGGTACATTTATTTGACATAATAATTTTTCACATTTATATAATTCATATCCTACATTAATCCATTTTTTTTTCCATTCATTTATATATTTCTTAAAATATTCTATTTCGAAGTTATTTTTCATTAATTCTGCTCTTGCATCTCTATCTGATTCTTCTTTTGCTATTGTGTTTGCTCTTGCTTCAGCTTCTGCTTCTTCTTCTGCTCTTGCATCCGCTTTTACTTTTTCTGATTTATACGCTTCTGCTATTGCTTCAGCTCTTTCAAGTTTATCATTGCAATCATCTGTTTCCGATAATTTTTTCTTTAATTTTTTATTTTCTTCTGATAATCTTTTTTCAGAATCAGATAATTTATATGGATCTTTTTTACTAGAACTTTCTTTTAATTTTTTATTAATATGTTGTTTGATTTCATCAAATAACTTTTTAATATTTTTAATATGTGTAATTACATCTATATTTAATTCAGATTTAACATTATTGAATAATTGTAATATTCCTTCATCTAATTGATTACCACCATTTAAAATAAATTCATTATTAAATTTATCTTTATTAAATGTTTGTTTTATATTATCTATTATTTTTAATTGATTATCAAACATTTTATCATCTGTTGGATTAATTAATAAATCATTGGAATATGATTTGTATATAATACAATCTAAATCACTATTATTCATATTTGTATTAGGAATAGTACCACCTTTCATATTCATTGCAATTGTACCTTCATCATTCGAATATATATCTGTAAAACCAGAATCTAATAATACCATATAACCATAATTGGGAATATAAAAATTAATATTATTTATTCTATATGTCCAATATCCTCGTACTGTATCATCTGATTTTAATGATTTAATCAATATGTTTGTTTCTGGATCAAAATTATTATAAGACATACCAAATTTATACATGGATAATAATCCTTGGTATGTTTGGAATAATACACTCATCCATACATCTTTACTATGATATCCTGTATTAATCATTTTTTTAGCTAATCCATTATCTTCATATGCTTTAGATCCCCATTCAATAATATTTTGTGTACCACTTTCAGTTAATGCAATTAAACATTTATCTGATGGTAAATGTATATCTAAATCTTCTATTAATTTTGTTAAATCTTTGCTTGAATATTTTTGTAAACCAACCAAATACGTTTGCATTTCTTTTTGATATATATCATTCAATACTTGTTTTTGTTTTTTCTCTTCCTTACTAATAATAACTTTATTTCGTAATCTATTTACTTTTAAAAAATCTATTTCTGTATCTTTTGTTATAAAATATGCATGCAATATAGAGAAATGAGGTGATAATTTTTGTTTAATTATATTATCACGAATTTGTTCATACAATGAAATTTCTCTCCATAATTCAAAAGAATTATATGGTAAATTTTTATATTTACCTACTAATGTTTCTCCAATTGTCATCTGATACACTCTGACATTAATACCAATATTATTTTTTGCACATCCAACATTATAGTTTGCTCGGTCGACCCTTATAGGGTAACACGATCTATATACTAATAATCTTTTAGGTAGTAAACCTAATGGATTTTTGTTAACTTTATCTTCTTTACTAGGTTGTAATTCTAAAATTCGTAAATAACTTAATAGATTTCTATTTTCTTGAGATTTATTACTCATAAAATTAATATTTTCACCATCTGATTGTCTAATTAATATAGATCGTAAATATTGATAGATAATCATTCTTTCAGAAACTGTTGTCATCGTATATTTTAACATCGATTCATCTTTACTTGGTAATATATCTTCTCTAAATTCATTTATTCTTGTTGGATTTGCCAATGATATATTATATGTATTATGAGATAATACATTTGCACCTGGTTGAGCAAATTGACCAAATTGATCAGGTATTGATTGTGATGGTGTTACTCCAAATGAATTGGGAATCATATAATTTACCATTTTAATTATATCTCCTGGTGGTGCTTGTGGTGGTGGTTTAAATTTATTTAATAATTCTGGTGCAATCTTAAATTCAAATGCAGTTTTTGCATTCGATTGTGGAGGTGTATTATCAACTGGATTATTATCATATATTGGCATATTTCTTGTTTCTCTTGTTTCACGTCCTTCATTTCTATCTCTAGTGTATTTAGGAGGAGTATCTATATTAACCTTTTTTTTTTGTTCTTCAATTTCAGGATGTTGTTCTAAATATCTCTCCGCTTTATTCTTTTTTTTTTCATTATCATCTAATGGTGAATATTGCATATTTTTATACACTGGAATTATTCTATCTCTACCTCCTCGTTGAAGCATAGATTGTATTCCATAATTACTAGATGATTGTTGCATAGGATTACCTAAAATATTCTGGATTGAATTTGTATTATTATTCATTAATCCATTTGATGCTTGACTAGGATTACCCAATAAACTTTGAATTGAATTTGTCATATTTTTATTTACTGGTTGGTGCATTGCTTGATGCATTGATTGGTGCATAGGTGATTGCATTGCTTGATGCATTGATTGGTGCATTGGTTGATGCATTGGTTGATGCATTGGTTGGTGCGTTGGTTGGTGCATTGTTTGATTCATTGGTGCTTGCAATGCTTTTTGCATAGACGATTGTAATTGTTGATGCATTTGTGACTGCATGCCATCCATACCAAGTAAATTACCTATATGATTATTCATTTTATTTTGCGAAGATGGTTGTTGCATTGCTTGATGCATTGGTGATTGCATAGCTTTTTGCATTGGTGATTGAAATTGTTGTTGCATTGGTGACTGCATGCCATCCATACCAAGTAAATTACCAATGTGATTATTCATTTTATTTTGAGAAGATGGTTGAGACATTTGTTGAGGCATTTGTTGATGCATAGATTGATGCATGGGTGATTGCATAGCTTTTTGCATTGGTGATTGCATACTACTATCCATACCAAGTAAACTACCTATATGATTTGATTGATTTGATTGATTTGATTGATTTGCTTGAGGTGGTGGTTGTTGTAAGTGTTTTTGTTCAGATTGTGCATTATCCATACCAAGAAAGCTACCAATATTATTTTTATTATTTTTATCTGTATTTTTATTTTTTACAAAATTTAATGTTTCTTCTTCAGGTGTTTCAATATTTAATATTTTTTCAACCTCTTCTCGTGACATATTGTATTTTGATTTCTTACTTTTTTTCTTATTTTTTCTTTTACCACCTGTTTGGATATTTTCTTCTTCTTCTAATACGTCACTTGTAAATAAAGAATCATTTAATATGATTTCACGAGCTGAAATACCTTTTTCATAATTTCTACTAATAAATTCACTTATTTTTTTAGGTAATTTTAAACTCAATAATGATTGTAAAAATGTGTCGATATCATAATATATATTTGGAGATTGTAATTTTTGTTCAATACTAACATTCTCTATATAATCTTTAATTGTAGATTGAAGAAAATTAGTAATTTTTATATCACCTGCTGATTCAAATGCATAATTTTTTTTATTCAATGTATATTGACTCTTTTTATCTGATTTTTTATACATTAAAATTGTATCTATATTTAAATTATTATGTCTAAAAGAAGGATACATTGATTGAATTACATCTAAACAATGTAATACTTGAAATATACAATCTTTATATATTTCTATATTGTTTTCTTTTTCTAAACATTCACGTAATGTTATTAATTTATAAAAGTGTTCACGTATTGATACACTTAACATGTTTTTTACTTTAATTTCGGGATATTTTTTAATAAAAATTTCTAATTCACTTTTTGGTACATCAATATTACAAATATTAATTAATATATTTTTTGTTTTTTTATGAATTACCAAATCACTTAATAAATAATTAATAATTTTATCAACATTTAAAGAAATATTAGGATTTGATTCCTGATTTAATGGATATTCTCGTATTAATATATCTGTTGGTGGATTATTTAATCTTTTAAATACATACGCAGATTCATAAAATCCATTATATGATAAATTCGTGTTAAATACATTATTGATAATATCGTTCAATTGTTTTCCTTTATACATTTTTTTAATAATTGTTAAATCTTCTAAAAAATTTGTAGCTAAAGATGTTGATTCAATTGGTCTTGATTGTATTTTTTGATATAAATATTCATAAATCAATCCTGATAAATAATCAATATCATCAAGTTTACTCATATTTTATAAATAAGAAAAATTTTTGTATATTTCTTATTTATAATATATTTATTATATTTAATATTAATGCTTCTAAATGTAAAGTTTGTCTTTTACCTTGATTAATACGAATATCAAATTTTGAAAAGATATCAATAATATCATATTTTTTATCTAATGCTAAATTTTGATTTAATAACTTTTCTAATAAATATATTAATAAATCATTCATATCAATATTAGACATGTATATTATATAATTTAATTCACGTATTTTTGGCATATTTATTTTATTGCTTAATATCTGATTAATTAATAATTGACCATATTTATGCCAATTTAATTCATCTTTAATATAAATATTATGTTGATAATATTCTAATAACCAAATTGCTTGTTTGATATCATTATTTGCTATCTTCGATAATTCATTCAATCTACATATACTAATTTTTATTGATTCCATTGTTGAAATATGAAATAACACTTTAAATATATCATCCTCTGATGGATTTGCCAATGATATTAAACTACATCTACTTTTTAATGGATCAATTATTCTATGTAATTGATATGAGATAAATATAAACTTACAATTACCCATATATTCTTCCATTGTACGACGTAGTGCATTTTGAGAATGTCTAGATAATTTATCAATTGAATCAATAATTACTAATTTATAATTATACGTATTCGAATTATTAATAGTAATAAACTGAGCAAATTTTTTAATTACATCTTGTAATACATATTTATCAAATGCTGAATTATTTGGTTTAATTATAATATGATATGGACTCTTTTCCAATAAAATATCATCTATTTTATTGCCATATGTATTTACTTGAAATAATGTTTTTTCTGTTTGAATATCACCATATAATTCATTAATCAAACAATTAATTAGTGTTCGTTTACCACTACCATTTTTACCATGAATTATCAAATGTGTTAAATTATTTAAAAACTCTTTTTTCAATAAGTTATTATATGTCTCATTATTAAAAATAATAAATTTTTTGTTATTTATCAAATATTTATCTATTAAAAACATTAATTATTATATTTTAATCTTTTTATCTAGTTATTAAAACTTTATTTTTCATTTTTATTTATTTCCTATATTTAATGAAATATTATTTTGGTGCACATGTAGGTATATCTAAATATGGTCTAGTAAATGCAATTGATGAAATTATTAAATATAATGGTAATTTTATACAAATATTTATTTCAAACCCATTATCTAAAAAAATGCCTAATAGGAGTGATGAAGAATTATCTACATTAAAACACTATGCTAAACAATACGATGTTAAAATAGTTATTCATGCACCATATGTATTAAATTTTGCAAGAAAATTTGAAAAACATAGTTGGAGTATACAATTATTAATTAATCAATTAATTGTTTCTGAAAAAATAGGTTCAATTGGAGTAGTAGTACATTTTGGAAAATATTTACATTTAGATAAATCTGAAGCTATTGAAAATATGTATTTGAATCTTAAATACATATTAGATAATTCACCTGTAAATTCTAAAATATTATTAGAAACATCATGTGGTCAAGGAACTGAATTAGGTTACAGGCTTGAAGAATTTAAAATTATATATGATAAATTCTCTCAAGAAGATAAAAAAAGATTACGAGTGTGTGTTGATACATGTCATGTATTTGTAGCAGGATATGATTTAACTACACAAGATAAAGTAAATGAATTTATTAAATTATTTGATAAATTAATTGGCTGGAAATATGTTGATTTAATTCATCTCAATGACAGTAAATATAAATTAGGAAGTAATCTAGATCGTCATGCAATGATAACTGAAGGTAAAATTGGGATCAAAGGGTTAGGTACCTTTATTAAATTTATTCATAAAGCAGATATACCTTTTATATTAGAAACAATAATAACCAAAGATATATTATTAAAAATACAAAAATATTTTTAATCTATCATAGGAAATAAATATATATTAATATGTGAATCATTAAATTTATTTTGTATTTTAACAATAGTTTCTGTTAATGTCTTATTAATAATAATATCTTCATAATAATTATATTCTCTCAATTCATTTGGATTAATCATAATAATATCACCATTTATTTCAAATTGATCATCTAATCTATATAATTTAATATTTTCTAATTTATAATCATTTGTACATCGATTATCCCTAATTCGGTGATATTTATATTTATTTGCAAACATATTAATTAATGCTTTTTTATCCCATAATAAAACTTTAACATTAGATGGTAAGTTACCATTAATTATATTGAATTTACCAAATATCAAATAATGCATATAAAGTATATAAATACTTAATATTTATATTCAAAACTAATTTATTATTTTCGAATAATTAATACAATTATAAGAATAACGATAATAACAATGATAACATTTAATAAATCATTTGATGTACTATCAGGACTTGTTGTATTAGATGGTGTCAATACATCTAATAATATACTTGGTGTTATACTTGGTGAAAATATATTATATAATATACTTGGTGGAATACTTGGTGGTATACTTGGTGGGATACTTGGTGGAATACTTGGTGGGATACTTGGTGGAATACTTGGTGGGATACTTGGTGGGATACTTGGTGGGATACTTGGTGGGATACTTGGTGGGATACTTGGTGGGATACTTGGTGGTATACTTGGTGGTATTGGCGATGTTGTTGCTATTACTTGATTTCTACACTCCCATGTACATGATCCAAGTTTACAGCATTCGTTTGGTCCAGCTAAACATTTTGATCCATCACCTTGATAACATTCATAATATCCAGGATAATCTTTACTTTCTGTGCTTGATATTGCACCTCCTAATAATGTTTCGCATTCATATTTAGTATACCAACGCATACTAGACCATGTTTTATCGTTAAGACTTTCAGTCCATATATCTTTACCTGGCCAAGTACCATTACTTAAACAATATGAAGGTAAATAAGAAGGAATATTTGAATTACTCATAATATAATATATATATATATTATTTAAAAACAAAATTATATAATTAAAATAAATATAAAAATGTCATTAGTTAATGATTTTAATATATTAGAAGAAAAATTAGATGGAATAAACTTGTCATTTTTTACTTTTTTTACAATGTTTCAAGTATATATTAATAAAAATGAAAATGAAAATGAAAATGAAAATGAAAATAAAAATAATGAAAATAAAAATAATGAAGAGCGTATATTATTATGGTGTGGATATCCAATTAGTAAAACACATGTTGATCCAATAATTGAATATATTGAAGCACAAATACAATGGATACAACAAAAATGTTTATATGTTCCTGATTACAATACAGGTGATTTTATGGAATATAAAATAGAATGTCAAAGACGTATGACATTTTTAGTAAATACTTTATATAAATTAAAATTTGGAGAATATATTCAAGAAAATAATGTAAATTGTATAAATATCTTACAACAAATTCGTGAATTATCTAAGTTATAAATAATATGCAAAATTTTTTGTTTATATAATATATAAACAAAAATGTCTGTAGTTATAACACAATTATCTCCCAGTGCGTCTAAATTTGAATGTGTAACTTCAACAGAACCACGAAAACCTGTAAAACCTCAAACTAAATTATCATGTCAACTAGATAATAACACATTAGGTAGAAATTCGTTAAATTCTAATAAAAATATTATACGTACATATACAAATAATGAATGTACATTATTAGGTAAAATTAATAATTCACCTACTTTATGGTCGAAAAATGGTGAATGCAGAAATCCATCAGGTGATAATTTTATTAATGAAAATGGTATAGTAGAAGTAAATAATACTAATTATTCAATTGTATGTACTGATGACTCACCTGTAAATGAATCACCTACTTATTTACCATCATATTGTTATAGTAATAACAAATTATTAGGTAAGCTTATAATTAATAATGAAGGAAATCCTGTACGAATATATGAAAATAGCGAATGTAAAGAATTTAATGGTGACTGGAATCAATATGATGGAACCTGTATGTCATTAAATAAACCAGATACAAATTATACTGTTGCACAATTTTTTGATCAAGTAAATTATTCAAATGATTGTGCATTAAATCCAACTATATATGATGAATAAATAATTTATACATATGTTTATTAAATTCATTATATGAAAGTATACTATCATTAGATAATAAAAATAATTTACTAATATGTGTATCAATAATACACATATTATTAGAAGATAAAACTTTTAAATTTTTTAGATTGATATAATCATGAAAATGACTTATAAACTCATTTCTTGACATTAAATAATTACTGGGAATTTCTACACCATTATCTCTTAAAAATGTTTGTGCTTTTATTGGTAAGTAAACTGGTAATAGAATATTCGGTATTTTATATAGTTCTTCTTGATGATTACAATTAGAACATGTAAATTTTCGTTTTTTGTAGATATCTAATTCTGCTTCTAACATTTTACGTTTAATATTACGGGTAATCATTTTTATTATATTAAATAATTATTTATTATAATAATTATTTAATTTCAATTTTTAGTATATGTATTTAGTACATACTACTGAATTAAAATATATCAAGAATATATTAGAAGATGGTGAATTAAAATCAAATAAACTAACCACTAATATTGAATGGGGTGATGGTGTATATAATAATGATATAAATAATTTTGTCTATTTTGTAACAACAGAAAAATTATTTGATAAAAAAATACTTGGATCTGTTATATTATATCTAAATTCTGACTTGATATATAATCGAACATTTTATGTTTCAACAACGTGGAGTAATACACCAGATAATCTTGGTGAATGGTATTCAAATAAAAGATTCCAATATAAAAGAAAATATTCAAGATATTATGATAAATACAATCAAATATTATCTAAATTATATAATTATAGTATTAATGTATTACCAAACGGTAAAGGTTTTCAAGTATTTCAACAAGTTGCAATAAAAAATAAAGTAAATATTAAAGATAAATTAATTGGTATACAATTTCAATCTAAACCATCTGATAAATTAATACAATATATTCAAACAAATTATCCTAATGTTAAAATTATTTTTTAGTTGTTTTTTTAGCCGCTGGTTTCTTAGCTACTACTTTTTTTGCAGCTTTTTCTGAAGCTATTTTTTTACTCTTTTCAATTGCATCTTTAGTAGCTTTTAAATTTTGTTTTGCAGTAGGTTTAGTCATAGTAACATTTGTATCTGTCGGCTGATACTCTTTAATATATACTTCTTTAAACTCATCTAATTCATCCATCCAAATTTCTTTTTCTGATTTAGATGATAATAATTCTATTTCTTCTTCTTTATTCTCAATCTTTTCTTTTAATTCTTCTATCTTTTCATATGTGAATGAATGAATTGGTAAAGTTAATAAATAATCATATTTTTCATCACCAAAAGTTGGATATTTTCGTTTGATTAGTTGTGCAACAATATCATCTCTTTTCTTGCGATTTACTACTACTTTATCTACTAATACATCTTCAATGAATTTCATTTTCCATTTTAGTAAATCTAATTCTTTCTGATATTTACCCAAGAAATATTCTTTTCTCTTTGTATATCCCTCTAATCGTACGTGATAAAATTCTTTCAATATATCATTGACATTATCATATTTCTTAATTTTATCATCTTTATCATACAAATGCATATTGGTAATACTAATCTTTTTAATCAATTTAAATTTTTGTACTAATTCTTTCTCCGATAGATCATCTACTATTTTACCATCTAATGTAATTCTAAAATTTACATACTCGTCCGTATTTTCATTCGTAAATTTAATAATTTCTTTCTTTTCTTCCAAGTCATTTAAAAACTCTTTGTATACTGTTGTCCATGTTCCAATTGGTAATTCAGTAATTATTAAATCACTACCAACACATTCATAATTACCCATAATACTATATGTTTTATCTTCTTGAGATATTTTACCCTTGAATCCATGAAAATATGGTTTTAAATCTTTTAATGGTTTATCATTCATCATATTTTTAATATTATCAATCAAATCAAGTGGATTATATGGTAATAATTGTGTACTAAATCCTGTACCAATACCTTCTGCACCATTTACTAGAATCATTGGAATAATTGGTAAATAATACTCTGGTTCAATTGCTGTACCATCATCATCCATATAATTTAAAATTGGATCATCTTCTTCACGAAATATTTTACGTACAATTGGATTCAAATATGTAAATATATATCTTGGCGATGCAAAATCTTTACTAGTTAATCTAGTACCAAATTGTCCAGATGGTACCAATATATTAATATTATTTGATCCTACAAATCGTTGTGCCATATTAATAATTGCCATATTTAAACTTTGTTCACCATGATGATAACATGTTTTATCACTAATAAAACCTGTTAATTGTGCTACTTTAATTTCTGATTGTTTTGTAAATAATTTACGTAAAATAGTACCGTACAGAATTTTTCTTTGACTTGGTTTTAAACCATCGACCATTGATGGAATACTACGCTTAATATCATCATTAGAAAAATGAATTAATTCTTTATTCACAAAATCATTATATGGTACTTTTTTAATATCAGGTGTTAATATTACATTTTTATTATATTTCATTAACCATACTTTTCTATCATCTGCTTTTTTCTTATCAAATGCTAATATAATTGCATGATGACAAGGATGTCCAATCTCAATAGATTCAGATGATTCAGATTCTTGATTCTTTTTATTATCTAAATCATCTTCTAACTCTTCACCTACTGTAGGTCTCCATAAATAATGGATTAATTTATCTTCTAAATTTGCAAAGTATTCTTTTCCTTCATCACGGGTACTAGTACCTAACCCTTTATAATATTTAATGTGATAACCTGTTGATGATTTTTCTCGCCAATCATTATACTCTGTTAAATTGTAAAATATTTTTACATCTTTACCTTTTGATGCTTTAACAATAGGTGTTGCTAAGCATGTAATAAATCCATCTATTTTCAATAAAGATGGCCAAAAATATTCAAAAAAGTTAATTAATAATCCCTTAATATGAAATCCATCTGTATTATGTACAATCATTTGTCCAATGCCTGCTTGGAAATGATGATTTGCTGTTTCAAGATCATATACATCACATTCTTGAATACCAAGATTTATAATTTGAATAATTTTATTAGGATTAATATCTAATTGCTGATTTGTTATTGTTAATGAATATAGATTATCATGATAATTAATATATACATTATAATCTATACTTTTTGCAATAATATATAATTTTTGTGCAAGTAACTTATCATCTATTTTAGGAGATATATACGTATTATTTACAAATTCACACTTACGTAAAAATCCTTGCATAAATATTTTTTTTGTATTTTTTATTGTATTTAACATCATCATTGGAATATTATTATATTTTTTTGTTTTACTATCATATAGATTACACCCCATTTTATATGAATCATCATCGGATATATCAAACGATGTAAAATCACTTATTTCATCTGGAAAAGAATGTAATAATTCATCTGTTACATGAATATTTTTGGGAGAAATTTCATTACCTTGGATATCTAACAAAGAATGATCTTCTGTTACATCTACTGCACCACAATTTGTAATAATTCTATATATTGATTTTTTCACTTTATGTTTTATTACTTCATTTATTTGTGTCCAACCTTTTTCAGTCCAAATATCATATATACATCTACCGTAATATTTATTATTTATACTATCATATATCCAATTATATGTAAGATTATTAATTGTTTTAACTTCAATTGTATCTCCCTTTCGTAGTAGTAATGGTGTATCTCCTGTTACACTATCTTGATCACATAATGTAATAATACCACCATAACGCAATTCTGATACATCGCAGATTTTAGATGTATTTGTATCATCATCTTTTGTTTCTTTTACATCTTTACCACTTAATACATATTTAACACCATGTTTTAATCCTAAAATCTTCTTCAAGTTAATAATTTCTTCATTACCCAATAATTCTTTTGGACTTGCACCACGTACATTTAATAATTTTCCTTTTAATGGAAAAATACCATATTTTTGATTTCCAACAACTCCTCTACCACTCATAGCTAATGCTTTTGCACTATCACCCTCAGTTAAAATTAATTTACATTGCAATGATTTTTTAGTACCTGCCCATTCAGCATCCTCTAATTTAGGAATACCTTTAATTGCATTTACTTTTTTACCATCGGTTTTTTTCATAAGCAAACTTTCTTCTTTAAACTTTAGGTAATCTAATAATACATTTAATATACCAGATGTGCTAATTTTCTTTAAAAATTTATCAGAAATTTCACATGATGATCCAAATTCATTTTGTTTTGTTTTCAATGTTTCTTTTGTTTGACTAGTAAAACTAGGATTTTCAATAGTACAATTAATAAAAATCATATAATGATCTTTAATAGAATGTGACTTTATTTTATTAATTGCATCTTTGTTTTTCTTCTCTATTTGCTTTTGAATATTATTAATTATTTGATCATTAATGTAATCAACATGAGATCCACCATGATAAGTACAAATATTGTTTACATGAGAAATATGTTCAAATCCACCATCTGGTCTATATATAAAACTAATTTCCCATCTATCTTGTTTTTCATAAATAATATCAGGTATATTTTCTGTCTCAAAGTATAATTTAATATAATCTTGAAATGTTTTAATTAAAATTAATTTATTATTCAAATACACATTTATATTTTCTAACGTACCTGCTAAGTCATACACTCTTTTTTCAAAAAGTGCAATCATATCTTTTGAAAGTTCCTTAATACCAAATTTTTCAAAATCAGGTTTGAATACAATTTTAGTAAAACTAGTAATTGCAGTTTTTAATTCTGTAATAACTGGCTTGGTACGTTTACTCATATTATCTGTAAATTCTTGATAAAATTTTCTTTTTCTTTTTCCATCAACCGTTTCAATAGAAAAAAATGTAGAAAAAATATTTGTTAATTTAGCACCATATCCATTGCGACCGCCTGTAATGCGTTTTTGTGTATCATCATAATTTGTTGAAGTTAATAATTCTCCAAAAATAAGTTCTGGTACATAAATTTTATATTCTTTATGAATTTCAACATCAATACCTACACCGTCATTAAATACTGAAATTTCATTATTTGAAATTGTAATCTTAATGTTTTTACAACTTGTATCATTTTTAGAATGATCACTTGCATTAACAATAATTTCATCAAAAATCTTATATAACGCAGGTACATATTGAATTTCTTGCTTAACTATTTTTTCATTTTCATGAATATATAGTTTTTCTGTTTGAAGTTTAATATCTCCAACATATGTATCTGGACGAGTTAAAATATGTTCTAATTGTGTTTTTTTCTGATATTTTGACTCGATTGAATTATCCATCCTTTATTTATTATCTTAATTAACATTTCTTTAAATTTAATATTTTCAATATTCAATTTTTATGTATCTATGAATTTTAATATTGTTATTCAATAATAAAATTTAATAAAAAATATTATAAGGGGGGTATTAATAATAAATAATATATAGAATATTATTTATTAGTTTAATATAACTTATTTATTTTTTGCCACCGTTTTGGGCAGAGTTGCCGCCATATACCATCATTTCAACAGATCTTCGGGATTTTCTGGATTTTTTGGATTTTCTGGATTTACGGCGTTTGCCACCTTCTAATGCAGGTACAGCTACATCTACAACGGCATCACCACCTTTCATCGATCTTCTGGATTTTCTGGATTTTCTGGATTTGCGGCGTTTGCCGCCTTCTTGGGTAGCAGCTACAACGGCTTCACCACCTTTCATCGATTTTTTCGATTTTCTGGATCTGCGGCGTTTGCCGCCTTCTTGGGCAGCAGCTACAACGGCTTCACCACCTTTCATCGATTTTTTTGATTTTCTGGATCTGCGGCGTTTGCCTCCTTCTTGGGCAGCTACTTCACCACCTTTCATCGATTTTTTGGATTTTCTCGATTTGCGGCGTTTGCCTCCTTCTTGGGCAGCTACTTCACCACCTTTCATCG
>Ga0214919_10003962_pt1 | contig 21919 bp, 22 predicted proteins | sample LL1503_MetaG_FD_177994 | JGI IMG/M metagenome (GOLD analysis project Ga0214919, IMG submission 177994) | Freshwater microbial communities from Lake Lanier, Atlanta, Georgia, United States - LL-1503 | ecosystem: Environmental > Aquatic > Freshwater > Lake | place: USA: Georgia | collected... | reverse complement strand
CCTCAACCACTTCTTCTTCAACCACTTCTTCCTCAACCACTTCTTCCTCAACCACTTCTTCCTCAACCACTTCTTCCTCAACCACTTCTTCTTCAACCACTTCTTCCTCAACCACTTCTTCCTCAACCACCTCCTCCTCAACAACTTCTTCGACCACTTCTTCTTCTACCACCTCCTCTTCAACAACTTCCTCAACAACCGCTTCTAATTCGGTTTGAAGTTCTTCCACAAATGCTTCTTTCACGATTTCATGCAAAACAGGTTGTTCATCTTCAACATTAGACTTACGAGATTCCTTCCGCTGCGCTTCAGAAGTCTCTTCAGCGAATCCTCGAACGCCTACCACTTTGTGTCCGGCGTTCTTCGCAAATTCAATCGCATCAGATTCATCGTCGATTTCAATAACCGGAATATTTTCTTGCTTTATGTGTTGGCGAAGTTTTTTGCTACTTTTCTTGGATTTCTTTTCCTTGATTGGTTCTGGTTCTGGTTCTGGTGCTGACGCTAAAGCAGGTGAATGCATCTCCGAGAAAATCTTGGTCAACAAATTCAACAGGTCGCGGTTCGTTGCTTTTAGTGCTTTGTATTTTGCATTTAATTTTCGGTATTCGGGACTCATTTTAAAATGGTTGTGGGTTTCAACCAAAATAGTCATTTGTTCGGCGAGTGATGGCATTTTTGTTTGTTTGCTTGTTAAAAGAGATATCGCGGTTTATTGGTTATTCTTAAACGCGTTTTTTCTTTATATGATTTAGCAAATGTATATTTCATCGACCACACCCACACCGTTTTTCTTGCGGATTCCACGATTTTACCGAATTCCATTCGGTGACATGAAGTCCGTCGTTCACTAAATAGTACAATTTGTGGTTGAAATATTCGTCGGGGTAGCAAACGATTTTGTCGGGGTCGGGATTGATATAGGCAGACCACCAACTATATGTACTATTTGCGATTATATGGTGTTTGCAATGACTCATTATCGCCATTTCCTCTATGTCGGACAAGGTGATATTGGAAACCTGATTGAAATGACGGAATTCGAATGAGAAGTCGGAATCGTTTTGCAACGCGTCGATTATTTTATTTGCGGATTCCGTCGATTTTCGTTCGTAGAAACACAGCACATTGATTTTGCGGTGGGTGTTTTTAAGTTTACTGACCAGATGCAAAAGCGCATTCTTGTAATAATATTCGGTCAAGAGCACGAAATAGCACGAGAGGTTTTCGTAGTCTCCTCGGCGAATATGCAGACTGATTGTTGTATTTTCCGGCGAAAATATGCCGATTGTTTGAATTCGCGAGAGTGCCTCAGAACGGAGTCGGTCGATTTCCAATATACGGAATATTTGCGGTTTATACTGGTCGAATAATTGATAGTGCTGGTAGAATCCGATTAGTTTTACATTGCAGTTTTCAGGTATTGGCACGCCTCTCGCGATATCGTCTTCCGAAAATTCTTTCAGCGAATTCGCATATTCGGTTTCACAGAGACCAATGGATTCTGCACAATGATTATCTAAATTGGGGAACGCGGGATATTTAGAAAGAATGAGAGGACGATTGAGTTTGGCGGAGTATGCAATGGCAGCAGCAATCTCGAACATTACATTTCCTAACCCGCCCCAATATCTAACCGTGATGGTGTTCATTTTCAAATATAGTAAGAGATTTGAAAATGATTTGAAAGAATAGACACGCTAATTCGCGATTCCAAACGTGTTTTTAATAATACTTGCTTTACTCGGTCCTTGTGGTTGCTCGCTCTGGCGCTTTACTTTATAAACCCCCGACGTATTTCCGGTTTGCGCTTTGATACCGTATATTTTGGTGAACGCATCGTCGGCATCTTCGTGCAATTCCGGCAGTATTCGCGTGAGAGGTTTGTCGATAACCAACAGCAAATGCTCGGTTTTCAATAGTCGGCGGTATTCTTGTATTGTCAAATTTCCATAGAATTTATCCAACAAATAATGTGGGTCAGGGGCGGGTTTAATATTTTTCTTGCAGTCATATACTTTGCTGTAAATCTGGTTGAGAAGATGGTAGCGGTCGAATTTGGTGGAATCGTCGATGGTTTCTTTCATTAAATAGGCGACGGCGCATTCGGGGCGGCAAAAAGAACCATACCCGTAAATAGTGCTGTCCATTTCATATTTGGGGATATAACAAGGTGCATTGTCGAAATCATAAGTGCACCAGAAACACGCGGATTTTTTCTCCGAATTGAGAGTGTTTTTATATAATTGGATTTTCAATTGCTTTATTTTTGCGGACATGTCTTTCACATTGACATCTTCCGAGTCGTCTTTAATCGTATTTTTAATATTGCGGATTTCCGTTTCCATAAGTTCATCGGGGGGTGTGTGTGTGGTTTCATGGGATTCCGAGTTTTCCACTTGTTGAGAGGTCAAGTTATCTAAATTTATTTCGTTTTTATGAGTCAATATATCTGGCGGTTTCGCATCTGAGCGTATCAAACTACCGAAATTCTTTTCGCCGTCGTAATATTTAACCTCTGGAGGCGCCGACGAATTATATTCGAGAGGATTACTTATCATCCTACTCAGTTTTTCATTGTATTCCCGCAAATCACTAACTGAGCATTTTAAATTTAAAATGACGTTGGTGAGAGGAGGAGTCGTAACCGCAGTAGATACTTGCTGCTTTGTCACGATTTTACTTCCTCTCGTCTTTTTCGCGGGTTTTGTTACAGGCGCCTTTGATTCATCCTGGTTTACCGCCTTTACCTTCTTTGATGCTGCTGGCATAATAATGTATATGATTATACAAGTTTAGTAACGGATTATTTATGTAGATTTTAAATATATTATACGCAAAAGAGATAAATCTGCTGCCTTATAGACAATAAATAATGGTCGATAAATCTTTGAATAATATCAAGACCGAGGTCTCTTTACCTTGGGTCGAAAAGTACCGCCCGAATCAATTCGAAGACATTGTCCTCGACCCTCTCAATCGCGAGTTCTTCCGCAATGTCATTCAAAAAGAGCATTTCCCGAACCTGTTGTTTTATGGTCCACCCGGCACCGGAAAAACGACAACTATCATCAATCTAATTCAGGAATACCAAGCAAAATATACGCGAGTGAATAAAGAAACCGTTATTCATCTTAATGCGTCGGATGAACGCGGCGTCGACATCATACGCACACAAATCCACCAATTCGTCCGGTCATGCCACATATTTGAAACGGGTTGCAAATTCGTCATTCTCGATGAAGTCGACTATATGACTAAAAATGCACAACAGGCACTCAAAACGCTACTGCAAACCTCTCAACATAATGTCCGATTTTGTCTGATTTGCAACTATATCAGCAAAATCGACGAATCTTTGCAGCGCGAATTCATTAGCGTCCGATTCAACCAGTTACCCCCCGCCGAAATACGGCAATTCATTCGGCGCATAGCAGACGCCGAGAATCTGTCAATGGACGCCGACGACGTCGAACTATTGATGGCGAGTCACCAGTCTGATATTCGCAGTATGATTAATTTTATGCAGTCGTCGTATTTCGGCAAAACCATTGCGTATAAACAAATATCCTCTCAAGAATGGTCGGAATTATCGCGACTGATTATCGGCAAAGAAGACTCCCCATTCTCCGGCGAAACTTCCTATGCTCATTCGTCGCTCAGGAATTGTCCAAAATATATCGAGAATATGAGTATTTTACATAATCTCAATAAGAAACAGATTTTGCTTAAATACATGGACCATATTATACGCAAATTTCCGAGCATGATTTTACCGGAAATTGTGGATGTTTTTGAAAAGGTAGCACATTCATCAGACGATATGCCGTGCGACGAATTGGTCAATTATTTCGTCACTAATTTTCGATTTTCATTCGATGAAAATGCGTCACATCTCCTGAAAATGAATCTATAGGATTTACGGACTTCGAAGAAGGTAGTAAGTCCGAAATTTTCAGGAGATGCGACATAGGAACATCGAATGAAAATGGGTTGACGCTAATTGAATATACTGACATCCTGTTCATAATAAACACTCATTCTCAATTTTAATACGGTCATGAATTCACTGGAAGGCGACGCACTGTTCGGGTCAAACAGCGCATTCGATGATTGAATTTTTGCAGTGGGTCTGCAATTCAAATTATCAGATACGAGAGGAATATCGGTTTCGTTTGTCACTTTTGACGGCGATGGTGGCAATATCGGAATAGGGGTTTTCTTGTTTTTTAGTTCGCCGTTTTTTTTGGAAATTTTTAGCATATTCAGATATATATAGGCGCCATTTTGTTTGCGTCCTATACAACTGAAAATTAAACAAAATTGAAAAGAACTTAAAGAAAGAGACGCTAAATATATTAGAACTAACTTAAAGAACTTTATATCTATTCAAAAACCCATTAACCATGACCATGCAAGTTGAATTGTCTACCATCGACGATGAGTGGGCGTATTTTGCGAAGAACGCCGGACACGAAGTGGCAGGCGTTCGAGGATTCACTGGAGAGATTTCTTTAGCGCAGCAGAGGGAATCTCGTAATTCGAATATGATGAAACCGGACCGTGACTTGGATGTGAAAGTGAACGCCGTTGTAGGGTCCGATGCTTGCCCGGTCTTATCTGAAGAAGAAATCCGACACTTAAATCTTAAAGAAGCACCTAAATGTAGCGAACTACATATTTCCACGAAAACCAAGGTACTGTATTTGAATTGCCCTATCGACACGGATAAAACCTTCTGGCGAGTCCCCGTCATTGATTACTGGCGCCCTATTGAAGGCGTTATCAAGAAGCAGACCAAAATAACGTCGCTCAGTCAAGAAGAGTTGGACGAAAATCTGGAGAGGATACGCCAGTGCGAGCACTATAATACGGAAATGATTATCAAAAGCGCGAGCACGAAACAGACGATGGCGATGGACGAGAACGGGGGGCAAACGACGTCGACGAAACGCCTAAAGTTCAAGGACGACCGCAAAATAACCATCGGCATATCGAAAAAGGATATCATGAACTGTCGAGTCAAACAGAAAAAAGCATTCATGAATTGTTTTGCTATGATTATCCGATTCAAGTATAAGGAAGAGTTTAGAGAGGTTCACGTCAAAGTGTTCAATACGGGGAAATTGGAAATACCAGGCGTACCAGATGATAATATGCTGCGCCTGGTAAGGGAAAAGGTGATTGAATATTTGCAACCGCATTTGGAAGTGACTGGTACTCTCGAATATATTAAAGGTACGGGCGACGACGGCGACGAGGATGTCCTTATCAATTCGGGATTTCATTGCGGGTTTTGCATCGACCAGAAGGCATTTTATTCGATTTTGAGGAGCGATAAATACGGGATTGAGACGTCGTATGATTCGTGCCATTATCCGGGGATTCGCTGCAAATATTATTATCGGAATGATTTGCCAAAAGAGCATCCCGACCAGGGGCGGATATGCTTGGCGGATAATGGGATTAAACTGAGTCAACTGGAAACAATTAAGAAATATACGTGCGTTTCATTCATGATATTCTCGACGGGGAATTGTTTGGTGGTGGGGAACTGCTCGAAGGCAGTTTTGCTGCATGTGTTTGAGTTTATCAAACGGACTTTGGAGGTAGAATATCGGGCAATTTGCCTGCCGAATGAAATGGTGGTTGCGAAACTAAAGAAGAAGAAACAGAGGAAGAGAACGGTGCATATGCAGATGCATTATTATTCAGCACTTTGATGAGAGGTACGTGGGTATGTGATTATTATGTGGATATTTTTATATTCTCCCGCGAAACTTCCTTTGTCAGTTTCTGCGTAGAACGCCGGACACGAAGTGGTCAATTCCTATGCTCATTCTTCGCTCCGGAATTGTCCATTCGACTTACGAGATTCCCTCCGCTGCGCTACAGAAATCTCTCCAGCGAATCCTTGAACGCCTACCACTTCGTGTCCGGCGTTCTACGCAGAATTGGACGACACAAATACAAATTTCGCCAAATCATCCGCCCCACGTTTCCACCGCTCTTGCTCGGCAATTTCAGTCAGAACCATACCACTCAACGTCTTCAAATACAAACATGCGGGTAAAACCGCAATTGTATCGATTCTCTTCTTTTCCTGTTTTTTTATCTGTTTTTTTATTGCTGTCAAAAAATCCATGTATTCTTTTTTATCCATTTTCACAATTGTATCCTGAGCGGTTTCTATGAACATAAACAAGTCACTGTTCAAATCGTTCGGTTTATGAGAGGAAGAAGACCACAGCAAAAAGTCTATCAAATGGGCATCCACGATTTCCATTTGGTCTGTTAACGTCATTGTCGTATGATTCGTCCAAACCAACACCGACGTCACTCTACCGAATTGCTCTAGCGCATTTCTGCAGTCTATTGCCGGTTGGGTTGATGCCGATAAAATATTCACGAAAGCGGAAGAGCATGGTTGCTCATCCGACCCCAATTCCGACAAAGTTTTGTCGTAAATAAAGGTGACTGCATCCATAAAATCGAATTGTTGAGAGGAATGATTCATATATCCGAGTTTGTACGTCTGCTCGATATACTCGATAAAACAGTAGATTCCCTTCTGACAATGCTCCGCGGCAGTGGCAACACACTTAGTCATGCAAAATGCGAGTTTATAAATGTGGGTGATGGCATTCAGTCCAATTTGAACCGTATATTTAGCAACATCCATTGATTTAACCGTTTCCGACGAATTCATGACCGCTAAATAATCGTAAACAATCGACTCGTATTTGGTTATTAAATTATTTAGGGTATCGTTGTCAACATTATTCATATTTAGGAAAACTTGCTCTTTAACCTGTATTCCTATTTTTTGGGTAGCATTTAGGAAAACTACTTAAATATTGTTTTGCTGCGTAATGAATTTAAAGTATTAAAGGTTGGAATTGTTTATATTGAAATCTATATAAATGAGCAAATCTAGTACAGCATTACCACCCCCACCACCAGTATCCGCGGTAAAACAAACGACTGCATCTACCGTAACAACAAACGCAGCAATTACAACTGCTGGCGCCAATGTCAATTCCACGTCTAACGCCAATGCCGTTTCTTTACCCGTATTCCGTCTACCTAGCACTGCCACTATGGAGCATGCTATGAAACTCTCTATTAATGAAGACCGTCCTATTATGATGGATTACTGGAAGGATTCGATTGAAAAGACTGTTCTAATCGGACAACGCGACGATGAGACAAAGGAGAAGATTTTGGTGCGAAGTGAGGAGGAGTATACCAGTCCAATTAAACAGATTTTGAAGGTGGGAACTGACTATATTATTATGACGGAGAACTCGATTTATTTGGTAGATACTGGCATTCCATTCCGCAGAATCTCATCATAAATAGGGCGCTTCGCAGTACCTACGGTATAGGGAACCTACGGTTCCCCTATGACCCCTCCCTTCTTGCGGTCGCGTAGCGACCGCTTTGTCATCATAGATAGGGTGATGTATTATCCAACTTATTATTATGTAATAATATGCAATTAATACATAATAATCTGCAATATGTCCAGCAGAAAAACGCGAAGTTCATCGCTTAGGTCTAAATCAAAATCTAGATCCAAAAGAAAAACCAAAAGTCATGGAGACGTCGGCGACCGGTCAGAAATAATCCTCTGCATTTTTGCACACGGAAATGATATGTGCGATACCCATATTCCCTATACGAATCAGCAAAATAATACATTGCTATTCACGCTTGCCGACAGAAACAACATTGCCTTGATTGGTTCGCCCACTTCAGATAAATCCGAATATACGGAATCCATTTTGAAATTTTTGGTCGAGAGGTTACACAACAACTCGGCACCAGTCCACGACGTCGTGAAAGAATTGGAGAACAAACTGACCAGCAACAACCGATATTTAAATTGGAATACCCTCAAATTGTCGCAATCCGACAGGTTGATTCGACCACTTACACGTAAAACCCACGCCACGATTTCACTATTAAAATCCAGTCTAAATTCTTGCAAAAAACGACTCATCGCAAAACCGCGAGTCGTAGAGGTGGATAGGTATTATAAAATGTTGGATATGGGAACATACACCGGAATATGGGCGGTTGATATCCGCAATCCTGTATCGAAAGAGCAGTCGATGTCCGCCGCAATCGAAGCGGATTTAAACGGCGACCCAGAAACCACACTTTCTAATATACTAAATATTTGCTACGATAAATACAAATTTAACTACGTTACCATATTCGACTTTGCTTGCAGGTCTCCCATAGACGATTCCACCACATGCAGTAAAGAAGGTTGTTGCTCGTGCAAAACGTGCAGAGAATCGACCGTGGAAATCGAGAGGGGAAAACAACTTTTGCGGAAATACAAACGACTCGGACTATAGGATTTACGGACTTCGAAGAAGGTAGTAAATCCGAAATTTTCAGGAGATGCGACGCAGGAGCATCGAATGAAAATATAGGATTTAAGTGGGGGGGGGCGTTATTCGCAAAATTGAAAAGAAAACCGCAGAATATTGTAAACCACATAAACAATATAACAACAATGTTCTCTATACTAAATATTTTCGGAAAACGCAAAGAGGAGGCACCCAAAGCGGGTGCGAATCCCACTGAATTATTAAATACCGTTTCTAGACTTAAAGCACAAGTCGAACTATTAAACAAACGGAATACACTGCTAGAAACCCAAGTGGTAAAATTAAAAACGGAAGTTCAAGAGACCGCGAAAACAAATAAAACACGGGCACTCGTTTTGCTGGAAAAGAAGAAGCGAACAGAGGCGGAAATGGTGAAAAACGAGGGCGCCAAAGTCTTCTTGGAAAAACAGATTAGTGCCTTGGAATCGAGTATTATTAATCGACAAGTAACAGACGCATTGAAAGAAGGTAATCGGATGGTAAAACGCGCACAAACCGCGTTGGATGTCGACCAAATCGATGACTTGATGGATGATATGCGGGAAACTGACGAAATGCACCAGACAATTTCCGACGCATTTTCGCGAAATATTCAAGAGGTTTGTGATAATCCGGAACTATTAGAGGAATTAGAAGAAATTGTTAAATCGGAAGAGGTAAGTATGCCTTCAGCGCCGACCCGCCCCATTACACCACCATCCCATAAATTCGACGCGTTTACGGAAGAAGAGCAGGTAAAAAAACTGCAAGCGTCTATGTAAACCGCAACTCCAATTACAACCGACTTAACTTATAATTACAATTTTTAACGGTATTATGCAGTAATCATTTAGATAATACGTCATAATATATTATTTGCGATGTCTCCGCCCACTTACAAAAAACGATACGACGACCGTGATGACCGAAAAGACAAGAAACGCGGCGGCACTGCGACTCTTTATAGAACAAGAGGCGGAACCAAACGGCGCCGCGGAGGAAAACGGCATAAGAAAAGTAAGCGCATGTATTACTGGTAAGACACCGTTGGACATTCTATTCTCCGGCGAAACTTCCTTTGTCAGTTTATCTGGAGAATGTAAAAGTCGCTTTGAACTCTCTACAAGAGTTCCACCAGTTTCGCCGTCTGCTCTTCCGTCAGACTCTCCGGAAACGCCACACTAAATTCAATGATGAGATTCCCCACATTTCCGTCTCTCACCATTCCCAAATTCGGTATTACTCTGCGGTAATTAGGCGTTATAATAGTCCGATTTTTCAGATTATTCAAACACAATAATTTGCCGTTTACATGCGCGATTTCAAACGAGAATCCGGTGAGCGATTCTTTCAGCGTAATCGTCCGTTTATGCAGCAAATCCATTCCCTGCCTCTCGAACATATCCGATGGAGTCACTTGCACGACGAATTTGATATCGCCTTTTAATTCCGCGGAAACAGTATTGCCGCAATCGCGCATAACAATGACTTCACCATTGTCGATTCCTTGCGGAATACTCACATACATCTGCTCGGTTTCGTGGATTTTCACGTCATTTTTTACGCACCACTTATCGACATTGACACATAAAGTGCATCCGGCATATGCCTGGTCGAATGAGATTTCGAGTTGTTTAGAAATGAGAGGCGGTTTTTGCATTTGGCGGAAGAATGGATGAGGTGGCATACCCGGCATTCCGGGCATACCACCATGAAAAATATGGATTTCGGGTCCACCTTGCATTCCAAACGCCATCCCACCAGGCGGCATACCAAAAGGCATTCCCCCGCCCTGAAACATCATGTTTATGATATCGTTAATATCGACCTCTTGACCTCCTCCTCCTCCTCCGATTCGAACCCCGTCCAATTCCGCATTATATTCTTGCCGCTTTCTATCGTCACTCAGCGCTTCATAGGCAGCATTTATTTCTTGCGACTTCGATTGTGCTTCGGGTGCCTGGTTTCGGTCAGGATGCCATTTTAGGGAAAGTGAACGATAAGCGCGTTTTATTTCATCGGGACTCGACTCTCGAGAAACCCCGAGGACATCATAATGGGTTGTTGGCATTGTGCTCTATCAAAACCCATACAATAAATTGTTTATGTTGTATTTTCCCAGCAATACAATATAAAGAACAATTAATTGTATTTATATTCAATGTCTTGGGAGGAGTCGAATATATTTATTTGCGGCACCGTTCGTAACTGCGAGAAGCATTTGGACGCGGCATTCGCAAATATAAAAATATTGACCGAATTATTTGCGGATTATCGCATTATTATGGCGTTTGATGTTTCGGACGATTCGTCACTTATTAATTTGATAAAACACAAGCGTGAGCACGGCAACAAAATGGACATACACATTAATCGAAACGCGCGTTCATCCAGAAGAACCGAGAACATATCGAATGCGCGAAACGAGTGTTTAAAAATAATGCGCGAACAGACAAACACCGGATTCGCAGCAGAATATTTTGTTATGATTGACATGGACGATGTTTGTTCCGGTCCGATGAATCTCGCTGTTTTTCGGCGAACAATGGACCTCTCCGAAAAATGGGATAGTGTCAGTTTTAACCGCAAAGGATATTACGACACATGGGCACTGTCAATAGACGCATATATATATAGTTGCTGGGGGTGGTGGAGTCCGTATGAAGTCGTCGACCATATGCGCAATTATATTAAGGACAAATTAAGCAAAATACCGGTTGGCGAATTCGCCGAGTGTCGGTCCGCCTTTAATGGTTTTGCGATTTACCGGACTGCCAAATTCCTCGACTGCCATTATGATTGGAGAATGCCCAAACAATATATGAAATTGGAGGAATTGTTAGAGCAACAGCGGATTTTATGGGGTGTTGGGAGTCGGTCTCCTCTCGAGATTCAAACCGACGAACCGGATTGCGAGCATCGTTCTTTTCATATGATGGCGACGGCGAAGAATGGGGCGAGAATCAGGATTTCACCCGAGATTCTTTTTCCGAGCATTGTTACTAGTCACTGAACTCCTTCGAACTAAGTTCTCCGGAGTTAGATTGTATTCCTCCCGCGTCGCGTCCGGAATACTTCTCAATTCGACTTACGAGATTCCATCCGCTGCGCTTCATTCTCCTGCGAAACCTCCTCCGTCGGTTTCTCTGGAGAATCATTCAATTCCTAGTGCTTATTCTTCGCTCCGGAATTGCCCAGAAATCTCTCCAGCGATTTTCAGGAGATGCGACGCAGGAGCATCGAATGAAAATCTCCGGAGAATCATCCAATTCCGAGTGCTTATTCTTCGCTCCTGAATTGACCACTTCGTGTCCGGAGTTCTTCGCAAACTTCACCGTAGTTTTTTCACAAAAACTTGACTCGCTAACTCGCCTAGATTTTGTATTCTTTTATTATAACCGGATAAAAACCCGTCGATTCCTCTTTGCGTTAAATCTGGACCACACCAACCATAATCATCAAATATCATTATTCCACCGACCTTTAATTTTCTAAAACTTAAAACCGCGTCTTCCATAACATATTCTGGTTCGTGATTTCCATCGATATATATGATATCGAAAAAGTTGTCTTCTAATTTCGCAACTTCCGTGTTAGAATATCCGCGATTTATTACTAATTTATGTTTAGACCCTGAATTTTCGACGTTATTCATAAACGCCTCATAAATTGTAGATTGACGGTTTTTATATTCAGGATATTCATCGTAATCTTCCCATGGGTCGATGCAATACAATTTGCTGTCCGGGTGCAATCCATATGAATTTGCAACCGACAATAGATTTGCCCCATAAAAAACGCCTATTTCCAGATACTTTATTGGTCTGTCTTTGTATTCATTCAAGTTTACGTGATTAAACCAATTGCTTGCTAAACGATATTGAGTTCCGTTGAAATTATTTAACATTTTTATATAATTTCAGTTCATTTAAAACGATAATATTTGGACGCATCGAACGTAAATCTAACTCAGGAGTTTATGTTGAAAAAGTCTTATATGAATTTATTCTATCCACCCAGTATTTTAGTTGCAATTTATCCAAGCAAAACTCTTTCATATTGTATGTGGAAAGCGTATTGTCCAGTAATTTGCGTGTTACATCCGACCAAGACCTGACAATCAAAACGGGCAATCCTTCAAACATGTCGTCGAGAGGAGTGTTTATCATTATAGGAATACATCCCATACATAGTGCCTCCCATGTTCGGTGGCAATCCAGTCCTTCACCTGGTGGACTTACCACAAACGCATATTCGATTTGCCGGTTCCAAGACTCCAATCGAGTAATCCTATTCGGTTCGTAGTATACCAAGTCTTTTGGTATTTGGTCGTATGCTTGCTGTCTGCTACCGCGCTCCAACACAAAATGATATGTGGTATATGCCATCGGTTTGCGCTCTGAAAGAGGACGCGCCTTTTTTATAACCGCACGCAATAATTGTTCTTGGGTTTTAGGCGAGGTTGTCGGTCCCCACCACATTGAATTGTTTGCCATGGTATGATAGTCGAGTCCAATCGCTAAATACTGGAGTTTAGGATGGGATAGGACTAGGTTCTGCGAAAACCAGGCAATGAGTCTCGGGTCTTCTATAAACCGCATAAACTCGCCTTCATTTAGGACGCCGGTTGGAATCGGGGCGTCGCTGTCACCAGACACCAAAATAATGCGACGACGTATATTAGGGAAAATGCGATTCACGAAATCGGATATGGCGGAGGAGCAAACATATATGCTGTCGCCGTCTTTTATAGATTCGACCTGGATATCGTAACCGACATGGCGCAAACTCGACCTAGGATTGGGCGAATGGTGGTCGCAACTCTTTAGGAGTCCTCTCGACCCTACATATTGACATGAAGTTTCGTCTTCCATTGGTCAAACAAAATATAGCAATACCAATACTATTTGCAATGTATTTATGTTATTCTACATATTTTCATTCAATGCGCCAGTAAACATATCAAAAAACAACATAAATGAATCGAACGGAAAAACAATTAGAAGATGCCAGAAATAGAAAAATCCAATGTCGGAAATTTAGTGTCCAATTTCTTCGGCAAGAAACCTGTTGCCGATACCCGCAAAACATTTATCGCTAAATATGCCCCTCAGTATTTACGCGACTTTTTATGCGAATTCTCCGGCGAAACTTCCTTAGTCAGTTTCTTCGCATTTTCATTCGATGCTCCTGCGTCGCATCTCCTGAAAATTTCGGATTTACTACCTTCTACCACTTCGTATGCGAAGTCCGTAAATCCTATATTCGACTTACGAGATTCCCTTCGCTGCGCTTCAGAAATCTCTCCAGCGAATCCTTGTACGCCTACCACTTCGTGTCCGGCGTTCTACGCAGAATCATCCAATTCCGGTGCTTATTCTTCGTTCCAAAATTGTCCCACTTCGTGTCCGGCGTTCTTCGCAGGAGCATCGAATGAAAATAGGAATTGTCCAGAATATGTTCTGAAAACACTCATTGATATGGACGATATGAACGTGCTTCTCGTCGGCGGATTCAACTCCGGCAAAACAACAATGTTGTATGCTTTAGCGAGGGAGTATTACTATTCTTCTGCCGGGTCGGCGCCTCTTTCCGAGAATAATGTGCTATTTATAAACAACTTAAAAGAGCAAGGTATCCAGTTCTTCCGCAATGATATGAAGACGTTTTGTCAGACACACTGCTCTATACCAGGTAAGAAAAAGGTCATCTTAATCGACGATATGGACGGCATCAATAAACAGAGTCAACAGGTGTTCCGCAATTATATCGACAAGCATAAACAACATGTATGTGTCATCGCATCGTGCTCTAATTTGCAGAAAGTGGTAGAGAGTCTGCAGTCGCGTCTACATATCGTCCGGATTCAACCACCCACTAAACGGCAAATCGAATCGATGATGAATAAGATTATAGCGAAAGAGGCGATAGCGGTCGACCGCGGGTGTCGCGAGTATTTGTTGGAGAGGTCGAATGACAATATCTGCAATGTTATCAACAATTTGGAGAAATTGGCAATTTACGGACGCGACGGCGTTATTTTGTCGCGGGATGTATGCGAGAAATTGTGCTCTACTATTTCGTTCCACCAATTCGAACTGTATTTGGGAGCGCTCATTCGCGGAGATTTAAGAGAGGCAACACGTATTATTTACGCGCTTTACGACTACGGATACTCCGTCATCGATATTCTGGAGTACTTTTTCGAGTTTGTCAAGACCACGCGTCTTATTGGGGAAGACGCGAAGTATAAGATTGTGCCGAATATTTGCGATTCCATTTCGGTGTTTCATAACACGCACGAGAACTGCATAGAATTGGCGATTTTCACGAATCGTGCGTTGCCGTGTTTTTTTCAGACTAGTCTCTAATATATGTCTATATTAAGTTGACTTGTGACCAGTTTATATGTCTAGACAAATATTTAGAAAATTAGTTCCGCCCGAATTATTATACGAGTTGCTGGAAAAAATATGCCTGAAAACGGATAAATATTATTTAGTAGACCATAATGCCTATAGAAAATTCATGTATTTGCAGTTAGATGGTGAGTTTAAGGAGAATTTGGTGGCGTATTACCACGATTCAAAACGGTTTTATTTGACCAGGGAAATGAACTACAATTCATTCATCAATATTGTGCGGCAAATCTGCAAATCCAATCAAATGATGTTCACTAGTCAGATAAAATACATGGAATCGAAATACAGCATCGAATATCTTATTTTTCATTCATAGAAATACTCATTTTCATTCGTAAAATGGCAAAACAAAATATAGTTAGGATATTTAAGAAAAAGTGTCGCAATGACATATAACGAAACCCCGAAAATAAAAATATGTCAATACGGCACCGATGGGTTCGGTCACCAATTTGAAGGTATGTTGAGAATGTTATCCTCGTCATTAAACGGTAAAACGAATTACATGTATCATTTTCGTAAATCGTATACGTTTCAGCATAGTAACTTTGAATTGGATAGATTAACTAATTATTTGCAGTTTGGTTTGAATATTTTGTCGGGTGGGAATAATGGCGACGAATCTGAGAAGAACTCTTAGGGAGAGGAGCATCGAATGAAAAATGAATATAATGTAATTTATGGCGAATATCGCGCATTCGATACCATAATTGCAAATGATGCTAATTATAGAAATAACATCTATTTTTATGACGGAGTCGGATGCGGTTCACGGTTACCTCTTTATTTTGAAAACAAGACCGAATTGGCAAAATCGTTAGGCACACTTAGAACCGCATTCGTAGATAATAATCCGCATTTACCGCCGCCGTCTTATTTTTGAAACGGGTTCGTAAATATTTGCTGTCATCTTAGGATGGGAGACGCTATTGGAACGCGAATTCTCGACAATGGGCGATTGGCAGATGTTGTCCGTTTTTATCAGATATTTACAAATGTTCGGATTACCATACATAGTGATGGGGATGTGGAATGTTTAAGGACTAGCGACTTCAGTGGCAATACGGTTATAATGAGTCCAGAAACCGACGTTCTGCAGATATTGAGTGATTTTATTTATGCGGATACTTTAATAATTAATTATTCGTCATTATCTATCGCTGCCCATCTTTTAGCAAAAGAATCGCAAACCGTTATTTGTCCGAATATGGCGGGCATCACTTTCTTCGACAGAATATTGGATAAATGTATCATCGTTGATGATTTTTTTAACCGGGTCCTTTTGTCTTGATATGATATATCTTTAAGTATCATATTTCGAATCGATGTTATTCAGCGCAAAAAATATGTACCTATATGTATTCGCTTTGTCTTTAGTGGCATTGGCGTCTTATGTCGGCAATAAATTCAAGGCACAGTTCGTGGATAAGGACGAATATGATTTAGTGCGACAGTATTTGCTGAACGACTCGCCGCTTTACGGCAATAATAAACCGAAGATTTGGATTCATACCAAATACGAGTATAATGCTCGCGTCTGGAAGAGTTTCCAGAGCAGGTCGTCGATGGACTTGAACCAACCGTATATCCACATGACCATTAAGTCGATTGTTGACCATTGCGGCGACGATTTCCATATTTGCCTGATTGACGACAACACATTTAGCAAACTGATTCCTTCGTGGGATGTGGATTTGGCGAGAATGGCGGAACCGTTCAAGAGTAGAGCAAGACAAATCGGATTGACGGAATTGGTTTATTATTATGGTGGTATGGTGTTGCCGAATTCGTTCTTGTGCATGAAACCTTTGCGGGATTTCTATTTGGATGCGACGGCGATGGATAAGGCATTTGTGTGCGAGGGAGTGAATCGGTCGGCGAATATCGTTAGGCAAGGTGGGGCGGGACGTTTAGCGTTTTTGCCGGATTTACGCATTTTCGGGGGGAATAAGAATGACCCGGTGATAAAAGAACTGGCGGTCTATTTGAAACAACGGATTCAGAATCAGCATTTTTCGGCGGATTGGGAACTTTTAGGGGAAGATGGATACTGGTGCTTGGACCAGGTGAACGCAGGGAAGATGAATTTAGTGGGTGGCGAGGTGGTGGGAGTGAAGACGAAAGGACGCAAACCGATACTGATTGAGAATTTGTTGGAGGAAGATTATTTGGACTTGAGTCCACAATGCGTGGGTATCGCGATACCAGATGAGGATGTATTGGCGAGAACAAAGTATCAATGGTTTGCTGTTATGGATGTGGCGGGGTTGCTTGATGGGGGGTCAATTTTGGCGAAATATGCGAAGGCGGCAATCATGTCGGGGAATCGGGAGCATTTACCGGAGCGGGTGCGGAATGCGATTGCTATTTAACCCAACAAAAATTGCAAAGATACCATTCTCCTACGAAACTATAGGATTTACGGACTTCGAAGAAGGTAGTAAATCCGAAATTTTCAGGAGATGCGACATAGGAGCATCGAATGAAAATGACGTGGTTAATTCCGGAGCGAAGAATAAGCGACGGAATTGGATGATTCTCTGGATTTTCATTCGATGCTCCTATGTCGCATCTCCTGAAAATTTCGGATTTACTACCTTCTTCGAAGTCCGTAAATCCTATAGATTCGACTTACGAGATTCCCTCCACCGCGCTTATAGGATTTACGGACTTCGAATGCGAAGTGAAATAAAGTAGTAAATCCTATAAGCGCGGTGGAGGGAATCTCGTAAGTCGAAGACCATCAATGATTTGAAACAAGCACCCATCTGCTTCACTTGAGGGTGCGGTTTTACACCATTTCGCATCAAAGATGCGCAATCAGTGGCACATTCCTCACCCGAAGGGGGCGTTTTGAATGAGAAAATGTGTAAATCTTCACTGGTTGTCCGACAGTTAGAGGTTAAATCGCATTAAAATATATAAATAATGTCGAACCCATTTTTAGATTTTATAAACAGCAATTATAACACAGGTTTTAGAGATTTTTTGGATTCATTGATAAAGCAAGCGTGTTCATGTGGACTTAACGGACAATACGGTTTAACCACTTATGTAGTTAATGTGAATAATACACATGAATTAACACAGTATAATTGGGACCCAAAGGCGTTAGTACAAGATGCGGTACATGACTCATCGAGAGCAGTAGATATACAAAGTTGGATGACAAATGCTATATCAAAATTACAGGCATTTTTTGGAGATTCACCTGATATAGATTTTGAAATTATAAAGCAATATTTTTTAATTTCTCAATTTAGTGAAGCGTCTGTAGAGATAAATTCAATTATATTACCTTCTTCTGTTGATCAAGCAGTAACACTTGAACCACTTTTACGTGATGGGGTTTGTTACGCATTTGACAATGGAGCAAAAAAAGATAAGTGTTTCGCAGACGGTGTTGAATATGTAACACAATCACAAATATATGATAATGGACATACAGTAGTATTAACAGATAAAAAGAAACCTTATCCTTCACGACCCGATATATATGTAAATGTTGGAACTCTAACAATCGTTGTTATGCCAAATGATATAGGTGGACCCCCGTGTTGTTTTGTTATATTTTCACATGGCAGAATAGCATCTGAAAATGTAATCGGAATGCAAGGGTTTATGTCCTATTTTTATTGTTCCCACTATCTATCTGGGTTTGAACCAATTCATGTTAGAACGAATCATTTTTTACCTATGTTTTACGCATTTACGGAAGAAACTTTGAATGCGAATATAAGACCTGTTTCCGAAAACAAATATTATAATGGTGGAAATATATTTAGTTCCAGTGATGGTTCAGTTATGCCCGCACATTTTGCTGAGATAATAAAATTTATTGCAGACCGAAATCAATGCGCAATGAGCGGACATTTTCATGAGATGAAAGGACTTGTCGATTCAAACGGTAGTATAATATACCCACCTTTATTGTTGGTTTCCGGAGACCGTTATTCACTCCAAGAAATATATCGTTTTTTATATACAAACGATAAAGTCATTCCATTTGCATACTATGGGTCATCTAGGTATGAACGTTCATTTAAAAGATTGGAGGCGAATGTATTTGAAGTCCAAGGCGTGCCATCTAGGTGTTATTTTTCAATTCAACCTACTGGATTATCATCTTCAATGTCACCAGAAGAAATGACACTACTTAAAAAATATAGAGATTTAAAGAAAACCGCAGAGAGCAATTTAAGTGAATATGAAAAGATTCGGTCTAATCTAGAAATGGAAGTAATGTTACTTAATGATATTTCGGCAAAACGTACTATTTTGTCGGAAGAAAGCGCGAAAAGGGCAGAAAGCATATTAAGTAGTATACATGAGAAATTGAATGAACAAATTATTCGGAGACGAATGACCGAAGCGATTAAACTTTTAACAGAATCTTACGAAAACTGGGTAACCCATGAAAGTACAGAAACCAAAATTAGCAAAATTCAACGAGAACTTGAAGAAGAAAAATTAAAAATTGATTCACACAATGATTTTTTGAAAAAATATACAGAACAAATAGATAAAATACTTGAAACTGCAGAGGGTACAAAGATTAGTAGAACTAACCGAACTGATTTAACCACGTCAAGTCCTCTTCCAGGAGAAAAATGGTCTTTTGATTTCAGTACAGAAATAATTTCAATTAATGGTGAGAATCGTTTACGTGATGTAGATTCCGGATATATTTATAGTGTTGGTGAATCCATTATTACGCTTGACGAAATGCGTGAACGGTCAAGAGCACTTGCAAACGGGTTTTATGACCAAAATGGAATATTAGTCTACCCATATGCTAGTTAAACTCCTCTATATTTCTTAGATAAATATCTTATAAAAAATAAGACATTTAATATTCATTTTCATTCGATGCTCCTGCGTCGCATCTCCTGAAAATTTCGGATTTACTACCTTCTTCGAAGTCCGTAAATCCTATACTAGCGCTTCGCATTTGGTCCCTTCTGTAAACTTGTGCTTTGCTAAGGGAGTGGTTTAAATCCATATAACCAAAGGTTAAAAATATTATAACGCAGTAGTGCAAAATAAATACTATAACTTCAAGTAGGGAATATTTAATTCACCTACTACTATTCAATAATTATTGGGAGTTGGGGTTTGCGTTTTTTCATTGTTCTTGAGGTCGATTTATTTATTTGGATTGGGTTGATTATTTTGGGGTTTCTCGTTTTATCTTTTGCACTTCTCGAACGTCTTCGTCCTGTTTTACTTCTCGAACGTCTTCGCACGTTACTTTCTTCAGTCTTCGACTTCGAATGTAGTTTATTTTCTGTTGATGTAGGGTTTCTTAATAGCGTTCTTTTAGTTCTGGATTTCTTGCCATAATTAAATACATTTTTATAACGTCTTCCCGTCTCAGTCGCCATATTTTTTTTTATTTGACTTATCTCTGATTTTTGTATTAGTTCGAATGCCTTGTTTTTTTGCTTATCTACCAATTTTGTAAAGAATTTACTCATTGGAATGATTTTGGGTGAGGGTTTAATTTTAATTACATTAATTTTTAATTTAACAGGAGACTCTTTCTTTGGTTTATGTTTAAGGTTTTCTAACGTTTTTGGAAAATCTTTTACTTTTTTCAGTAAACTATCAAATTGTCTTAGTATATCCATTTTCAATATAGTTTATCATTATATTATTTTGATGTACAAATTTGTAAATCAAGAAAAAAACTAGTTAATTACAAATAAAATAATTATGAAATGACATTTGCCAGTGGTATCTTCTTATTTTCATTCGATGCTCCTGTGTCGCATCTCCTGAAAATTTCGGATTTACTACCTTCTTCGAAGTCCGTAAATCCTATAGGTTCCATCCAAGACGTACATCGCACACCAACTAATAGAATTGTTGTTCACCTTGTGCTCCACTGCGTCTGCGCCAGGACTATGTTTCTCCCCGAACTCGCGCGGAACGCGCCAAAAACAGTGGAATAAAATTGGACTTTTATCACGAACCGGCATCTGTTTCGCGTATTCCAAAGACGCCAGATAACTCGTCTTATCCAGGCGATAAAGGTTGACAATTCTGGAGCGAAGAATAAGCACTCGGAATTGGATGATTCTCTAGAGATTTTCATTCGATGCTCCTGCGTCGCATCTCCTGAAAATTTCGGATTTACTACCTTCTTCGAAGTCCGTAAATCCTATAAACTGACGAAGGAAGTTTCGCCGGAGAATGGTAGGCGTTCAAGGATTCACTGGAGAGATTTATTTAGCGCAGCGGAGGGAATCTCGTAAGTCGAATGACGGAGGCAGTTTTGACGGAGAATGGTAGGCGTTCAAGGATTCGCCGGAGAGATTTCTTTAGCGCAGCGGAGGGAATCTCGTAAGTCGAATCGATATTGTCGTCCATCAAATCAATCATATTGTCCATTTTATAAATAATCAACAATATGATTTTGCAGTATTAACCGCATAAATATTGTGCCTTATACACCCTATCAAAAATGAACCCCAACCTCGTAACCATATATCAATCACCATTCCCGAAACGCCGAATCGGGCGCTGGTGTGACGGCGGTTATGCCATTGCCGATATCCCAAATCTAAAATACAGTGCCTTGTTCGCCGGAGGTGTCTGCGACGATATCAGTTTCGAAGAGGATTTCATCCGGTATCAACTCCTTTCCAATCATCATTTGCCTGTCTACGCCTTCGACGGTACCGTCACCGAACTCCCTAAATCCGAATTCAGCGACCAAATTCAGTTCATCCAGAAAAACATCGGCGAGCACGAGACACCCGAAATAACCAATCTCCATGATTTGCTGTACCACTACACCCAAACCGAGCATACCGCAAATATATTCGTGAAGATGGATATCGAAGGTGGAGAGGTCGATTGGATTCACTCACTCCGACCCGAGCATATGAACGTCATCGGGCAATTCGTCATGGAATTCCACAACCCATTCGGACAAAAAGAAGTCGAAATGTTCCGGAAACTCAACGAGACACATTTGCCGATTCATTTGCACCCGAACAATGTTGCCGGTGCGAGAATCCATAACGGCGTTTACATGCCGAATCTGATGGAACTCACCTATCTTCATAAACGGTTCTTCCCTGACGGAAAAGCGGAACTGAACCGCGA
>Ga0214919_10003961_pt1 | contig 21928 bp, 22 predicted proteins | sample LL1503_MetaG_FD_177994 | JGI IMG/M metagenome (GOLD analysis project Ga0214919, IMG submission 177994) | Freshwater microbial communities from Lake Lanier, Atlanta, Georgia, United States - LL-1503 | ecosystem: Environmental > Aquatic > Freshwater > Lake | place: USA: Georgia | collected... | reverse complement strand
CTTCTCAGAGCGGACGACCGGGTTCGAACCGGCGACCTGAACCTTGGCAAGGTTCCGCGCTACCAACTGCGCTACGTCCGCGAGGAGGGAAAATCTATCGTAGGTAGGGCATAAGCGCCAAAGTGGGCGGTAAATGGATAGCGTTCTGCTGTGAACAGCGGTGAAGCCAACTTCTGGATGAATGGGCGTTTGGCCACCGATGTGATTGAGATTTCCGATGACCCTGCTTCTTTAGATGATGGGGGATTCTGGGCAGTCTCAACAACATTTGAAGGTGCATTTACCGCCGCCAAGTTTGCCACCGTTGTGGAGTCAGATTTTAAGAGGCAACCATGGACAGCGTTAACGGGCAAGTGGGCTTCGTCGAAAAATGAAGATGAATATGTCGCCTATGTTGAAAGTATTCAAGAGCAGATTGCACAGGGATGGGTATATCAAGTCAATGCTTGTCGGGAACTGCGACATGAGATTAATCCATCTGTAAATCTGCGTGGGTTATTTTCTGAGATTCTCAAAAATAATCCAGCACCCTGGGCTGCTTATCTAGAGATACCAAATTTAAATATTGCATCTGCTTCACCTGAATTATTTTTATCACGCTCAAAAAATCACGTGCGTACATCTCCCATTAAGGGAACGCAGTTGCCGGGGCAGACGCATTTTGGAGCAAAGGACATTGCAGAAAATGTGATGATTGTAGATCTGATGCGAAATGATTTAGGTGCGATTTGTGAGAGTGGTTCAGTAACAGTTCCTCGTCTTTTGTCCTCGGAGTCCCATCCAGGATTGGTGCATCTAGTCTCTGATATTGAGGGCGAACTTTCGAGTGGAGTGAGTTGGAGTCAGATAATTTCAAAGCTTCATCCACCGGGATCAATTAGTGGTGCACCAAAGTCCTCGGCAATTTCAGTTATCCAGGAGCATGAAATTAAACGCGGACCATATTGCGGAGTTCTGGGTTGGGTTCAAGGTGATGCATGTGAATTATCTGTCGCAATACGAATCTTCTACAAGGATGACTTTCTGCGATTTGGCACTGGCGCTGGAATAACATGGTCGAGTGATCCTCATAGCGAATGGGATGAAACCCAGTTGAAAGCACGACGCTTGATTTCAATCGCTGGGGGAGAGCTCGGATGAAGATTATTTTCAATGGTGAGTTAGTCGAGAGTAAACAAGCACCATGTACGCAGACTGGATGGTTAATTGGAGCAGGAATTTTTGAAACTATCCGAACTGTTGGCTCTCAACCTTATGCACTCGATCTTCATTTACAACGCGGATACAAAAGTTCTATTTCTCTTTCGATTCCGATGCCAGATGTAGAGCGAGTCAAAGAGTCCTTAGCAACCTTGCTGGCAATCGAAGCCCATGAGAACGGACTGTTGAGAATTTCATTTGATAAGAGCGGTCAATGGGCCGCAGTGCATCTGCCGTATCAACCGTCGTCGACTTCGGCAAATCTCGGCATACATCCAGATGCCCTTGTATCTGATGGTGAAACTCTTAAGCGCTATCCGTATGAGCATCGCTTATCGATTTTGGAAGAGGCGCGTTTATTGGGCTTTGATGAAACAATCGTCTGCAACACAGATGGAAAAATCTGCGAAGGCGCAGTCTCCAACATCATTATGTATATCGATGGCCAATGGATAACCCCACCAACCAGTGATGGCGTTCTGCCAGGAATTATGCGACAACTGGTCCTTGCTCACTGTGATGTGCAGGTTAAATCGATACCCCTATTAAGAATCGAGGATGTCACCTGCGCGATATTACTCAGCAGTCTTCGAATCGCACAAGAGGTGCACGCCATTGCCGGCCGTCCATTACAGCCATCACATGCCTTCGTCGATGAAATAAAGGCGATGGTGCAACTTCATTCGGTAGGCTAAGCACATGTCCACGATCACTATCACGGTAGATGGCACAGCTGCATCGATTGAAAATGATGTACGCCCAACCCAAATCTTTGCCGAGCAGAAAGATATTGTCGTAGCCCGTATCAATGGCACCTTAAGAGATCTTTGGACTGAGCTTGCCGATGGCGATGTCGTAGAAGGCGTTTCGATTTCATCTCCAGATGGCTTGGCTGTCTTGCGCCACTCGACTGCGCACGTGATGGCTCAAGCGGTACAAGAGGTATATGCGAATACTCGCCTTGGTATCGGGCCACCGATCAAAGATGGTTTTTATTATGATTTCGATCCGACGAATACTTTTAATCCTGATGATCTCGTAAAGATTGAAAGTGCGATGCGCAAGATCGTTAAAGAAGGTCAGCGCTTTCGCCGTCGAGTGACAACAGAGGCCGATGCATTAAAAGAACTTGCACACGAACCTTATAAGTGTGAGCTCATTGGAATCAAAGGCTCTGCCGGTGAAGAGGCCAGCGTTGAAGTCGGTGGCGCAGAGTTAACTATTTATGACAACTTAGGTCGAGATGGAAATCCAGTATGGAGCGACTTATGTCGCGGTCCGCACTTGCCATCGACAAAACATATTCCCGCCTTTAAGTTGATGCGCACAGCGGCAGCCTATTGGCGCGGCTCTGAGAAGAATCCAATGCTCCAGCGCATCTATGGAACTGCGTGGCCATCCCAAGATGAACTCAATGGTTACTTAGAACTTTTAGCCGAAGCTGAAAAGCGCGATCATCGACGTTTAGGTACCGAGCTTGATCTCTTTTCATTCCCAGAAGAGATTGGCTCTGGTTTAGCGGTCTTTCATCCCAAGGGTGGAATCGTTCGTCGTGCGATGGAGGATTACTCTCGCAAACGCCATGAAGATGAGGGATATGAGTTTGTTTACTCTCCACATTTAACTAAGGCTGCGCTTTTTGAAACTTCTGGCCACTTGCAGTGGTACTCAGAAGGTATGTACCCACCGATGATTTTGGATGAAGAACTTCATGCCGATGGCACCATCAAACGTGCGGGACAGCAGTACTACATGAAGCCGATGAATTGCCCATTCCACAATCTTATTTATCGCTCACGTGGACGCTCATATCGCGAACTTCCATTGCGTTTGTTTGAATTTGGAACTGTTTATCGTTATGAAAAATCTGGCGTTCTCCATGGCATCACCCGTGCACGAGGATTTACCCAAGATGATGCACATATTTACTGCACCAAAGAGCAGATGGTTGGCGAGTTAGATTCCTTATTGACTTTCGTTTTGAATCTTTTGCGTGATTATGGTTTAAATGATTTTTACTTAGAACTTTCAACTCGTAACCCCGAGAAATCTGTTGGCGAAGATAGCGACTGGGCCGAGGCGACCGAGGCTTTGCGTCAAGCTGCAACTGCGCAAAATCTTGAATTAGTTTTAGATGAAGGTGGTGCGGCTTTTTACGGACCTAAGATTTCTGTTCAAGCAAAAGATGCGATTGGACGGACCTGGCAGATGTCTACTATTCAAGTGGACTTCCAACTGCCACAACGCTTTGAACTTGAATTCGCCGCAGCCGATGGATCTCGTCAACAGCCCGTAATGATTCACCGCGCACTCTTTGGATCTATCGAACGCTTCTTTGGTGTACTAACAGAACACTACGCAGGCGCATTTCCACCATGGTTGGCTCCAGTGCAAGCGATTGGTATTCCAGTTGCCGAAGCATTTGCTGATTACTTAGCCGATGTTATTAAGCAGATGCGAAGCGCAGGTATTCGCGCCGAACTAGATGGCTCTGATGATCGCATGCAGAAAAAGGTGCGCAATGCCCAACTTCAAAAGATTCCGTTTATGGTCATCGCTGGCGAAGAAGATCAAGCCGCTGGCGCAGTCTCTTTCCGTTATCGCAATGGTGAGCAGAAGAACGGTATTCCTATAGCTGATGCGATCGCCGAGATTAAAAAGATTGTCGCCGAACGTACGCAGGTGTGATGTATGAGTATTGATGGTGTTGGAATGCCAGATAGCTGGCAACGGCTCTGGGCACCGCATCGTCTGGATTATCTGCGTGGAGAAAATCGACCTCTAGAAGGCAATGACAGCCAATGCCCATTTTGCCGAATCCCATCTTTAGGTGATGTGGATGGCTTAATTGTTTTTCGCGGCACCCATTCATTCGTCGTGATGAATCTATATCCCTATAACCCTGGCCATCTTTTAATTTGCGCTTATCGTCATGTACCAGATCTGACAGATCTAAGCGTTGATGAACGAAGTGAAATAACCGAGTTGACATCACACGCTATGACAACGATTAGAAAAGTATCTTCGCCGCAGGGATTTAATTTAGGCATGAATCAAGGTGCAATTTCTGGTGCAGGCGTTGCTGAGCATATTCACCAGCATGTGGTGCCTCGTTGGAGTGGCGATGTAAACTTCATGCCGATTATCGGGAAAACAAAAGTGTTGCCTCAGCTCTTGTCACAAACACGAGAAGAGATTGCTGCTGCCTGGTGATTAATTAAGTTGTGCTAAATATTTTTGTACGACGTCAAGACCAACGCCCTTTTCAATCCATAGAGGAATCGCTGGAAAAAGTAAACCAGCTGCAAATGATCCATCTCCCATGGAGTGCATAATCTCTAGGTACTCATCACGAAACTCACGCACCAAGGTTTCATGCTCTGGTTCGCAGGCGCTGTCGGTAGCTGGAAATGTGCTGTAATCGATGATTCGCATCGTCTCTAAAGAGATAAGCGCACAGGGCAAACCCGCCTCATCGTGGAGAACTAAATAAGGTGTTGCCATCTGATCAAATACGCGATTAGCTACCATGACCGCATCATCAAAGTCAGAGGTTGAGTCAGCTAAATGCGTTACGACAACCATGCGTGGAGTTTGAAACTCATCCAAGCTCTGCCAAATATCAATGGTCTCTTGATCGATGCCCATCGCAGGATTGATGGCGAAAATCGCACAGTCGGTGTGGGGATCAGCGCTGGCTCCAAGCTGGCCACCTAGAGCCTCGGCCACGGCGGCAGGATCGGCGCTTGAGTGGCCATATACGGTGATAGCTAGTTGGGATGCTTGGGTTTTCACCTGCTCAGCCTACGATGGGACCTGATGATTAGCCGTACTTTAAAACCTCTGGTTACGAGATTAATAACACCCGTAGCCAAGTTTGCTCTGCGAATTGGCATTACGCCCAATGCAGTGACGTGGGTGGGAGCGGTCGGCGTCGTCATCAGCGCCTTGTATTTCTATCCACGAGGTGAGTTTTTTCTGGGCACGGCAGTTATTGTCATCTTTGCCCTCAGCGATCTCTTTGATGGAACTATGGCCAGAATTTCTCAAACAGGAGCCAGCACATGGGGAGCTTTCCTAGATTCAACGATTGATCGAGTGACGGATTCAGCGATTCTTGTAGGCATAACGATCTATTTGATCAACGAAGACGATGCGCTCAGTTATGTCGTCTTGATCACTCTAGTAACTGGAATGCTCGTTCCTTATATTCGCGCGAAAGCGGAGAGTTATCAGATTGCTTGCAGCGGGGGAATAGCAGAGCGAACCGAACGTTTGATGATTTCTATGTCATCTATTGCCTTGGATGGCCTTGGTGTTCCATATATTTTGACATTCGGAATGTGTTTGTTGGCAATCTTAGGATTTGTAACGGTTACGCAACGAATGCTGATCGTAAAGCGAGCTCTGCGTTAAATGATGCAAACAATTTCTGCGTGGGGCTATTTCACCGCTTGGCGAGTTCTACGTTGGCTGCCTGAAAAGTTTGTCTACACAAATGCCAATCGAGTCGCAGATATTTTGACTAAAAGAAATGGTAAGAGCGTCGTTCGTCTGCGCTCTAATTTAGCCAGAACACAGCAAGATGTAACTGAACTGGACTTAGATCTACTTGTATATAGGGCTATGAGATCTGCAATTCGCTATTGGTGTGACACATTCCGATTACCAGATTGGTCACCACAACGCATCAATGACACCGTGACTACTACGTACGAGCATTTACTTCTAGATGCCATCGCTGCCGGTAAAGGTGCGATAGTCACTTTGCCGCATGTTGGAAACTACGATCATGCAGCTGCATACTTTTGCGGTAAAGGTGCAAAAATTGTTACAGTTGCAGAACACTTAAAACCTGAAGCATTGTTTAAGAAATTTTTGGAATACCGTGCAGCATTTGGAATGGAGGCTCTGCCTTTAGATGGCCGTGTACTTCCCACATTGTCACAACGCATCCGATCTGGATGTGTCATAGCTTTGGCTGCAGATAGGGATTTATCTCGCTCTGGCATCGATGTTACTTTTTTTGGTGGACCGGCGCGTATGCCAGCTGGACCGGCTATTTTGGCCTTAAAGACCGGCGCACCATTAATTTGCGCAATGATTTCCTATACGGAAAAAGGAATACACATTGATTTTTCTTTGGTGCCAGTTCCAACGGTGGGAACTGAGACTGAACGAATCGCTCAGATTGTTCAAAATAGCGCCGATCTTTTTGCTCAGGGAATCTCGGCCTACCCGCACGATTGGCACATGATGCAACGGATCTGGATTGATGGCGATTTTAAGGATCGCGAATAATGCTAACCAAAAAACTTCGAATTGGAATTGTTTGTCCTTATGGTTGGGATACGCCTGGGGGAGTACAAAATCACATTCGTGATTTAGCAGAGTTTCTTATTGCCGCCGGTCACACAGTCTCAGTACTTGCACCGGTGATCGATGAGTCAACATTGCCTAGCTATGTTGTTAGCGCGGGTAAACCAATTTCGATTCCTTATAACGGTGCAGTTGCCCGCGTTTTATTTGGTCCTATTGCTTTCAATCGAGTGAAGCATTGGATTAGTGAGGGAGATTTCGATCTCTTGCATCTTCATGAACCTGCCATTCCATCGATTTCTTTATTAGCATGCTGGGCTGCAGAAGGTCCTATGGTCGGAACTTTCCATGCTGCAGCTAAACATCAAAAAGTTATTTATGCGATTGGTCCGATTCTGGAGCCGGCAATTGAAAAACTTTCTGCACGTATCGCAGTATCGGAAGCAGCCCGCCTTACTTTAACCAACCACTTAGATACAGATGCAGTAGTGATTCCCAACGGTATTTATGCTTCGCGCTATGCAAATGGAGTGCATCAAGAAAAGTGGAGCGGAAACACGATTGGCTTTATTGGCCGCTTTGAGGAGCCAAGAAAAGGATTACAAGTATTAGTAGATGCGCTGCCGATTATCGCTAGATTTGCTCCCGATGTGAAGGTTTTTGTTGCAGGACCCGGTGACCCAGAAGATTTTATTAAGGCTATCGATCCGCAACTGCGTCAGCGATTTGAGTTTCTAGGACGCATTAGCGAGCAGGACAAAGCCGATTTCATGGCTTCAGTTGCACTCTATGTAGCCCCAAATACTGGTGGTGAATCCTTTGGAATTATTTTGGCTGAGGCCCTTGCCGGTGGAGCGTGCGCGGTGGCCAGTGATATACCTGCTTTTGACTCTTTGTTAGGCAGTGGAGAGTTCGGCGCTCTATTTGAATCTGAGAACTCAACTGCACTTGCCAAAGTGATTATTGATCTTTTGCGCGATGACGATAAACGAAACAATTTATCTAAAGCCGGGAAAGCACATGCTCAGATATTTGACTGGGAAGTTGTTGCTCAGCAGATTTTCTCTATTTATGAGATGGCTTTAGTCGGAGGCGAAGGCGTCAGTTTAGTTTCAGAAAGTCGCTCATGGAGTCGACTGCTCAATCGTGATGAGGATAAGAAATGAAAACAACACTTCTCGTCATCTTGATTCTGTTGACCTTTGCTTGGTACCTATCATTTCTAGCCACGCGTTTAGATCGCCTGCATCATCGCGTTGAAACAAGTTGGGCCAATCTTGATGGTTTACTTCAACGTCGCGCTGCGATCGCATTAGAAATTGCACGCAGTGATTTTGCAGATCCTGCATCAACCTTGCTGCTCACTTCGGCGGCATATCAAGCGCGTGAAGCTAGCGTGCAAGAGAGATCTGGCGCAGAGTCTGCGTTATCTGGAGCTCTCTCATTTCTTCTTCTCGATGGCCAAGAGCAAGCGACTCCTGCTGAGTCTGCACTCTTCGATGAGCTGCGATTATTAACCTCTAAAATCCGTATCGCAATTGCGATTCACACCGATTCGGTCTCATCTACGCAGGCAGTTCGAAAAAGAGTTGCAATTCGTTTCTTTCGCTTAGCAGGTACTGCGCCACTACCAGTGACATATGAGTTTGAGTCTGATGCGTTATAAATTTCCAGCCCTAGTCTTTTTTGCCATTATTTCTCTTGCGCTGACAAGTTGTAGCTCAGTATCAACGGCGATCAGTAAACTAAAACCGAAGCAGGTCGCAACCAATGTACTGAGTGGTCGTGAAGGTTCCAATGGGAAAGTTCTTGTGGTCAAAATTGATGATACAAATTTAGCCCACCCTCAAATAGGGCTAGAAGATGCCGATGTTGTTTATATAGAGCAGGTAGAGGGTGGCTTGACTAGATTGGCAGCGATATTTTCTTCGCGGCTTCCAACGGAAGTTGGCCCAGTTAGAAGTGCTCGAATATCAGATATAGAAATATTAAGTCAATATGGTCGAGTTGCATTTGCTTACAGTGGCGCGCAAAAGAAACTTTTGCCGGTGATTGCTGCAGCGAATGTGCAAAATCTTGGCGCACAAGCGCAACCGCCAACTATTTATACGCGTGATCCTACGAGAGTAAATCCGTATTCAATGGTGCTTCGTGCAGACTTATTGATGGCCAAAGTTGCTGAAAAATCCTATGTAGTTGATACAGCAAAATCAGTCGGCTGGAGCTTCGGCGACGCACCTTCAAATGGCGTACAAACAACCACAGCGACGATGCATTGGCCAGCAGCCCGATATAGAGCTGATTGGTCGGCAAAAGATAAATGTTGGTTACTTTTTCATAACTCACATCCAAATGTTGTACGTACCGGTAAACAGTTGTGTCCTACAACGTTAGTTATCCAATTGGTTTCAATAACCGACTCTGATTATTTCGACAAAGTTGGGGGAGTTACACCCTTTTCCAATACGGTTGGTACCGGCGCTGGATTCATACTGCGCGATGGTCAAACTTTCGCTGGCACCTGGGTCCGAAGTAGTGCAGATGTTGGGACGACATGGACTGATGCACTAGGTGCACCAATCCCCTTTGCCCCGGGTCAGATTTGGATCGCTCTCACGGACAAGGCCCCTGATTTCACCCATACAATTCCGCAAGCGAGTAGCTCTGCGACAAAGTAGGATGGTGCACCTAATGGAGCTCAGAAAATCGGAGAACGGCAATGACTGAAGTAACAGGTACTGGACGAGTCAAGCGCGGCATGGCAGAGATGCTCAAAGGCGGCGTCATTATGGATGTCGTTAACGCTGAACAGGCAAAGATTGCCGAAGACGCTGGCGCTGTTGCAGTCATGGCTCTTGAGCGTGTACCTGCCGATATTCGCGCCCAAGGTGGCGTAGCTCGTATGTCTGATCCTGACATGATTGAAAAGATTCAAGCCGCGGTATCAATTCCAGTTATGGCTAAGGCACGCATCGGCCATTTTGTTGAAGCTCAAGTTTTGCAATCATTAGGAGTTGACTACATAGATGAATCAGAGGTTTTGACGCCTGCTGATTACAAGAACCATATTGATAAGTGGAATTTCACTGTTCCCTTTGTATGCGGTGCGACAAATCTTGGTGAAGCACTTCGCCGTATCAACGAAGGTGCTGCAATGATTCGTTCAAAAGGTGAAGCCGGGACTGGCGATGTTTCAAATGCCATGCAACATATGCGCGAAATCAATGGCGAGATTCGTCGCCTCTCGTCTCTGCGTGAGGACGAACTCTATGTTGCCGCTAAAGAGTTGCAAGCTCCGTATGAATTAGTTAAGGAAGTTGCAGAAAAGGGAAAGCTTCCAGTTGTTCTCTTTACCGCCGGAGGTATTGCGACACCTGCAGATGCTGCGTTGATGATGAGCATGGGCGCAGATGGAGTCTTTATCGGCTCTGGAATATTTAAGTCTGGTAATCCCGCCCAACGCGCAGCAGCATGCGTTCGTGCAACGACATTCTGGGATGATCCAAAGGTTATTGCCGATGCATCTCGCGGGTTAGGTGAAGCTATGGTCGGAATCAATGTTGCCGATCTTCCTGCGCCACACCGTCTTGCTGAGCGCGGTTGGTAATCAAACAAGTAAATGAAAGTTGGAGTACTCGCTTTACAAGGTGATGTCCGCGAACATATAAGCGCGCTTATTGCATGTGGAGTCCATCCAACAACTATTCGTAGGCCAAGTGAACTAGCCACTATTGACGCACTAGTTTTACCGGGCGGTGAATCAACAACGATTGCACAATTAGCAGAGATATTTGGCCTTCTAGAACCGCTAGCTACTCGAATCGCTGCAGGAATGCCCGTTTACGGATCTTGCGCCGGAATGATTTTGTTGGCCGATGAGATTTTAGATGCCAAAGAGGGTCAAAAAACTTTTGGTGGCCTAGACATAACTGTCCGACGCAATGCTTTTGGACGTCAAGTAGATTCTTTCGAGTCTGACATTGCATTCAACGATGGATCAACGGATTTGATCCGTGCGGTCTTTATTAGAGCGCCATGGGTTGAACGAGTGGGCAAAAATATTGAACTCCTTGCTAGCGTAGATGGCCACCCAGTTGCGGTTCGTTCTGGACACTTACTTGCTACATCTTTTCATCCAGAATTAACAGCAGATCACCGTATTCATCGATATTTTATTGAGGAAGTGGCAAAGCCAGCTTTACAGAAGGTACAGTAGTTCGAGTCAAGGAAAAAGGAGTTCACCATGTCAGGCCATTCCAAGTGGGCGACAACTAAGCATAAGAAGGCGATCATCGATAGCCGCCGTGCAAAAGTTTTCGCAAAACAGATTCGTGCAATTGAAGTTGCGGCACGAAATGGTGGAGCTGATATTGAAGGTAATCCAACTCTTTTTGATGCCATCACTAAGGCTAAGAAATCTTCAATGCCAGCAGATAATATTGAACGCGCAATCAAGCGCGGCGCTGGTTTAGAGCTAGGTGCAGCTGATTATCAAACCATTATGTATGAAGGCTATGGTCCTAACGGAGTAGCAATCATGATTGAATGCTTGACTGACAATCGCAATCGTTCATCTTCAGAGGTACGTGTAGCAGTAACTAGAAACGGTGGATCAATGGCTGATCCAGGTTCAGTTGCTTATCTGTTTGATCGTAAAGGCGTCATTATTGTTAAGAAAATTTCTGGTTTAACGGAAGATACAATTCTTGAGGCAGTCCTAGATGCAGGTGCAGAAGAGGTCAATGATTTAGGTGAAGCCTTTGAAGTTGTCAGTGAATCAAGCGACTTGGTCGTAGTGAGAACAGCTCTACAAAACGCAGGCATCGACTATGAATCTGCTGACTCCTCATTTCTGCCATCTATGCATATCGAATTAGATGCAGAAGGTGCTAAAAAGGTATTTGAACTCATTGATGCAATAGAAGAACTCGATGATGTGCAGAATGTATTCAGCAACTTTGATGTTTCAGATGAAGTTATGGCGAGCCTGGACTAACTCTTCGCCTTCAAAGCCTAGGCTTTAATACTTAGTTACTGGAAGAGAAATCGGGTGGATAGATGCGAGTGCTGGGAATCGATCCAGGCTTAACCCGTTGTGGAATCGGTATCGTCGAAGGAACTGTGGGTGCCCCATTAACTATGGTCGGCGTTGGGGTAATTCTTACGGCTACCGAGTTGCCACTTGAATCTCGACTTTTAGAACTTGATCGCCAGATTAACGAGTGGGTCAATCTTTGGAAACCCGATGTGATTGCCGTTGAGCGTGTGTTTGCGCAGCACAACGTAAGAACTGTTATGGGAACTGGTCAGGCTGCGGGTATTGCACTTTTGATTGCAGCTAAATGTGGGATTCCCGTCATGATGCATACACCTAGCGAGGTTAAGGCTGCAGTTACTGGATCAGGCCGAGCCAACAAAGCTCAAGTTGCTCAGATGGTCCAAAAACTTCTCAACCTTGAAACTATTCCTAAACCCGTTGATGCAACCGATGCGTTAGCGCTGGCAATTTGTAATGTTTGGCGTGGTGCAGCAAATGCGAAAATCGCAGATGCACTTGCAGCTGAAAAAATCCGGCTCAAAGGCTTGCGTGGATAAATGATCTCACTTATCACTGGAACTGTTAGATCTATCCAAAGCGATCGACTAGTTGTCGAGGTTGGTGGCATTGGCTTAAGTGTCTTGGTAAATCCGTCAACATGTAGCGCCGTTACGTTGGGTTCGTCAGTTCAGTTATTTACCTCTCTGGTCGTACGCGAAGACTCGCTTACGTTATTTGGATTTCTCAACGAACAAGCGCGTTCGTTATTCGAGTTAGTGCAAACGGTTTCAGGTGTAGGTCCTAAAGTCGCACTATCAATTTTAAGCGTATTAACTCCAGAGGACTTAGGCAGAGCGATAGCCCAGGAAGATGTATCGGCCATAGAACGGGTTCCCGGAATTGGACGCAAGGGCGCCCAACGCATGATCTTAGAACTCAAGGGGAAGCTGTCAGATCTTTCAGAAAGTGGTACATATCAAGGCCATCAACCTGCATGGCGTGAGCAATTAACTAGTGCACTCGTCTCGCTAGGTTTTTCTCCTAAAGAATCAGATAACGCTATCGGGGCATTGGTTAATCGTTTGCAGGGCGAGGGCGTGGATGCGTCTACCGTTGACATGAGTGATTTGCTTAAGGACGCTCTAGCTAATGGAAAGAACTCCCGTGGCTGAGGATCGACTAGTGGAACCTGCAATAAAAGGGGAGGAGTCGGCACTAGAACATGCGCTTCGCCCGAATAATCTCAATGAGTTCATTGGTCAACATAGGGTTCGCGCACAAATCGATGTATTGCTGACTGCAGCGCGACATCGCAAAACACCGGCAGATCATATTTTATTATCAGGTCCTCCTGGGCTTGGAAAAACTACATTAGCTCTGATTTTAGCAAGCGAGATGTCTGCACCTATTCGCATTACTAGCGGTCCCGCAATTACACATGCCGGAGACTTAGCGGCAATTTTGTCATCACTTGTCGAAGGCGAAATTCTTTTTCTCGATGAAATTCATCGCTTGCCACGTCCAGCTGAAGAATTGCTATATCTGGCCATGGAGGATTTTAGAGTCGATGTAATTGTTGGCAAGGGTCCAGGTGCAACGGCGATACCTTTGCAACTTCCACATTTCACTTTAGTCGGTGCAACAACTCGAAGTGGTTTATTGACAAGTCCATTGCGCGATCGCTTCGGCTTTACTGCGCATTTAGATTTTTATTCAGATGAAGAGTTAGCACAAGTTATCTCAAGAAGTTCTGCGTTATTGAAAATTTCAATTTCACCTGATGCTATTTCAGAGATTTCTCGACGCTCACGAGGCACGCCACGTATAGCAAATCGTCTACTTCGTCGCGTCCGTGATTATGGTCAAGTTCAAGGAGCATCTCAGATCGATTTATCGGGCGCACGAACTGCCCTTGAGATTTATGAAGTCGATGAGATGGGTCTTGATCGACTCGACAGAGGGGTATTGACTGCTTTAGTCGAACGATTTAATGGTGGACCGGTAGGTCTATCGACGCTGGCTATCGCCGTTGGCGAAGAGATTGAGACCGTTGAATCAGTGGCCGAACCGTTTTTAGTGCGTAATGGGTTTATGGCCCGGACACCTCGAGGCAGAGTGGCTACAGCACTGGGATATTCGCACATAGGACGAACACCACCTGCTCAAATCGCCTCGCTTTTCGACACACCGGCGATTGATGCCTAGACTCTGCCTCTATGTCTACAACTAATAAACCGGTAAAGACGGCTGCACGCCCAGCTCGCTCACTTGCCATCCTAGGCCTGGTGCTCATTGCCATGACCGGGCTGGTATTTGTCCAGGGAGCAACGTCAGTGCGACTAGGTCTTGATCTCCGCGGCGGAACTTCAGTAACTCTTCAACCTCGTATTGCACCAGGTGAGAGCGGAAAAGTTACCAATGAAGCAATCGACCAAGCAGTATCCATCATCCGTCAGCGCGTTAACTCACTCGGTGTTGCTGAATCTGAAGTAGCAGCCCAGGGAAGTGGTACCAATCGTCAGATTGTTATCTCAGTACCGGGGGATACTGGACGACGTGTTGTTGAATTAGTTGGACAGACAGCAGAGCTGCGATTCCGTCAGGTGATTGCAAGTGCGATTTCAAATGGTGCACCCGATAACACTGCGACACCAGCGGCTGGGGTAAGTGCTTCACTTAATGCGAAATTTGCGGCGCTCGATTGTACGAAGTTAGCAAATTTGCAAGGTACAGGAACGGATTCACCTACAGAAGCAATTGCAGTCTGCGATCGCGCCGGAACGACTAAGTATATTTTGGCTCCTGCAGAGGTTTTAGGACGACAAATCTCTAAAGCTTCAGCCGGAATCGATACACAAGGTGGAAGTGCTTGGTATGTGAGCCTTACATTTAATGGTGAGGGCACAAAAGCATTTGGTGCACTAACAACTCGAGTTACATCATTGCCAGAACCAACTAACCAAGTTGCAATTGTTCTCGATGGATTAGTTGTTTCATCTCCGAGAATTAACGAACCAATTCCTTCAGGCAATGCACAAATCACTGGAAGCTTTACTCAAGTTGAAGCACAGGATTTGGCGAATGTTTTGAAGTACGGCGCATTGCCGCTCGCATTTGATCGTGGAGAAGTTCAACAAATTTCTCCAACTCTTGGAGCCGACCAACTCAATGCTGGTCTTATAGCTGGTGGTTTAGGTCTTGGTCTTGTTCTTTTGTATTCACTCCTCTATTACAGAGGCTTAGGGTTAGTAACGGTAGGATCACTTTTGGTCGCTGGCTCACTCGTTTATCTTCTCTTTCTGCTTCTAGGTAAGTGGATTGGTTTCACGCTCACTTTGGCGGGAATCGCTGGAGCAATCGTGGCTATCGGTGTAACGGCTGACTCATTTATTATCTATTTCGAGCGTATTCGCGATGAAATCCGAGAGGGCCGAACTCTGCGAACAGCCGTTGAAAGCGGTTGGCAACGTGCACGCCATACGATTTTGGTCGCAGACTTCGTCTCGATTATTGCCGCTGTGCTTCTTTACTTCTTCGCGGTAGGCGGCGTACGTGGATTTGCTTTCACTCTTGGTTTGACGACTCTTGTCGATCTTGTTGTCGTATTTGTATTCACTAAGCCTCTTGTGACAATTCTTTCTCGTATGAATTTTTATTCATCCGGCCATCGCTACTCGGGTCTATCGGCTAAGAGCACTGGAACACTGCCAGTTGTTAAGGAGGCATAAGAAATGTCAAAGCTCTCAGGTTTAGGTGGTCGCCTCTATCGTGGCGAAACATCTGTTGATTTCATCGGTCGTCGCAAGCGCTGGTATTCAATTTCTGCTTTATTTATCCTGGCCTCAATTGGCGCACTAACGCTTCAAGGATTACACCTTGGAATTGAATTCAAGGGTGGATCATCTTTCACTGTCACAAAAGCGCATGCATCGATTGAAGATGCACGAGCAGCAGTAGCAACAACTGGAGTTCCAGGTGAAATAATTGTTCAGAACATTGGAACCGACAAGGTTCGCGTTCAGACAGCTGCACTTGATAACGCACAAAACAATGCAGTTCAAGATGCCTTAGCTGCAAAGTTTGGCGTCACTACCGATTCTATTGATTCACAAATCGTTGGACCATCATGGGGTAAAGAGATTACGCGTAAGGCTCTCTATGGGCTTATTGGATTTTTAATCTGCGTCATGCTTTATCTGGCAATGGCCTTTGAACCTAAAATGGCAGTTGCGGCAATTGTCGCTGTAGTTCACGATGTTTTCATTACTGTGGGAATTTATGCTTTGGTTGGCTTTGATGTAACGCCTGCGACAGTCATCGGCTTCCTAACAATCTTGGGTTACTCGCTCTATGACACGGTTGTGGTTTTTGACAAGATTCGCGAAAATACGCGAACAATCACTGCAACCTCGAAACAGACTTATTCGCAGGCCACCAACCTCGCCGTCAATCAGACTCTGGTTCGGTCTTTCAATACGTCGTTGATTGCGCTTTTACCAGTGGGATCAATTCTCTTTGTTGGCGCCGGTCTCCTTGGTGCTGGAACTTTGAAGGATCTATCACTTGCGCTATTTATCGGCTTAGCAGTTGGTACATATTCATCGGTCTTCATCGCACCACCAGTGTTGGCACAGCTTCGCGAGAAAGAGCCAGCGATGATTGCTCTAGCTAAGCGTGTCAATGGCCGCGGGGTGGCATCAACAGTAACTGCGACTACATCTGCAGCCGCAGATTTGGCAGATCGCCCACGTGGTCCACGTAACCAACCAAAGCGCAAAGGTCGCAAGTAAGGGATTTTCTTGTGGACACCTTGATTGCACCAGTAATTAGTGCGCTCAAGGAAAACCATGCCACAAGCGATAGCGCCGATGTTGAGCGAGCATTTCTTCTAGCCGAGAAGGCGCATGAAGGCCAATTTCGTAAATCTGGTGAACGATACATCACTCATCCAGTTGCAGTTGCTCAGATTCTCGCTGATCTCGGCTTGAACTCCGAGACATTAATTGCCGCACTCTTACATGACACTGTAGAAGATACGTCCTACTCCTTGCGAGAGTTACGCCATGATTTTGGTGAAGAGATTGGCAATTTAGTTGATGGAGTAACAAAGTTAGATCGACTTACCTATGGACCAACAGCTGAAGCTGAAACGGTTCGCAAAATGGTTGTTGCAATGTCTCGTGATATCCGAGTCCTGGTTATCAAACTCGCGGATCGTTTACATAACGCTCGAACCTGGAGATTCGTAGCCGTAGAAAGTGCTGAAAGAAAGGCACGCGAAACGCTAGATATTTATGCACCGCTTGCGCACCGCCTTGGAATGAATGCAATCAAGTGGGAGTTAGAAGACTTATCTTTTGAAGTTCTAGAGCCAAAAAAGTTTGAAGAGATTTCGCGTTTAGTTGCCGAGAGATCACCTTCTCGAGATTTATTAACCAGAGAAGTTATTGGAGTTGTGACTGAAGATTTAGGTAAGGATTCAATCCACGCGACAGTCACCGGTAGGCAAAAACATTTCTTTTCTGTCTATCAAAAAATGGTAGTGCGCGGCCGCGAATTCAATGATATTTACGACTTAGTTGGTATTCGAGTCTTAGTTGATGATGTTCGTGATTGCTATGCAGTTCTGGGTTCTATTCACGCCAGATGGTCTCCAGTACCTGGACGTTTTAAAGATTACATCGCGATGCCAAAATTCAACCTATATCAATCACTTCACACCACAGTGATTGGGCCAACGGGTAAAGCGATTGAAATTCAAATTCGTACCTATGACATGCACACTCGGGCTGAATTTGGTATCGCTGCTCACTGGAAATACAAGCAAGGCCATGAGAACAATGAGACATCACCTGAAATGTTATGGCTACGCCAACTTCATGAGTGGCAAAAGGAGACCGAAGATCCATCCGAATTCCTTGAATCACTGCGCTTTGATTTAGGTTCCCCAGAAGTCTTTGTCTTTACACCTAAAGGCAGCGTTGTTGCACTGCCTGGTGGATCCACGCCTGTGGACTTTGCGTTCTCCGTACACACCGATGTTGGCATTAGATGTGCAGGAGCAAAAGTTAACGGTCGTTTGGTACCACTCGAATCTCGGCTTAACAATGGTGATGTCGTGGAGATTGTGACCAATAAGGGAGAGCACGCTGGACCAAGTAGAGACTGGCTAAATTTTGTTCAAAGCCCTCGTGCTCGCTCGAAAATCAAGGCATGGTTTAGCAAAGAGCGCCGCGAGGAAGCTATTGATGCCGGACGTGAATCTATTGCACGCCAGATGCGAAAAGCGGGTTTGCCGTTACAAAAGATTTTCGCAGGTCATTCATTGCTAGAACTTGCACATGAACTTCGTTATAGCGATATTGAAGGTTTGTACTCAGCCGTTGGCGATGGCCATGTTTCTGCGGCATCAATTATCGATAAGTTGGTCGTAGCACTTGGGGGAGATGATTCACATCCAGAGCCGACTATGGATGTACTTCCAACGCGAGCACCCGCAATCCGGCGATCAAGTAATGCCGTAGATGTTGAGGGTACCGATGATGTACTTGTGAAGTTAGCCAGATGCTGTACACCTGTACCAGGTGATCAGATTATGGGCTTCATTACAAAGGGGAGCGGTGTATCGATTCACCGCGCCGATTGCGTTAACGCTACAGATTTACGTGAAACGCAGGTGGATCGAGTTGTTAAAGTGAGCTGGCGCGCAGGGGCAGGTTCAGTCTTTCTTGTTAACATTCAAGTTGAAGCCCTGGACAGAGCATCACTTTTGGCAGATGTCACGCGCACACTTTCAGATCAACATGTCAATATTTTGAGTGCTTCGGTGAGTACCTCAAAGGATAGAACCGCTTTTTCTCGATTCACCTTTGAAATGGCAGATGCAACGCACTTAGATGCGGTGCTTGCAGCAGTTCGAAGTATCGAAGGCGTGTACGACGTTTATCGAACAACAAATAATTAACTAGTTGAACTCAGCTAAAGCTTTCTCGGCTTCAGCTAACCAGACACGACGTGCAGCCGCTGACTCAGTTGCTTCGGCCGCCTTCTTCGAGTTTCCAGCAGCTAATGATTTAGCGGCAATTTTCTCGTAGCTTTCAATCGAATCTTCGAGTTGCTTAACAACTTCACCCGCGCGGGCTTTAGCGGCTGGATCTGTCTTTCGCCAATTCTCAGCCTCTGCCTCTTTTATAACGCTCTCTACTGCGTGTACACGAGCATCAAGTGCGGTGCGTTTATCGCGATGAGTCATGCCAATTTTGTTCCATGAATTCATGTGCTCACGAAGTGCTTTTTTAGTCTCATCTAAGTTTGAAAATGGAACTAACGCTTCGATCAGTACGACTAACTCTTCACGCTTGATTAAATTAGCAGCCATAGTTGTATCGCGCTTTTCAAGATCAGCGATTTTTGCAGTGAAGAATTGATCTTGAGCAGCTTTAAAGCGTGCCCACATCTTTGCATCATCACTTGGCTTGCCACGACCAGAAGCCTTCCAGGCGTCCATGAGAACCTTAAACTTCTTAGCCGTTGGGACCCACTCTGTCGATGTCGCGAGAGACTCTGCCTCTGCAATAATTGCCTTCTTGGCATCTGCTACGACACTCTGTGTTGCTTCAAGTGCGGCAAAGTGTGTACGCCGGCGCTTATCAAATTTATTGCGTGATGATGAAAAACGCTTCCACAAATCGGCATCGCTCTTCTTATCCAGACGGGGAGCAGATTTCCACTCATCTAACAAAACTTTGAGACGATCACCTGTTACTTTCCAACTTTCAGAGAGAGCAAGTGACTCTGCTTCTGCAACAATTTTTTCTTTCTCAACTAAAATCTGCTCTAGGCGCTCTTTTTTGGCCGAAGCTTCTGCAGCTTTCTTAGATTCATAGGCCTCGCGATGGCCTTCGATGAGCGGTTCAATCTGTTCAACGGAGGCAGCTAGCGCCTCGAGATCACCGACACCATTGAGTTCTTTGACTTGCTCACGCAGTTTCTTCACAGCGGCATATGCATCTGATGGAACGAGCGCACCACTCTTGATGCGCGCAGCAAGTAATGCAACCTCTGCGGCTAACATTTCAAACTTTCGAACAAAGTAAGTGAGGGCTTCTTCAGCAGTCTTACCGGGATAGGAACCTACGGCGACTTCACCATTGCTGGTAAGAACATAAACAGTTCCATTGTCGGCTACGCGGCCAAAGGCTGCAGGATCTCCAATCAGCGCACTTGCTGCTGATGCTTGCATCATCGGATTAATCTCGGTCATGGTGGTGATCCTTTCAGCGCGTTGTTCATATGAACGTCGCTATGTAATCGTTTGGCCTTACGAGTGCGAACTCATAGGGCGTGAAGTGAGCATTTCAACAGGGTAAAAGGTACCCTGTCTATGCCGTTCGGCGTCAATTACTAGACATAGGAGGTAATTATGCTCATTGAGTCATTTGCTGCCCCTATGTTTGCGACCAATTGCTGGGTTCTAGCCTCCGGTAAGGGCTCCGAATGCATCGTTATTGATCCTGGAATGCCAGATGTTAGCCACCAGCTCTCTGCCATCCTTGAGGAATTTACCCTCAAGCCGGTCGCCGTTCTAGCTACACATGGCCACGTCGACCATACCTTTTCAATACGACCCATCGCCGATGGATACGAGATACCCGCCTATATTCATAGCCAGGACCGGGGGAGTCTGATCCATCCTCAGCGATGGGTGAGTCCAGAATTCGCAGCGACATTGGAAGCTATGGAGTTTGTTGAACCAGCTGATGTAAGAGAATTGCGCAATGGTGAAGTCATCGAGATTGTTGGTCTGCGAATCACGACAATCCACGCTCCCGGACACACACGGGGTTCGGTGATGTTTGAAGTCAACGACGAGGTATTAGTCAGCGGCGATGTGCTCTTTGCTGGTTCGATTGGACGCACAGATCAACCGACAGGTTCGGCGATGGATATGGATGAGACATTGAGAAAAAAGGTTCTGCCGTTATCTGACCACCTACAGGTTCTTCCTGGACATGGAAAAGCCACCACAATGGCACACGAGCGCAAAAATAATCCTTATTTGAAATCAATTAAGGGGCGTTACTAATGGCTGGAAAGAAAATTCAAGCGCCTAAAGGTGTCAGTGAGTACATGCCGCCACGCTCTGAAGTTTTTGAGTTCGTGCGCCAAGCACTCATAGATCCCGCGCGACGAGCAGGTTATTCACTCATGGAGCTTCCGGTATTTGAAGATACGGAGCTTTTTACCCGAGGCGTAGGTGCATCGACCGATGTTGTGTCAAAAGAGATGTACACCTTTACTGACCGCGGAGATCGTTCTATAACGTTGCGACCAGAAGGTACTGCAGGTGTTATGCGTGCAGTGATTGAGCATGGATTAGATCGCGGACAACTTCCAGTGAAGATTTGGTATTCAGGTGCATTCTTTCGGGCCGAACGTCCGCAAGCGGGACGCTACCGTCAGTTCTATCAAGTCGGAATTGAAGCGATAGGTTTAGATGATCCCGCAATAGATGCTGAAGTGATTGCAATAGCTGATGCAGGTTTTAAAGCGATAGGTCTGACGAAATACCGATTGGATCTCACATCTTTGGGGGATGGCGAATCACGCGCGGCTCACCGAAAAGATTTACTGACATACATTGCAACTCTTGATTTAGATGAAGCAACTGCTACGCGTGCAGCTATAAATCCATTGCGTTTGTTTGATGATAAGCGTGAAGAGATGAAAGCTGCAATGGCTAAAGCACCATTATTGATGGATTATTTAAGTGAGTCATCGCGTGCGCACTTCGACCAAGTGAAGAAATATTTGGATGCTTTAGGAATCTCCTATGCTGTAAATCCTCACATGGTTCGCGGTCTGGACTACTACACAGGTACTACTTTTGAATTTGTCCACGAACTTCTTGGTGCGCAATCTGGCATCGGTGGGGGAGGTCGATACGACGGCTTAATGGCCGAACTTGGTGGTCAAGAGTTATCTGGAATTGGATTCGGGCTAGGTATCGATCGCGCAGTTTTAGCGGCCGAAGCTGAAGGAGTGATCGCTAGTCAAGAATTTGTCTCTGATTTAATGATAATTCCGCTGGGGGAGTTAGCTAAAGAGCAAGCCCTAAAGATTGCAGCACAATTGCGTCATGCCAACAAAACAGTTGAGATTGCCTTTGGTGATCGCTCTCTCAAGGGAGCAATGAAAGCTGCAGATAAGAGCGGCGCGCGATATGTAGTCGTACTGGGAGATTCAGAAATCGCCAGCGGTCATGTGGAGTTGAAGCAGATGAACACTGGTGCCACCGCATCGGTTAGGATTGACTCCTTATTCAACGAACTTTAGACATAGGAACCGTACCCACACATGTTAAGAAGCCAC
>Ga0214919_10003960_pt1 | contig 21931 bp, 17 predicted proteins | sample LL1503_MetaG_FD_177994 | JGI IMG/M metagenome (GOLD analysis project Ga0214919, IMG submission 177994) | Freshwater microbial communities from Lake Lanier, Atlanta, Georgia, United States - LL-1503 | ecosystem: Environmental > Aquatic > Freshwater > Lake | place: USA: Georgia | collected... | reverse complement strand
GTTTTATTTTTTAATTTTTTTTTTTTAGTTTTTACAACCATTCTAAATACTTATAACGAAAAATAAAATAAATTATTTATTATTTCTTATTATTTATATATATTTTATTTTGTTGTTTTTGTTTTTTTGTAAAATTAATTTAATTAGAGTTTGTAATAATTTTTGTTTTCTTTCCTTTTCTTTTTGTCTTTTTACTATGTCTGAATCTAAGTTAGACATACGTTCTTCTCCACCTTTTTGTGTAATATTTTTTCTGTTTTTATTTTTTTTTGTTTTTATTTTTTTGTTTTATTTTTTTTAACTTTAATAGTTAAATCATTCATTTTATATTAATAATAGACAATAAAATTAGTAAAATAAAATTAGTAAAATTAAAAATATTAAAAAATATTAAAAAATATAAACTTGTAAAATTAATTTATTCTTGTTCTTCTGGTTTTAATGCATTAAATAAAGCAACTATTCCTCTTTGATATTTTTCGTGACATCCTGAATACATTGTAACTAATTTATTACGAATATCAGTTTCAACACTAACTAAATCACTATATCCAATATTTTTAATTGTAAAATGAGGTTTTTCGTCTTTTTCATCTACTGGTATTTTATCAAGAATTTTAGTTTCTAATATTCTTAATAAATAATCACAATTATCAATATATGTATTCTTCATATCCTTATAAATTTTAATATACTCTGTTAATCTTGGATCACTTAAAGTAATAGGAATCATAGAATTATTATTTACATTTTTCTTACAAAAATCAATCATATTATCTTCTTTAATTCTTAAATCTTTTTCACTTGCATTATTTATATCAAATTTATCAGATGTCTTAAATGCAGTATTTACCAATGCAATAATTTTATCATCTATTGTATCAATATTTGCATATGAATTTACAAAATCAATAAATTTTTGTATTACTGGATTTTTTGATGTATTGGATAAATTATTATTTGATAAATTATTATTTGATAAATTAATTGGTAAATTATTTGGTAAATTATTTGGTAAATTATTTGGTATATTATTATTATTTGATTCATTATTATTTAATTGATTATTATTTGATTCATTATTACTAAGTTCTTTTATTTTTTGATTTAAATTATTATTACTAAGTTTATTTATATTATTTATATTAGTTTTATTACTTGTTTGTACAGGTTCTTCTGCTGTTTCTTTTACTGGAAATTCAGAATTTGCATTATTATTATTAATATTATTATTATTAGCATTCGCATTCGCATTCGCATTCTTATTCTGATTCTGATTCTCATTATCATTCTCATTCTCATCATCATTATCATCCTCATTATCATTCTCATTATTATTTTTATTTTTAGGTTTATTATTAATTTTATTACCTCCTGATTGTTTTGGTGCATTATATTTTGCAAGAATATCATTAACTTTACTTTCAACAGAATTAGATTTTTTATTAATAGTTGATGGAATAGTATTAAGAGCTGAAGGGGTAGTATTAAGAGCTGAAGGGGTAGTATTAAGAGCTGATGGAATAGTATTAAGAACTGAAGGGGTAGTATTAAGAGCTGAAGGGGTAGTATTAAGAGCTGATGGAATAGTATTAAGAGCTGAAGGGGTAGTATTAAGAGCTGAAGGGGTAGTATTAAGAGCTGAAGGGGTAGTATTAATAGCTGAAGGGGTAGTATTAATAGCTGAAGGGGTAGTATTAATAGCTGAAGGGGTAGTATTAAGAGGTGCAGGTGAAACACTAGTATTATTTGATAAACTTTCTATATTTAAAGTAGATGGTATATTATTTGTAATACTATTATTTTTTTTATTATTATTTTTTAAAATATTTTGAGTATTTACATTTATATTAGTACTTTTATTAGGTATAATATTAGACGTATTATTAGGTTTAATTTTATTATTCTGTATTTTTTCAATAATTTCACCTAATCCTTCGATTTTACCCATGATTTCATCTAATTTTATTTTTTCTTCATCTTTTATATTTGTAAGTTTTGAATTAATATTATTTTTAAGATTTGTAAATCTTGAATTCATGTTAGTTTTAATACCTTCTACAACTTTTGTTTTCATACTAGCAGATTTAGATAATTCATCATTATCAATACTTTGTATTTTATTATTAACTTGTAATTCTTCTTCTTCATCTTCTTCATCTTCTTCATCTTCTTCATCTTCTTCATCTTCTTCATCTTCTTCATCTTTTTCTTTTTTTGCATTTGCATTTGCATTTGCATTTACAATCATTGCTTTACTAAATTCAGTTTTCTTAGATTTAGATACTGAATTTTTCTGAAATTTCAAACTAGGATCAACAAATATAACCATATTTGTAATTGTTTTTACCATATTTTCATATTGGCTTCTAACATTTTCTTTTTCAGCGTCAGTTTCACTATCTTGCATTAAATGATAATAATATAGCATTAATAATTGTCTAAACCCTGGTTCATGTAGAATACTACCTTTTACTACATTACTATTAACATCACAAATTGAAGATATACCTTCCTTTTCATCTGTGCCGATTACTGTTAATAAATTACGTAATCTATTAAGACAAATATTATCAGATGGATTAACAGCAGTAAGAATAGCAGCTATAAGATTTAGAATTTTTACATAATGTATTGCTACTGCATTACATATTTGCTTTTTTGAAACTTTATCTTTAGAGTTATCTATTGTTTTATTTGCATTATCAGAACAAGTATCATCTTTACATTCTGGACTATCCTTACCAACTAAAATAGAGCTTGCAAATTGTTCTAGTTGTATTTTTGTATAATTCTTATCTAGATTAGATGAAAGTGTGACTGCAATTTTATTACATTTCTTTGCATCCAATAGAGTTATAAGATCTCTAAAACGATCACTAGATGATAATTTTGTTGGTTGTGCATAAGGTAAAATTAAATCTGTAATAATTTCATCAATTTTAGTTTGAAAATTAGTAATACTTTCATCTAAATTTTTTGTTTTAAAAAGACTTTTAATTTTATGAAATATATTAGTAAAAAAATCAGCCATTTTTATAATATTTATTTAATAGTAATTATATAGATTAAATAGATTAAATAGTAATATTTTAAATAAATATTTTATATTATATTAATCTATAATTATATTTTATTATAATTATAATAATATAACATAAAAAATAAAAATATAAAAACTTAAAATTATGAAAACTTAAAATTATGAAAAAAAAATATAAAAAATTAAAAAAAATAACTAATCAAAATATTTTTAATCAAAATATTTTAAATCAAAATATTTTTAAATTATTATGTTTTTATGCTAAATTTTTATGAACTATATTATTTGTTGGTATGCAATAATATCCACAAAAATTTGTATAATTTATTGCTTCATCATTATCCTTATTTTCTTCATAATTTCTATTTGCAAAATGCGGTACATAAATATTTTGCTTTGAACTATCAACATTTGTTATTGGACTAATTCCTGGTTTATGACTCCAAGTTCCATCAGTATTTGCTCTATAAAAATGATAAGTATTATCTGGATCAACTACATATGCACCTTTATAGTATCCAGGAGAACATTTACTATTAAAATTTGTAGGTATTAAAGTTGGATTGTCATTCATTATTTTTCTATGCATATTTGGGCATTTATAAATACGTTCTTTATTTTTATCTGTTCCGGTTCTTTGAATAAGTTCGTAATCACCTGGTTGTGGTTTTAAATCTGTACATTCACTATCTTTTATAGGACAAGATGATTTGTGTTTCTTTAAACAAATTTCATTGCATTTTTCTCTAACCGCTTTAACCTGTCTATTTAAAAAATAAGAATAGCAATTATGAGAACCTTCTACATAAGGATCTTTCCATAATTCTGGTTTATATTCTGGTTCATCACCAGAAAGAAAATTACGAAGATAGCTTTTACATTCTTGATGATTTTCACAAAAATCAGTATTTTCTATTGCCGCTTTTGGACATCTATCATATGTTTGAAAATCATTCATACTATTATAATTAACACACATACAACGCTTTTTATTTTTTACTGGTTTATTAACAGTATCATCATCCTCTTTTTTATAATGTTTATATACCCATTCTTTCTCATTTAATTTTGTAAATAATGTATATTCCTTATTTTTATTATTGTTCATTTTCTTTATATGACCTCCTATAAATTTATCAACTTTATTAACTTTACCAACTTCACTATTATATACTAAACTTTTTTTTTTATTTAATTTAGAATTTATTTTAATTCTATTTTTTTTTGTTTTTTTTGTTTTATTATTTTGCATTTATGTTATATTATATTTTTATTTATTATTTAGTAATATTATTTTTTTATATAATATTAGTTTTTTTATAATATGTTTTTTATAATATTAGTTTTTTATAATATTAGTTTTTTATATAATATCAGTTTTTTTATAATATGTTTTTGTAAATAAAATATACTACATAAAAACGAGTTATAATAATTAAATGAATATATATTATTAGTATATTATAAATATAAAATATTACTAAATAATAAATAATTAGTTATTTTATAAGATTATAATTATAATTAATAACTAATAACTAATAACTAATAATTTATAAAAATGGGCGGAGGATTACTTCAATTGTTAGCTGTTGGTGTTCAAGATATATATATTATTGGTAATCCACAAATAACATTTTTCAAAACTATTTTTAAAAAACATACAAACTTTTCTCTAGAATCAGTATCGCAAACTATTGATGGAAGAACCAATTTTGGCCAACAAATAGAAGTAACTATTAGTAGAGTAGGCGATTTATTAAAAGATATTATTTTAGAAGTATTATTACCTGTTTTACCAAGTGGATATTATTGGACAAATGGAATTGGTAATGTTTTAGTAAAACAGGTTGATTTAGAAATTGGAGGACAACTTATAGATAGACATTATAGTGAGTGGCTTGATATATGGAGCCAACTTACAGTTAATGCAAGCAAAATAGGTGCATATGATGCAATGGTTGGTAATTATTCTTCTATTAGTGGTTTGGAAGCTAATGCAATAAATCAACTACGATTATATGTGCCTATGTATTTTTGGTTCAATAGAGATTATGCTATGGTATTACCTTTAATTGCTTTACAATATCATACAATTGTTTTAAAAATCACTTTAAGAGATTTTAATAGTTGTTATAGAAATAATACTGTTACTACAACATTAGATAGTTCTTTATATCAGATACAACAATTTAGAATATGGGCAGATTATGTTTATCTAGATATGGAAGAAAGGCGTAAATTTGCACAATCTTCACATGAATATCTTATTGAACAATTGCAATTTGCAGGTGATGAATTTATTTCAAGTACTGGTAACTCAGTATCTAAAAAATTAATTTTTAATCATCCAGTAAAAGAATTATATTGGGTACATGTTAGAAACGATTTTGAACAAACAAATATTTTAACAGGTAATCAGCAATTAGATTATTCTCTATCAACTGATATTGAAACTTTTGGAGAAGGAGTATTGCAATTAAATGGTGTTGAAAGATTTGAAAAACGTAATGCAAATTATTTTAGATTAGTTCAAAACTATCAATTTCATACTCATTATTCAAACAAAAATATATATACTTATTCTTTTGGTGTTTATCCTGAAAAACCACAACCATCAGGTACTTGTAATATGTCAAAATTTACAAATATTACTTTGTATCTAGATTATTATAGTATAAATCATAGTCAAAATGATATGATTTTAAAAGTATTTTGTATTAATTATAATATTTTTAGAATTATGAGCGGTATGGCGGGATTAGCCTTTTCGAATTAAGTGATTAAGTTATTAATTTTATTTTTTATTATTTTTATTTTTATTATTATTTTATAAAATATATATTAAAATATATATTAAAATATATATTTTTATTAAGTTTTGCATTAGCTTAAAAAATATAACAATTATATAGTAATAAATAATTATTTTTTTAGTAATAAAACTACTAAATTTATTAAATCTAGATAATCTTTATTTATTATGACTTCTAGGTCTGCTTTATTAAGCGATATAACATTAACTAATATTGATTTAATAAATCAAGATACTAATTTATCTCATAGAACTGGAACTGGTACATTTTGGATTGATTCTAACAATGGAACACTTAAAATTGGTCATACAGGAGCTAATGTTATAATGCAAGGTAATATTATTGTAGATGGTACAATTGATGGTGCAACTGGTCCTACTGGTTCTACTGGTTCTACTGGTTTTACTGGATCAACTGGACCTGCGGGATTTTCAACAAATACAGGTCCTACAGGATATACTGGTTATACTGGATCAGTAGGACCATCATCTCCAGGTAACATTTTAGCACTTAGAAATTCTGTAGCACAAAATATAAATCATAATTCATATGTTAATATTCTTTTTGATACTATTGATATTATTAATTCTGGAGTATCTGATATTTCATATTTTACATCAAACTCAGGTACAACATTCGTAAATAGTATAAATGAAACAATACAAGTTCAAATTAATTATCAAGTAACATATGCTACAGTTGGAACTGGTTCGGGTTCTGGTAAAAGATTAACATATATTAGTCTAAATAATGATACTATTGGATCGCCATATAGTAACAGATATGGCTTAGTTTCATTACAATCACAATTAACTGGAACTGCGTGCCAAGGTAATTGTATTTTAACATTAAATAGTGGTGATTTTTTTCAAGTTTGGACATATCAAAACTCTGGTTATTCTCAAAGTGTTGGAGATGTAAATGGTAATATTCAATATACAAATAGAATACAAATATCAAAATTAGTTAATGGTCCTACTGGTCCTACGGGTATAGATGGTTCTGCAACTAATACTGGTGCAACTGGATTTACTGGACCTACTGGTGATACTGGACCTACTGGTGATACAGGCCCTACTGGAGATACAGGACCTACTGGAGATACTGGACCTACTGGTGATACTGGTCCTACTGGAGATACTGGACCTACTGGTGATACTGGACCTACTGGTGATACTGGACCTACTGGAGAAACTGGACCTACTGGAGAAACTGGACCTACTGGTGATACTGGACCTACTGGACCTACTGGTGATACTGGTTCAACAGGTGATACTGGACCTACAGGTGATACTGGACCTACAGGTGATACTGGACCTACAGGTGATACTGGACCTACAGGTGATACTGGTCCTACTGGATATACTGGTTATACTGGTTATACTGGTTATACTGGTTATACTGGTTATACTGGATATACTGGATACACTGGTGATGCTGGTCCATTAGGCCATACATTGAGAGTAGATCAAGTATATGGTAATGATACAACTGCAAATGCTAGTCCATATTCACAATCATTTTTAACAATAGGTAGTGCATTATTGAAAGCACAAAGTGATGAATGTGTATATATTTATCCTGGTAAATATAATGAAATTCTTACTTTACCTTCAAATGTTGCTGTTCGCGGTATAAACTTGCAATCTGTAGTAATACAACAATTAGGTGTTACATCTAATACAATAGTAGTAACAATGGGTACAAATACACGTTTAGAAGATGTAACAGTTACAGTAACTAGTTCTAGTAATGTTAATTTGAATGCAATTCAGTTTCCAGGAGGAACTACACTTAATGCTAAATTAAGAACACTTGTAATAAATACAACTAGTACTGCAACTGGTGCAAATAATATTTATGGTATATACGCAGACGGAACTTCATCAAATGCTGTAGTTAGTTTTAATGCTCTTCAAAGAAGTACTATAAATGTTACATCTGCAGGGTCAGGTGTTAATAGAGGTATATATAATACTGGTAGTAACTATTTTTCAGTGCGTGATGCGACTATATTTTGTACTGGATCTGGTTCTAATTTAGTTGGAGTTGAAAATACGAATGCTACTGGCTATACATCTATTAAAACATCAACAGTAAATGGTTCAACATATGATATCAATAGAAGTGCGGGAACTATATTATTAAATGCTACGGATTTACAAAATGGTTCAAGTAATGGTAATGGTTTTAGTGTAAATACAGAACCTAGTCGTATATTTTTTACATTAGGTTCTAAAGTTGATTTTACTGGTCAAGGAAGTGAAATAGCAACAACAACAGGAACTTATTATTTAAAACCTGGGTCAGATTGTGCAAACTTTTTATCATCAGTATTTGGAATACCATTTAACCAAAAAGTTATTATTTTTGAAGGTTTAATAACAGCATCATTATCTATCACTGGGTCACAAGTAGTTACTGTTAATTTTAAAAAATCAACATCTTCTACAGTAGCTGGAACAACATTTGCATCATTAGTATTAAACTCATCTACACAGATAATAAAATTTACTAATATTAGTTCGTCATTTAATTCACTTACAGACTTTTTACAAATACAAGTAGTAGTTTCTGGAGCTGATTTAACTGCTGGGTGCGATATTATTGTTGCTGTATCAACCTACTAAACAGCTTTTAGAAAAAGCCGCGCCAAAAGCAGGATTTAGAAAATCCCGCACGCAAACTCTAGAGGGGCTTTTAGCCCCTCAGTATTTAACACATTTATATTTATATAATATAGTAAAAACTAAAAACTTAAAAATTTTAATCATTTATAAAAGAGGGAGCTCGAGGGAACCTTGGTTCCCTCGTAACTATTCAAATTCAATAAAGCAAAGAATTTTTTCATAGTGTCACTTAATGACACGTTACCTATAATTTTATAACCTAATAACTTAATAACATTATCATATGAAATATCAGCGGTTTGATTAAAAAAATATATCCAGATTGCTAAACCTATTTCAATATATTTTTGTGAATATGTCGATATTACAAAAGGTATATTTGTAGTATATGCATTTTTTATTACATCATTTAATTTTTTAAAAATTGCTAATAATTTAGAAAATTCATCTTTTTCCATTTGTACTTTAATTTCATTTATATAACTAGCTGATTTTTGCCAAAATACTAATTTTTCATCTAGCTCAATAATAGATTTTATATTATTTGATTCTACAAATTTATGCATTTCAATCTTATAATCTCCTGTACTTTGAATATTGTTGGGATTATTGTATAACCAATATACATTTGGAAGCATATTTATTATAACTGGCATTCTAGATACACTTATATTTATAATACTTATATTTATTATGAATTTTATACAAAATAAATAAACATATAAACATATATAAAATTAAAATTATAAAAATAATAACATATAAATAATATTGCGTAGCTAGATATAAAAAAGTATTTTGTAAATTCTGGTGGGCTTTAGCCCACCTAGCTTTTAGTGATGTTTTAGCAAAACATCGTTAAAGAATAGTACATGTATCTGGTGGTCTTCCTGGAGAACTACCCCAATCAATATCTGATTTAACATATTTAGATAAAGTAAATTGACTATAATCTATATCATCTAATTTTACAATTTCGAATTTTTCTTTATTACCACCATTTTGATATTTATTACTAACTTTAGTTTTTTTATTAGCATTTTTGTATTTTAAAATACTTTTTTTTTTATCATTTTTAAAATTTGCAATTTTTTTGTTTTTTGTATTTTTTAATTTAACTTCTTTAATCATAATGTTCTTTAAACTATGTTTTATACTATTATAATAAAACAATATAAAAATAAAATTTATTTGGTATTAATTAATAATAATTTATTTTTTAAAAATTGAAATATTTTAATCGGTGGGTTTAGATTATATTTTATAACAAGAAATAATAAATACAGAAATACATAAATACATAAATACATAAAAAATTTTTAAATGGTTAGTATTATTGACACAAATTTTGATACACCCACTGATTTAAATAATATATTATCACAATTAGTATTTGAAAAAAAATTAAAAAATATTGAAAAGGAAGACATTAAAAAAGAAAATATTAAAAACGAAAACGATAAAAACCAAATTAATAAAGAATATATAAATAAAAAAAATCAAAAAAATCAAAATTTTAAAGATAATATAAATAATATTGATAATGTAGATATTTTATGCAATGATTGTAATTCTAGATATTTAGTTGAACTAGATGGATTTTATGTTTGTAAAAAATGTGGTTTATATAATGATTGTATAATTAGTTCTGGACAAGAATGGCGTAATTATGGAGCAGAAGATTCTAAAGGAAATGACCAATCTAGATGCGATATACCAACCAATGATTTATTACCAAAAACAAGTATTGGTTCTTTAGTAGGATTTAGTACTCGTGAAAACAAAACGTCAAAACGTATTAGAAATATGAATTATTGGAATGCTATACCTTATCGAGAATCTAGCCTACTTGAAACATTTAATAATATTACTATAATGTCTCAAAATTCTGGTATAAATCAATGCATTATTGAAGATGCTAAAAATATGTATAAAAAAGTTACTGACATTAAATCATCAAGAAGAACAAAAAAAGAAGCAATGAAAGCTGGTTGTGTTATGTTAGCTTGTAAATTAAAAGGTGTGCCTAGGAATTGTAGTGAAATAGCTAAAATTTTTAAATTGAAAAATAATAAAACTTTTAGAAAAAGTATTAAAACTTTTGAAGAGATATGGAATAATATTCAGTTATCTGAAAATGGTATTACTACTAAAATTAAATTAGAATTAAATCAAAAAAATAAGAAAACTATTAATGATGATGATAGTAGTAATGATGATAGCGATTCTAGCGATTCTAGTAATTCTAACAATAGTGATTCTAGTGATTCTAGTGATAATAGTTCTGATAGCGATTCTAGCGATAGTAATGATAGTGATTTAGAAGAAGATACTTATCAATATATTAATAAAAATAAAAATAAAAATATAAGTACTAATACTAATAATAAAAATGCAAATGCAAATGCAAATGCAAATGCAAATGCAAATGCAAATGCAAATGCAAATGCAAATATTAAAAACGATATTAAAGCTGTTATTAATGATTATAAAACTGATTGTAAAACTATAATTGATATTAAAAATAATGATAAATCTATAATTACAAGTAATATTCCAAATGATACTATAAGTATTAATTCTATTGAAACTATTAATAAAATAAATACAAATCAAAAAACATCAAAAATACTTCAAGATTGTATTACTAAATTACATAGATTTTCTTGCATTTTAGGGTTTGATGATAAAATATTTGAAGCTTGTCGTATTATATTAACTTATATAGAAAATGAAAAATATCTAGATAAACATACTCCATTATCAAGAACATCTGCTGTAATTTATTATATAATTGAAAGATTAAATATTACTAATATAAATAAACATCAAATACTACAAACTTGCGAAGTTTCTGATGTTACTATTAATAAATGTTATCAAAAAATAATGAAATATAAAAAGGAAATGTTACAAATAAATATTGGTATGTAAAAAATATTATCTTTATTATAACTTATAATTTATAATATTTTTAATATATTTTAATTATTTTTTTATTAATATTTTTACGTTTTTTTTCATTATTATTATTCTAAATATTATTTAATATATTTAATATAAATAATTTATTATAAATCTGTATTATATTAAATTATATTTATAAATATAAAATGTTTAATTTACAAGACTTAAGTTCTAATCTATTACTTGTAGGTTTTGTATTGATAAGTATATGTTGTTTATATTTACTTTATACAAATTTTACAAAAGTACGTGATATTAATGAAATGAAATCAAAATTTGAAGATTTGAAAACAATATTTTTTAATCAACAAAAACAAAATGATGAATCATATATTAAAATAATGAAAATATTACAAGAAGATATGCAAAATATACAAGAAAATAAAGATGATAATAAAAAATTCAAAAATGATATGAATATTAATTCATTGCAAACTAATAATATTAATACAAATCAAACAAAACAACCAAATCTATCAAGTCTTACAACTATTATTGATGAAACTGAAAATGATAGCAAATATAATATTATTGATTTGCATGAATTAGATAACGAAAGTATAGAAGAATCAGATAATTTAGATAATCTAGATAATCTAGATAATTTAGATAATATAGATAATATAGATAATATAGATAATATAGATAATATAGATAATATAGATAATTTAGATAATAATAAAGATGAGGATGATAATAACCTAGAAAAATATATTGAATCTATTGAATCTATTGATGATAATAATTCTATTACTACAGAACCTATTATTGATGATATTGACGAATTAAATGATATTATGATAGGTAAAAATAACTATTTAAATAATAATAATATTGAAGACATAGACAATATTGAAGACATAGACAATATTGAAGACATAGACAATATTGAAGACATAGACAATATTGAAGACATAGACAATATTGATGATATGGATAATCTTGATGATATGGATAATCTTGATGATATGGATAATCTTGATAAAATTGACAATATTGACAATATCGATGTTCTAGATAATTTAGATAATTTAGATATTAAAAAAGTATTAGTTGATAATATTAATAATAATTCTATATTATTTAATGATACCAAAAATGATAATGAAAATGATAATGAAAATAATATATCTTATGAAACTGAAACTATAGAATTAAATAAGTTATTATCAGGTGATAATAAAACTATTGATTTATCTGAAGTTAATGAAGTTAAAACTTATAAAACAGAGGATTTACAAAATATGACAATTAAACAATTAAAGGAATTAGCAAAAACATATAAAATAAAATCAACAGGAAATAAAACTAAAATTGAACTAATAGAAGCATTATCTAAAAATCTCTAATTACAAACTAAAGGACTATATAATTAATAATATTATCTTGAATATCTGTTTTTTTTAATAATGATTGTGTAAATACATCTATTTCATTTTTAGTTTTAATATAAGATTTAATATTTTCTATTATTTTCTTATCTTTACTAATTTCTGATTCTTTTTTACCAGAAAGGGATAACATTATATTATTATATTTATTTAAATTCTCAGAATTTGATTTATTTATTGCATCTATATCATTATTATCAATTAAATAAATATTACTATTTAATATTTTACTTTCATATTCATTATTTTCTTTGAATACTAGAAATTCTTTTTGAAAAGTTATGTTAGTTTTATTAGTAGTATTTATTTTATTAATCTTTTTATGATAAAGCATATAAATATAATATGTTTCTAGTTGTTCTATAAAATTACTTCTTTCTTTTTCAAACTCTTTTTTTTCATCTGGTGTAATATTTATTTTGGCTATTATTTTTTCATATTTATATAATAATTCTGTTCTAGAATTAGAAATATCTCTTTTTAATTTTATAAGATTATCATTTTCATTATAAAATAAATACTTTGGTTTTGTTAATTCTTTAACTATTTTTTTTGTTTTATCATTTTTTGTAACAATAATTTTTATAGTATTATTATTGCTAATGTTTGTAGTAATAACATAGTTTTTATTTGAATATGTTTGATATAATTGCTTAAAATTCTTTTTATATGATTGTATATTTGGGTTATTATAATTATCAATATATTCATTAACTTGATTGAATATCTTTTCAGAATTAACTAATTTTATATCATCTTCTAGAATAAAATCAATCTTATATTCTTCGTCAATATTTACACCACCTGCTAATAAAGGATTTTTTACATCATTTTCAATTACATTTTCTATTTCTTCTAATGCATCTCCATCAATTATTTCACTATCATTTTTGCTATTTGACATAGTTTCTTCATCATTTATATCTACATCATTTTCAATAACATTATGATTTTTACCAATTGATATAGTTTCTTCTTCTTCATCTTCACCTTTACCTTCATTATCACCTAAACTAACAGATTGATCTTCTATATTTTCATTACTAATTACACCACTATTGTAATTACTATTATCATTATTTTGCGATTGTTGTACTTCATTAAAATTATTTATTCCCAAAATTATATTTTTATTTTGTTCAATATTACTATTTACCATATTTACCATTTTATTAAAATAAATATATATTATTTATTATTAAATAAATATATAATAATATTATAGAGTATTCTAATAATATATTATTTTTTTTAACTAAATAATAAACATAGAATGATAATAACAAAAAAAAAAATAAAAAAAAATACAAAAAATACAAAGAATAAAAAAATTACAAAAACTATAGATTTAGTAAATTCTGATAAATCTACAGATGATAATGATTTATTATTATTATTAACTGAAGCTGATAAAATAACACTTAATGATTTAGATTTTGATAATATTTTAAAAGAACAAAGCAAAATGCTATGTAATATTAATAATATTGTCAATAAAGAAGGTGAAATTAAAGGTCAAATTAAAAGTAAAAATAAAGATAATAATCCTTTATGCAATATTATAAATACAAATAATGATTCAAAATTTAAAAGTATGTTGTCAAATTATAAAAAAAAATTAATTAGTAAAAGTAAAATAAGTAAAACTAGAAAAATACACAAACCTACTGTAATTAAATCTTTATTAAAAAAAACTAAGACTAAAAAAACTTTTAAAAAAATAAATTTAGTTAAACATAATCCTACATCAATAAATTATACTTCTAAGAAATCTATTCATAAGAAATCTAGAAGTAAAAAGTCATTAACTAAGAAATCTACAAGTAGAAAGTCTAGAAGTAAAAAGTCTAGAAGTAGAAAGTCTAGAAGTAGAAAATCTAGAAGTAGAAAATCTATTCATAAGAAATCCACACATAAGAAATCTAGTCATAAGAAATCCACACATAAGAAATCTAGTCATAGAAAGTCTAATAATAAGAAAAAATGTATTCTGATAAATAAACTAGCTTTTAAAAATAAAAATGTTTATAGATATAATAATAGACGTAAATTTGATGTAACCATTACTAATCCGCAAATATATATAAAAAATAATTCTAAAAATAATTCTAAAAATAAGGATAAGAATAAGAATAAGTAAATGAATGATTTTTTCTCTATTTTTATTTTTTGTTTAAATACCATAAAAAAATTGAATTTTAAATAATTTAAACATTTAATAATATATAAAATTATAGTTCTAAACTAAACAAATTTATTTACCCGAATTCAACTTAATTTAACCTAACTTAAAAATGGCATCTAAAACTAACTCTAAACCCGCATCTAAAGCATCTGCTAAGTCTAAGGCTGCAGCTATTACTAATAATGATGATTTAAATATTAAAGTAGATACTGTTAAAACTGAAGTTAAACCAGAAGTTAAACTAGAAGTTAAACCAGCAATTAAACAAGAATCTAAACAAGAATCTAATCAAGATAATAAACCTTTATCATCAACTAATTTTAATCCTAGTAATGTAAATTTTGGTAATATTTATACCGATCAATACGATAATAGATCAATTAAAACTACTTATAATAATAAAGATTTTTATATGGTTGCACGTGGATGTAGAATTAATGTATTTAAATTACAAGATAATGGCAAATATAACTTATATGTCAATGTAACTGATGATGATTTTATTAATGCAATTAAATCTTATGATGATAGTTTAATTAAATATGGTTCTAATAACAGCAAATTATTTTTCGACGACGAAATGTCTGAAGAAGATTGTAGAGAACTATTTAAACCTAAAACTCTCTCATTACACGAGAAATATGGATACTCAATTAGTTGTAATCTTAAGAAAAAAGATTTTATTTGCAAGTCTAAAACTGATTCTATTACAGATGTATCTGATTTAACTGTTGCTTTGCAAAAAGGAACAATTGTTGATGTCTGTTTTGATTTTGGTAAAATAAAGCTAGGTCTTAATAAATATAGCGTTGGTGTTGAAATCAAACAAGTTAATATTATTAGTGTAGGTGCTGCATCTGCATACAAAAGTAATGCAATTAAGTTAGAAGATTTTAACCTAAATAAACTTAAAATCAACGAAATTGAAACTCTTGAAAAAGGCAACAAAAAAACTCAAATGCTTTACGGAGAAGATGATAATAAAAAACCTTTGAAATTTCTATTTGAAAATATCGAGGGACGCATTTTTGGTAATAAGCAACCAAATGATGAAAAAACAAGTTATTCATTAAATATTAAACTAAATCCTGAACAACATAAAAAATTCGATGAAATTAATGAAGAAACATTAAAACAAACTATTCAAGAATTGTGTAAAGGTATGGATGCAAATAAAGCTGCTTTAAAAGCTAAAGTTGTTAAAAAAGAGTTTAAATCTATTGTCACATACAGTAAAGCAGATCAAGATAAAATTAAGAAAGGTGAAAAACCAACATATCCTCCATCTATCTGGATTAAAATTTATCATTCTGATGAAAAAGATACAGATGGTAATGAGAAAGGTTTTTGTGGTAAAATCGTTAATGCAGACGGTAATAAACCTATTAATAATTCAGATGAGCTTGTAGCTATTAAAAATTTAAATATTAAAAGTCTGGAAATTTATAACAAACATATTTGGATTGGTGCTAAAGGTATCAGTGTTAATTTTACATTAAATAAATGCGAAATTAGCATGGATGTAGCTCCTTCATATGATATGGATTTTATCGATGAAGGGTATAGTAATAATAAACCTATTGTCAAAGAAGCTGTTAAAGAAATAGCTAAAGCAGTTGTTAAAGAAGAAGATGATGAATCAACTGAGGAAGAAGCTGAAAATTCTTCTGAAGAAGAAAATTCTGATTCTGACTAAATATGATTTATGATTTATGTTTTATAAATTATAAATTATAAAAATTTATAAATATTTATAAAATATTTTATTATTATTATTTATTTTTTTTATTATTTTTATATTTTATATTAGTTTGTAAAAATTGAATTTAAAAAATGTTTTATTTTAATAAATAATAATTTATATATTATATAATTACTTAATATTATTATATAATATATAGATCATAGATCATAGATCATAAATTACAATTAATAAAAAATGCCTAATTTACATATTGTTTTAGGACCTATGTTTGCTGGTAAATCTACATATTTAATAAATACAATAGAAAATTTAAAAAAAACAAATAATATTGAAGATATACTAATTATAAATCATAGCAGTGATAAAAGATATAGTAATGATTCAGTAATTTGTACTCATGATAATATAAAAATGCCTAGTTTGTCATTAAATAAATTGGAAGATATATTTAATATTATTGATAATGATGATTTTAATAAAAAAAAATATATATTCATTGATGAAGGTCAATTTTTTAATGATTTATATAATACTGTTAAAACACTATTATTACATCATAATAAAACAATATATATATCTGGCTTAGATGGCGATTACAAACAATTACCATTTTATGATTCTCGTATTCTTGATTTAATACCTCTTTCAACAACTATTACTAAATTAACATCATTATGCTTTGAATGTAAAGGCATTGCTCCATTTACAAAACGTATAATAAATTCTGGTGCAAAAATTCTAATAGGTGGTTCAGATTCTTATAAACCAGTTTGTTTAAATCATTTATAGTTATAACTAATTATTTTGATTTTTTTTATTTTAACTTAAATAAATACTAAATATTTTTAGTAAATATAATAATAATTTTATTACAGATTATTAATTTTTTATAAAAATGGAAAATAATTTATCCAAACGTGGTCGCAAACCTAAACAACCCAAAGATACTATTCAATTGGTTGAAACTAATTTATCTGTTGAAAATATAAGTAATATTGACCTAAAGCAATCAGAAGAAATTAAAGAAACTAAAGCAAAAGAACTAATAGAACTAATAGAACTAAAAGAACTAAAAGAACTAAAAGAACCTAAACAACATAAAGAACCAAAACAAGCTAAAGAACCAAAACAAGCTAAAGAACCCAAACAACCTAAAGAACCCAAACCGCCCAAAGAACCCAAAGCACCCAAAGCACCAAAAGAACCAAAAGAACCAAAAGAACCAAAAGAACCCAGACCACCAAAAGAACCAAAAGAACCAAAAGAACCCAAACCACCAAAAGAACCAAAAGAACCAAAAGAACCCAAACCACCAAAAGAACCTAAAGAACCAAAAAAAATAAAAAAACACAAAGAACCTAAAGAACCTAAAGAATCTAAACAAACCAGAAAAACAAAAGAACCCAAACAACCCAAAAAAACAAAAGAACCCAAACAACCAAAAGAACCTAAAATCAAGAAACCTAAGAAAATAAAAGAACCTAAGAAAAATATAAAAAAAAATAATTTAGATAAATTAGAAAATGATGATGAATATGATATTGCAATGAAAACAAAAAGACGAGGTAGAAAACCTAAAGATAAATTTAAATTTGAAAGTTCAGATTATGATGAATTTCAAAAACATAATAAAAAAGAAGACAATATAATTATTAAATTACCACTAAATTGTTTAAAACTTAATGAAGAATTTAATTTGGGTAAAGATTTATTTCCTTATAATCCTAATTTATCAATACCTAAACCTAATAATCCTGATTATATAATAAATAAATCAAATATTAAATATTCTATGTTAAATGGTTTATTAGAATACTCACTTTTTGATGATAATGATAATGATAATGATATTGATAATGATACTCTTAATGTAAATAATGTTTCTATTTCTAATAATAATGAGAGTATTATTGACTCTATTATTGATTCTGATAATAAACAAAATAGTAAAAATAATGATAATATTTATAATAGTGAAAGTGATAGTAATAGTGATAGTGATAGCGATAGTGATAGTTATACTTGTAGTGATAGTGATAGCAATAGCGATAGTAATAGTGAAAGCAATAGTGATAGTGATAGCAGTAGTGAAAGTGATACTGAAACTAATAATGAAACTAATAATGAAACTAAATTAAATACTAATATTAATAATTCTATAAATAGCACTAAAAATAATGATATTATTAAACAAAATAATAATATAAAAATAGACAAATTTGATAATAAATCAAATCACAAACAATATTGTGATAATTGTAATCATAATATTAAATTAATAAATAAAAAAAAACAATCTAATAAAAATATTATTAATAAATATGATAAAAATGATAAAAACGATAAAAACGATAAAAATGAAATAAATCAAACTGATGATGTAAGACAAATTGATATTATTCTTAATAATAAATATAATAGTAATACTGATAAAATAAATGTATTAATACAATATGGATTTAATTTAAATGGTAGTAAATGGATTAATAGTACAAATATAGCTTGTCTATGGTGTTGCCATACATTTAAAAATGTGCCTTGGGGAATTCCATATAAATTTGTAAATAATAACTTTGTTTTATTCGGTAATTTTTGTATGCCAAACTGTGCTTTAGCATATACATTACAATATTATAAAGATGATGACAATTTGTGGGAAAAAATAGCATTATTAAATCTATTAAACTTTAAAGTATTCGGTAAATACAAAACTTTAATACCTGCATTTGATAAAATGGCATTGAAAATGTTTGGAGGTACGATGGATATTGAAGAATATAGAAATCATTTATCTAATGATGAAAAAACATATAGCATTGAATTTCCACCGTGTAATACTATAATACCTATGTTAGAAGAAATATATAAAAAAAATAATTTAAGTAATACATTTATACCACTAGATAAACAAATAACTAATATGAATATTGTTAATGATTTAAAATTAAAAAGATCTAAACCTATTATTAATCATAAAAATACTTTAGATTTTTGTTTGGGTAAAAACGGGATTTAAAAAAACACGCGCGCAAATCAAGGGAGCTTGTGAAGGCTATGTCTGAGACAGAGGTGAGCCTACGCGAGGGGATTCAGCAATCAAAATAATAGATTTTAATAATCATTTACCTGAAAAATTGAATTATTTACATATAAAAATATATAATAACTATCAAACCTTACGTATTTATCGTAATTTATATTTATATTTTCTAATAAAAAATGAATATGTCAGATGATGAAAAACAAACACTATTTTATAATATGACATTATTCACTGCTTGTATTAAACTATATGGTATAAATTACAGACAAAAATTTATACAATTATCTATAAATAATGAAAATATACCTAATACTATTTCAAAAACTGTAATAGATTTTTATAGTTTTATTACTAAAAACAATGATTCAAATATAGATGATTTTCATAATTATATTTATTATGATTATAAGAATTATATTCCTTCATTCAACGACTTAAAAAATCAAGAATTAGAAGTTATTTATCTATATAATTCAATATTGGAAGGATAGAAAACAAAAAAAAGAATAAAGAATAAAGAATAAAGAATAATTGTAAAAATTAACAAAAATTGATTTTTTTTTATTTTAATTTAATAATTACTTGCAACTTATTGTGATTTACTCTATTTTGTTGCATTTTGCAGTTAAAATGAATAATAATATTCCAGATGAGGTTTTCATCTTTAATGCTGTCCAATTTGCAGTGATTGAAGACTTTCAAATTCTTAATCCTGTGGTAGCAAGTTCTCAAAAGCCTATCCATCGTAGTGCTCGGGAGAGACATTGTGTTGATGGTGTTGCAAACAAGCTGATTAAAAAAGGTAAAAACCTTTTCAGTACTCGACCAAAACTGTTTCCGTATAAAATGATTCTTGAAAAGGACGACATTGACGGTATCAATCAAGCTAGTGATAGCGACGATGAAGATGATGTTGAGAATGCGCAACCAGAATTCAATGGACGAGATTTGGCTGAAATGTCAGAAGACGAATTGCGTGATTTTATTCCTGCTACCAAAACCTACAATATGTTTCCTGGAGTAAGATATGAGGATGTTATTGGAGTTCGCCTTTTGCTTCCTCCTCAACCACGTCTTCCAGATGATAACATCGATTCTACGTTGAAAGCCATCAATGCATTTAATAAGGAAAACGCAGATGCAATTCACGCTTCAAAACAATTTATTATTGAGTGTCCCAGAATTAAAAAGGGTTTGTCTTCTTGCAATTTGTAAAATTTATAAGTTTTACAATTTGTATAATTTTTTTTATTTTTTTAATTTTAAATTCTCTAAAATAATTATTTATTTTTTAATATTTATAATTATTTATAATTTTCTAAAAATCTTTCAAATAAATTATCTTTTTAATATATAATAATACATTAAAATAATAAATATTAATTATTCAATAATAATATTTTTATAAATTATTCATTTATAAATAATCAGTCAATAATAATTAAATTATAATTAAATAATAATTAAATAAAAAATGGCTTCTAGACAGCAATCTAAAAAACGTAGTAGTAAGAAAAATCGCAAGGGTAAAAGTAGAAAATCTAATAACCTTAGTAAAACTAATCAAAAAGGTGGTACTTCAAGTGCTTGTGTATTAGATTATGCAAATAAAAATAATATATATAATGAAGGAGCTAATATTCATAATAGAAATCCTCAAGCATCTCTAGATTTAGATAATAAATTTATATCTTATGGCGGACCTGTACCTCTTGGTTCTTCTATTGTAGGAGGAGGATCTTGTGGTAGTGAAGGTGTAGGAACTAATAATCGTAAGATTGTAGGAGGAGGATCTTGTGGTAGTGAAGGTGTAGGAACTAATAATCCTAAGAGTGAAACTTTCAAAGAATACATGTCTAGATTAGATGAAAATTTGAGTTCTGTTACTGGCGGAAGTCCTAAACCAAAACCTAATTCAAAACCACACTCTGTAAAAGGAGGTGGTTATTCTAATGATCCTTCAGAATTTATTGCTGGACAACCTGTTGTTAAATCTTATGATGATAATTCCCCTCCTGCTATTATTGGTGGTCAATTGGTATTTGGTTCTCCAGATCAACCAATATGTGGTAATGGTGCTGTAAGTGGTGGATTTAGAAAAAATAAGAAGAAATCCAAAAAGAATAGTAAAAAAAATAAAAATTCAAAAAG
>Ga0214919_10003959_pt1 | contig 21936 bp, 19 predicted proteins | sample LL1503_MetaG_FD_177994 | JGI IMG/M metagenome (GOLD analysis project Ga0214919, IMG submission 177994) | Freshwater microbial communities from Lake Lanier, Atlanta, Georgia, United States - LL-1503 | ecosystem: Environmental > Aquatic > Freshwater > Lake | place: USA: Georgia | collected... | reverse complement strand
ATCTTTAATTAACTTTTTAGGCGAAATATTTTTGAGGATAAAATTTAGAAGAAAAGCCGCATGTACATAGATGTACATAAGGTTTTTATTCTAAATTTTAGACCAAAAAGATGAAGCATAAAAAGTTAATTAAAGATGGGAATTGGTATTATCTATTCAAATCATTATCAAACAAATAATTTGCAAAAATAAATTGCCTAACAATCATGTATTCATTGTTTCTTCTCAATTTATTTTTCCATAAAATTAAAACATGACTCTAAATAACTCTCCAAAAACTCTTTACGACAAAATCTGGAATTCTCACTTAGTAGATAATGACGGCTCTTCACAAATAATTTATGTTGATCGTCAATTAATTCATGAAGTAACTTCACCTCAAGCTTTTGAAGGCTTAAGAATTGCAGGCAGAAAACCCAGAAGACCTGAAGCTCATTTAGCAGTTGCTGACCATAATGTTCCAACCACCACAGCTGACCGTGGCAACGGCACTAAAGGAATTAAAGACGCCACTTCCCGCATTCAAGTTGAAACTTTAGAAAAAAATTGCGCTGAATTTGGTATTAAATATTTTGATCTTGATGACAAAAAACAAGGTATCGTTCACATTGTTGGCCCTGAACAAGGATTAACTCAACCGGGAATGGTGATTGTTTGTGGAGATAGTCATACATCAACTCATGGGGCTTTCGGGGCGCTTGCTTTTGGAATTGGTACCTCAGAAGTGGAACATGTACTTGCCACCCAAACTTTAATTCAAAGCCCTGCTAAAAATTTCTTGGTAAAAGTTGATGGAAAACTTGGTTTTGGCGTTACTGCAAAAGATATTACTTTAGCTGTAATTGGTAAAATTGGCACCGCTGGTGCAACTGGCTGCGTTATTGAATATGCAGGGGAAGCTATTCGCGAACTTTCTATGGAAGGCAGAATGACAATTTGCAACATGTCAATTGAAGCTGGCGCAAGAGCTGGGTTAATTGCTCCTGATGAAAAAACTTACGCTTATTTAAAAGGTCGCCCTCTTGCTCCACAAGTTGCTGATTTCGAAAAAGCCGTAAAATATTGGCAATCTTTAACTTCAGATGCTGGTGCAAAATATGATAAAGAACTTCACTTGAAGGCAGAAGATATTGCCCCTCAAGTTACTTGGGGAACAAGTCCAGAAGATGTATTGGCAATTACAGATAAAGTTCCATCTCCAGAAAGTTTTGCTGATAAAGGCAAACAAGAAGCGGTTACCAGATCTCTTGAATATATGGGTCTTAAAGAAGGCACTCCTTTGGAAGAAATTATTATTGATAAAGTTTTCATTGGCTCTTGCACTAATGGCAGAATTGAAGATTTTCGCGAAGCAGCAAAAATTGTTGAAGGCAAAAAGATTGCCAGCAATATCAAACTAGCTATGGTAGTTCCGGGATCAGGTTTAGTTAAAGAACAAGCTGAAAAAGAAGGCTTACATAAAATCTTCACAGCCGCTGGTTTTGAATGGCGCGAACCAGGGTGTTCAATGTGCTTAGCCATGAATGCCGATAAATTAGATAACGGCGAAAGATGCGCCTCAACTTCTAATCGTAACTTTGAAGGTCGTCAAGGCAGAGGTGGCAGAACTCACTTGCTTAGTCCAGCAATGGCAGCGGCGGCGGCAATTACTGGGCATTTGACTGATGTTAGGAAGTTGTAACACTCAACTTTTTTTGTTACTTTATCATTCCCGCGAAGGCAGAAATTCAAACTTACTTCACCAAGAACTGGATTCACACCTTCGTGAAAATAACAAGGAATTAAATAATAAAACTAAATGTCACTTTTCAAAATAAAAAAAAGCATCATCTCCCAAAGCTATGAAATATCAAGCAAAGACTTTATAGCCCTACCTTCACGCATCTATGACAAAGAAGATAAACAAGCATCCCTGCAAGAATTTCGTTGGGATGATATTTTAATAAAAGATATTTTATCAATCTACGCCTCAATTTTTATCGCCGCAATTGGCTATGGAATGCTGGCAGTTATGATTGCCTTCAAAGCAGAACAGTATATTAAAAACGAAATCTTAATATCACTTTCTTCTGCCACACAAATTTCTTCTGGAATAATTTTTGCCCGCTTTTTGCCAATCTTAGGTCGAAAAATAGGACTAACTAATTCTATTTATCTGGGAACTGCAATGTCCTCTATATCTTCCTTGTTAATATATTCTTATTCAGGATATTTTTTATGGCTATTGACAGTCTTCATAATTGGCGCCTCTTCTTTTATTTGTGGCGTAGTTCGTCAAACCATGACCATAGATTTAGCTCCTTCACATATCAGAGCTAGTATAATTTCTTGTGGCGGCATGTTGTTTTCAATTGGAAATAGTTTGGGGCCAATTTTTCTACAATTAGCTAAGACTTTTGACGGTTTCACAACTCACCTAATGATTTTTGGATTTCTTCTAACCTCAATGTTGCCACTAAGCCGGATCACTAAAATTGAAGCTAAAGTTAGAGAAGAGAAAAAAATAGGCATTTGGCGTTATATAAAAAATTCACCAAAAATAATGTTTGCCAGCTTTGCTGTAAACTATGCCCTATCGTCTTGTAACACCTTCATTATCATTTATGGAATGAAGATAGGGATGGATCAAGGATCTGCCTCTTTACTTTTATCAGTTTTATTATTTGGCGCAGTTTTTTCAATTCCAATTGGCTATTTAACAGATCTTATCAATCGTCGCTTCTTAATGATATCATGCGCTACACTTTCAATTATTTGCGCCCTACTTCTTTTTCAAAATGAAGATCCTCAAAAAATTTATATCTTAATATTTTTAATGTTTGGCTGCATGGTTGGAATAAAGTTGCCAGCAATTATTTTAATTAATGAAAAATACAAACCAACCCAAAGGTTAGCTGTTAACAGCTCATTTGGTAAAATGGCACTTCTTGGAAATTTATTTGGAATTTTTCTTACTGGATCTATCATGAAATACTATGGACCAAAAGGCTTGTGGTTATCAATCATCTTAATATTATCATCATTTCTAATTTTCTGCTGCCTAAATTACATTAATAAAGCTATAAAAGGTGACCTTGATTTCAGCAAATTCTACTTTTTCAACAAAAATAAAACTTACGATGAACAATTGCCCTAAACCAAAAAACAAAAGCTGCCCAATATCTTTCTTGTGTTCTTTTTTTAAGAAATTTTATAAAAAAATCTTCGGCTGCAAAAACACTCCAATAGTCGCTTGTCTTAATTTACATGGCGTAATTGGTAAAGAAGGAAAAATGAGCTCTGGAATTAATATTGACAATATTGCACCGCTTTTAAAAAAAGCCTTTGAAACTAAAAATGCCAAAGCCGTTGCTTTAAATGTGAATTCTCCAGGTGGCTCTCCAGTTCAATCAGAGCTTATTTACAATTACATTCGTGAACTTTCTGAAGAGAAAAAAATTCCAGTTTACACATTTGCTCAAGATGTTGCCGCTTCAGGCGGATATTGGTTGCTTTTAAGTGGCGATGAAATTTATGCTCACAATTCTTCAATTGTTGGTTCAATTGGTGTAATTTTTTCTAGCTTTGGTTTTGTTGAATTAATTAAAAAAGCTGGCGTAAGCCGAAGAGTTTACACTGAAGGTAAAAACAAAGCCATTTTAGACCCATTTTTACCAGAAGATGACGACAACATTAAAATTCTAAAAGAAGCTCAAAATGATGTGTTTCAAGGATTTAAAGAAATTGTAAAATTACGCCGTGGTGAAAAATTAAAAGAATCTGACGATAATCTTTTTACAGGCGCTTTTTGGTCTGGTAAAAAATCTTTAGAATTAGGATTGGTTGATGGCATTTGCGACATGCGCAAAAAAATGAAGGAAAAATTTGGTGACAAAACTGAATTTGTTGCCGTTACTGCAAAAAAAGGATTGCTAAAATCTTTCTTTTCCGAAAAGTTGCAAAATAGCTTTGAATCAAATTTTGAAGGCGTTCTCAATAAAGTTGAAGAGCGTATTGAATTCAGTAAATTTGGAATTTAAGGTACACTTTTAGCCCTCTTTGAAAAAGAGGGTGGATGACTGCTATAGCAGTCAGACGGTTGATTTAACTGCATCTTAACATAAAAATAAAATAATAAATCATGACCTTCTTCTCATCAAATCTTGAAAACTCTGATAACAAAATCTTCGATTCACTAAAAAAAGAAATGGATCGTCAAAAATATCAAATCGAATTAATTGCTTCTGAAAATATTGTTAGCAAAGCTGTTTTGGAAGCACAAGGCTCTGTATTAACTAATAAATATGCTGAAGGTTACCCAGCTAAACGCTATTACGGCGGCTGTGAATTTGCTGATGAAGTTGAAGTTTTGGCTATTGAAAGAATCTGCAAACTTTTTGGCGTGCAATTCGCCAATGTTCAGCCTCACTCTGGCGCCAGCGCTAACTTGGCTGTTTATTTAGCTTGTTTACAACCAGGTGACACAATTCTTGGAATGTCTTTGGCAGCAGGCGGACACTTAACTCACGGCGCACAGCGTACAATTTCTGGCATGTGGTTTAAATCTGTACAATATGGAATTCGCCTTGATGACGGCTTAATTGATTACGAACAAATGGAAAATTTAGCTCGCGAACATAAGCCAAAAATTATCATAGCTGGAATTTCTTCTTACCCGCGCATCGTTGATTGGTCTCGTTTCCGCAAAGTTGCTGATGAAGTTGGTGCAATTTTAATGGTTGATATGGCGCATATTGCAGGGCTTGTTGCCGCTGGTATTTATCCATCCCCAGTTGGAATTGCTGACATTACAACTTCCACAACTCACAAAACTTTACGCGGACCTCGTGGTGGAATTATTCTTACTAATAACGAAGAGCTAGCTAAAAAAATTAACTCCGCAGTATTTCCGGGATTACAAGGCGGGCCTTTAATGCATGTAATTGCTGCTAAAGCAGTTGCATTCGCTGAAGCTTTGCAACCTGAATTCACAACTTACGCCAAACAAATTGTTGCCAACGCTAAAGTTTTATCTGCAGTTTTAGTTAAAAGAGGCTTAAAAATTACAACTGGTGGAACTGATTGCCATTTGATGGTTGTTGATCTTACGCCACTTGAAACTTTAACTGGCAAAGAAGCTGAAAAAGTTTTAGAACGCGCTGGACTTACTTGTAACAAAAACGCTATTCCAAACGATCCAAGAAGCCCATTTGTAACTTCAGGCTTAAGATTTGGTACTGCAGCTGGCACAACAAGAGGCTTCAAAGAAAAAGAATTTGAAGAAATTGGTAATATGATTTGTGATGTTTTAGAAGGCTTTGTTAAAAATGGCGAAGAAGGAAATCAGTTGCTTGAGCAGAAAGTTAAAGTTAGAGTTACTGAGCTTTGTAAAGAATTTCCGATTTATTAACTTATAAACTCAATGCGCTTTATCTACCGTTCCTAACTCTTCCTTATTAAGGAGGGGTAGAGGACTACTCCGAGTTCGGTTTAATTCGCCTCCTTGATAAGGAGGGGTTAGGGGAGGTAGATAAAGCGCACTCATACTAAAAACCCCCCACAACAAAAACCAAAACAATCAAAATAAAATAAAATGCAAACTACCCCACCCACCAGTTCACTTCCAAAATTAAAAATTAAAAAACATCAGGAAGTTAGAATTTCTTGTGGCCACCCTTGGATTTTTTCTAATGAAATTGAGAATTTCTCTGAAATCAAAGCCTTGGAAAAAGGCTCTATTGTTGAAGTTTGCGTTAGAAATAATGAGCCATTCGCCCTCGCCTATTTCAACCCTCACTCATTAATTGCAGGAAGAATTTTAACCTATAAATTATCAGAAAAAATTGATGAAAATTTCTTCTTCAACAGAATTACAGCTGCTAAAAATTTAAGAGAAAAATTCTTTGATAAACCATTTTATCGCTTAATTCATTCAGAAGCTGATTTCTTACCTGGTTTAATTATTGATCGCTTTGACAATGTTTTGTCATGTCAAATTGCCACAGCTGGAATGGAAAAACTTACACCAATTCTGCTTTCTGTTTTAGAAAAAATATTTCCAAATTCTGTAGTTGTTTTTCGTAATGACATTGAAAGCAGAAAATATGAAGGTCTAGAGCAATATAGCAAAGCCGTTAAAGGTGAAATTGCTGATGAAATAGAAATTGAAGAAAATAATATTAAATATGCTATTGATGTAATTCAGGGCCAAAAAACTGGCTGGTTTTTCGATCAAAGAACTAATCGTGAATTTATTGGATCAATTTCTAAAGATGCCGATGTTTTAGATACATTTTGTTACCAAGGTGGCTTTGGTTTAAACGCTTTAAAGCATGGTGCAAAATCTGTTACATTTGCTGATTCTTCAAAAGAAGCTTTAGAAAAATTAGAAAAAAACATTGCAATTAACGGTTTTGATAAAGAAAAAACTGAAATAATTTGTGATAAAATTTTTGATCTTTTAGAAGGAAAAAAGCTTCAAGATAGAAAATTTGACATTGTGGTTCTTGATCCACCAGCTTTTATCAAATCTAAAAAAGATTTCTTTTCTGGCTTAAAAGGTTATGAAAAACTTATTAAAATGTCTGCTGGCTTGGTTAAAAAAGGTGGAATTTTATTATTAGCTTCATGCTCACATAATGCTTCCACACAAGATTTAACAGCAGCAGCAAATGATGGATTTCGCAAAGCCAGAAGATCAGCAAAAATTATTCGTACTTTTGGTGGTGGTTTTGATCACCCAATTAATCCTGCTTTAAAGGAAAGTGAATATTTGAAATCTATTACTTTTTTGGTTGAATAATATTTGCAACAAGCGCGTTAAGTCTAACGCCCCTAACCCCTCCTTATCAAGGAGGAGGAGAAAATAGCCTTACGGCTATTTTCGGCAACAACGCGTTTGGCGCTCAAGCATCCCACTCCTTGATAAGGAGGGGTTAGGGGCGGTAGATAACACGCTTTCTGATTAAAACTTTTAAAATAAAAAAACAAAATGACAAAAATCCTAGTAACTGGCGCATTAGGTCAAATTGGCTCTGAACTCACCACCGCCCTTAAAAAAATCTACGGTGATGCAAATGTAATTACTTCCGATGTTGCAACTAGCAACTTATCAGAAGCATTTCAACCTTATGAACAGCTTAATGTTTTAGACAGAACCAGACTTAGCGAAATCATCAAAAAACATAATATTAATGTAATTTACCATTTAGCTGCAATTCTTTCTGCCGCTGGTGAAAAAAACCCAAGCCTGTGCTGGGATGTTAACATGAATGGTCTTTACAATATTTTAGAAGCTGCTCGTGAGTTAAAAATTAAACAAATTATCTGTCCAAGCTCAATTGCAGTTTTTGGCCCAGAAACTCCTTGTGACAACACTCCTCAAGAAACCATAATTCTACCAAAAACCATGTATGGCCTTACTAAGGCTGCTGGTGAATTAGTTTGCGATTACTATGTAGCAAAGTTTGGAATTGATGTCAGAGGCTTAAGATATCCCGGTTTAATTAGTTACAAAACTTTACCTGGTGGTGGAACTACAGATTATGCAGTAGAAATTTTCTATGAAGCAATTAAGAATAAATCTTACACTTGTTTCTTAAAAGCTGATACAACATTGCCAATGATGTATATGCAAGATGCAATTCGTGGCACTATCGCTCTTTCTCAAGCTGATTTTTCTAGTTTAAAACATCACTCTAATTTTAACTTTGCGGGAATTAGTTTTTCTTGCGAAGAATTGGCTGCTGAAATTACCAAAAGAATTCCTGAATTTAAAATTAATTACAAACCAGACTTCCGTCAAAAAATTGCTGACTCTTGGCCGAAGTCAATTGATGATTCTTCTTCTAAAAATGAATGGGGATGGAAGCCGCAATTTGGATTGTCTGAGATGGTTGATGATATGCTTGATAACCTTCGTAAGAAGTTGTAAGAAGCTTGGTAAATTGTTTTGTAAAACCCCCAAATAGAGATGGATATATTGGGGTATTTTTTTGCTTAAATTAAAGTATGAATATCTTGAATTAAATCACCCGTCTCAATTGCTAACGCGATTGAGACGGGTGATTTAACTTATCATGAATCTTTAACTAAAACCCACCCAATAAAAAACCGAACCATTGATGAACAATGATTCGGTTTTTTAAGTTTCTAACTAGATTAAATACTAGCTAGCAACTGCAATACCATATTTTTTACCAAGGTATTGTTCAACTGATTTACGATCAGAATCTTTTAACACAGTGTCAAACATGATAACTTCTGACATATCGCCAACAAATGGAAGCAATGAAGCTGCAGTAGTGCCACCAAGATAAAGAATATCATTAGGGCCTTGAGTACTTATGTTAGCTGAAAGATTTGTAACGGTAAGATCAGATTTACCATTTACATAAAATTTTGCAGCTGGAGTAGTTGTGGCAACACCATTCACAGAATCAGGTGAAATAGTAACTGTCATAATTCTAGCCGCATTTGCAATAGCTGAAGTATTACCAACAAGAGCCGTGAAAGCAGAAGTAGTACCGCCATCAACCCTCATCTTACCAGTTGAATCAGAATAAAATCCAAAGCCTTTAAAGCCAGCAGAGTCACCATTGTATAAAAATGCGTTCGTAGCAGCTATACTTGTAACTCTAGCTACAACAAAAATTGTATAAGCTTGGTATGGAGTAACAATTCTACCACCTGCAGGTGAAGCAAAAGTAGATGTACGAGATGCGCTAGCAAAGGAAACAGATGGAAGTCCATTAATACCTACGGATTTGTAAGTAATGTTTGCAGAAGAGTTTGTGAAAGTTGTTAAAGATGTAGTTGCTCTGTTTAGATTGGCAACTTGTGGGTTAACATTATACCATTTTGTTAATTGAGTAGCATTTGAGGCTTCAGTAGAAATAAAACTATCTTCTCTACTGCTATCTAACCATAAAATCAAACCTTGAACACTTGTTACAGGAGCACTTTGTGACAAAGTTTGAGCGGTTTGTACTTTTGATGCGTTAACTAGTCTACTTCCTTGAGTAACACCAGCAATCAAAATACCAATAATTAAAACTACGATTGAAAGCTCAATCAATGAAAATGCGCGATTTTTATTTTTCATACTTGTTGATTTTTTGTTAATGAAATAAGAGTAATGAAGCTTCCATATAATATAGAAAGAATGGATCCAATTAAAATTGCCAATTTTACTTCGTCAAGCATTATCTTCACAAGTGTATCATTTTCTGCAAAGGCTAAACCAGCAATAAAAATGCTCATAGTAAAACCAATTCCTGTGAAAATCGCCGCGCCGTAGAATTCAAGACAATTTACACCTTGGGGTAGATTAGCAAATTTAAATTTTATTACTAAATAACTAAACAACATCACGCCAATTTGTTTACCAAAAAACATCGCAAAAATAATTCCGAAAACTAAAGGTTGTGAAAAAGTTTCAGCAGAGAAATTAGAAATTTTTATTCCAGAATTAGCGAAAGCAAAAATTGGTAAAATTAAAAAATTTACTATTGGAGCAATTTTATGAGTAAAATTTTCCAGTAAGTTTTTTTTATTAACTGAAAGAGGAATAAACATAGACAAAATCCCTCCTGACAAGGTTGCATGTATTCCTGATTTTAGAATTAAAATCCATAAAAAAACTCCAAAAATTAGGTAAAAATAAATGTGGAAAGATTTTTTTATATTAAGAATTACAAGTCCAATCAAGGGAATTAAAGACATAGCTAAATAAATAATTTCTAAATTTTCGCTGTAGAAAAATGCAATTATTAAAATTGCTGCGAGGTCATCTAAAACCGCAAGAGCTACAATAAAAATTTTTAGAGAATGAGGAATTTTTTTTCCGAATAAACAAAGCATTCCATAAGCAAAAGCTATGTCAGTAGCGGTTGGAATGGCAAAGGCTCGTAGGTTTTCAGAATTGTGAAAATTAATAAAACAAAAAATTAAAGCAGGAATTATTATTCCACCGCAAGCTGCCGCAGCTGGTAAGATGATCTTCTTTTTACTGGAAAGATGCCCTGTTAAAATTTCTTTTTTTAATTCAAGACCTATGAGTAAGAAAAAAACTGCCATTAGAGCTTCGTTAATCCAATCAAGAAGCGATAGATCTTTTTCAATATTTAAAATATTGAGAGGTAAGGAAATTTTTAGAAATTGAAAATAAAACCCTGAACCAGAAGAGTTAGCTATAATAAGAGCTAAAGCAGTTGCTAAGAAAAGTATAATTCCTGTGGCGGCTTCTAATTTAAAAAAGTTTTTTAGGGATTTTTTGATCATTTTGATGTTTTGTGAAAAGCTAAACTTATTTTCTTGTCATTACTGCAAAAGCGGGAATCCAGAATATGTAGAAAGTACTTGATTCCTGCCTTCGCGGGAATGACAAGGGCTCAATTAAATCTTAAAATCATTACCAAGATAGACTTTTTTAACTTCCTCATTATTAATAACTTCTTCTTTTGAGCCTGAAGTTAAAATCATACCATCATAAACGATATAAGCGCGATCTACGATTGATAAGGTTTCACGCACATTGTGATCGGTAATTAGAACTCCAATATTTTTACTAGTTAAGTGAGAAACCATTAATCTAATGTCATTAACTGCAATAGGATCAATACCAGCAAAAGGCTCGTCAAGCAAAATGAATGATGGATTGGCGGCAAGAGCTCTGGCAATTTCTACCCTTCTTCTTTCACCCCCAGATAAAGATAAAGCGTGAGATTTTCTGATATGAGTTATTGAGAATTCTTGCAGCAATTCTTCTAATCTGGCTTGGCGCTTAATTTTGTCTGATTCGGTAATTTCAAGAATTGCATAAATATTGTCTTCAACATTCATGCCGCGAAAGATTGATGCTTCTTGTGGCAAGTAACCAATACCTAAGCGCGCTCTTTGATAAATAGGCATTTTAGTAATATCAAGATCATCAATAAAAACATTGCCCTGACCAACTTTAACTAAACCCACAATCATATAAAAACAGGTAGTTTTTCCAGCACCGTTTGGACCAAGCAAACCTACAACTTCACCCTGTTTTATTTCAAAACTAATATCACGAATAACCGTTTTTTTGCCATATTTTTTACTAATATTTTTGGCACTTAATGTCTTTATCATTTAATTATTATTTTGCGTTTGTTCTTTAGATTTTTTGGGCTTTTGCTGATCTTGTACATCATTTCCAATAACCACCACTACCCTCTTGTCTTTCTCATATCCTTCAATTTCTTTTTTATTATTAATTGCTATCTCATCTTTAAAACCAACAAAATTTCCTTTTTTGGTGGTGATATCATAAATAAATTTATTACCGCTGGCAATTGAAATTCCGTTATTGACCATCACATTTTTTTCTAAAACAAAAATATTGGCACTGGGGTCGTAATATCCCGTATCGCCAGTAGCAATAAATTCTTCACTAAAAATTTTTACATTTTCTTTGGCGTCAATTCTTTTAATTGAAGAGCTTTGTTTTTTAACCAAATTAGTTTCTTCTTTTTTAGATAAAGGAGTTTCCTTTTTAGTATTATCAAGCTTTTTAGGCTTTTTTTCAGCAGATTCTTCTTCATAAAGAACTGTCATTTTATTTGCCAACATACTGCTATCTTCCTTCTCCACCACCACATGTCCCAAGAAATCTATTGTTTGTGATTTTCTCTTGATGTCCATTATATCAGACCTTATCTTGGTGGGAGCTTCTTTATTTTTTTTATATGAAGCTGTTTTGCTTTTAACAGACTCGCTTTTTGCCTGCTGATAAGGAGCGATATTTATTCCCAGGAATAGAAATAAAAATAAAAATTTCTTCACAAATATGAAAAAGCTAAGCGCAAAATTTGATGTTAAATTTAATTGGTTGCGCCGCATTTTTTTTATTTTTTGTTTTTTGATTTTTACTTTAGTCATTGTAAAACCATTTAACGCTAAAGAATTTGAGCCGTTCAACAGCAATCTTAAAAACTACAATGTTAAGTTGCAAATTCTTAATAAAGACAAAAAACAAATAGCAGAATTTGCTACAGCAATTGCTGATGATAATGATAAAAGAAGAGTTGGATTGATGAATTTGAATTCTCTACCTAAGAATAATGCGATGCTTTTTATTTTTGAGGAAAGTCAGGTGATTGGGATGTGGATGAAAAATACCGTGATTCCGCTTGATATGCTTTTTATTGATAAAAATAATGTAATTACCAAGATTGTAACTAATACTACGCCTTTTGCCCTTGCGATTATTTCTTCTAAAAATCCTGTGAATAGAGTTTTAGAGATTAATGCTGGGTTGAGTGATAAACTTGGGATAAAGGTTGGGCAAGAGATGAAGGTAGCTTTACTAAATTATTAAAACATCATGAAAATTTTTGTAATAACAAATAAAATTTCCAATAACCTGTTAGGACTTGAGAAATCAAACTTCTACAACTTCATCACCAAATCACAAAAATCTGATTTAAACATTGCTAAACAAGCCGAAGAAATTATTGCAAAAACCAAAAAAGAAGGTGATAAGGCTCTGATTAGCCTTTCTAACAAGTTTGATAAAACTAATTTTAAAAAAGCTGCTGATTTTATCGTTAGTGAAAATGAAATTAAATTATCTGAAAAAGCAATTTCTAAGGAAGTAAAATCAGCTTTAAACAATGCTTTTAAGCGCATTAAAGATTATCACCAAAAACAGCTTCCAAAAGATTTTTCTTTTAAAGATAAAGAAGGTGTAACTCTAGGAAATTTATGGCGAACCATTGATTCAGTGGGAATTTATGCTCCCGGTGGAACTGCCTCTTATCCAAGTTCAGTTTTAATGTCTGCCGTTCCAGCTTTAGTTGCTGGTGTAAAAAATATTAGTCTTTGTGTACCCACTTCTGCGGGAGAAATTAACCCCGCGGTGCTTTATGCAGCAAAAATTTGTGGTATTAAGAAAATTTATAAAGTTGGCGGAGCTCAGGCAATTACAGCTTTAACTTGCGGCACTAAAACAATTTCTAAAGTTAATAAAATTGTTGGCCCCGGAAATGCTTTTGTAGCCTACGCTAAAAAGTTTTTATTTGGCGAAGTGGGAATTGACATGATTGCTGGCCCAACTGACTTAACCATTATTGCTGATAAAAATAATAATGCCAATTGGGTTGCCGCTGATGCTCTTTCGCAACTTGAGCATGGCATTGATTCTAAAGCTTTCATAATAGTTGATGATGAAAATTTTGCGGTGAAAATTTCTAAGACAATTTTATCTTTGGCAAAAGACTTACCTCGTAAAAAAATTATTGAAAAAAGTTTAAAAAATTCGGCAATTTTTGTGGTTAAGAATTTGCCTGATTCAGTTCATTTGGCTAATTTTATTGCTCCTGAACATTTAGAAATTGCTACAAAAAATTCTGAAAAACTTTGTGAAAAAATCAATAATGCTGGAGCAATTTTTCTTGGAAAATATACTCCTGAAGCGATTGGTGATTATATGGCAGGACCAAGCCATACATTGCCCACATCTGCTTCGGCAAAATTTTCCAGCGGGCTTTCAGTTTATGATTTTTTAAAGAGAATTTCTTTGATTTCTTGCGATAAAGAATCTTTTGGGAAGTTGAGTGAAGATACTGCAATTTTAGCGGCTTGTGAGGGTTTAGATGCTCATAGGTTGAGTGTTGAGATTAGGTTAGGAAACAGAAAATAACACCGAGTTTGTATTATCTACCGCCCCTAACCCCTCCTTATCAAGGAGGGGAATGCTTTTAGCTCTACTCCTTAAATAAAGAGGGGAATGCTTTTAGTTCCCCTCCTTGATAAGGAGGGGAATGCTTTTAGTTCCCCTCCTTGATAAGGAGGGGCTAGGGGCGGTAGATGACACGCGGTACAAACTCATATTAAAAATAAAAAAGAAAATTTACCAAAAAACCATGAAAAAATTTCTACAATTCGCATTAATAATATTCCTAACAATCTCCCTACCCTCTTGCTCAAAAAAAGATGAAAAAACCAATGCCGAATTGTCTTACATCAAAGCAATGAAGTCTCTAAAAAATAAAAACTACATAGAAGCTGCCGAAGCTTTTGCTAAAATTGATGAAGAATTTCCTTTTTCAAAATGGGCTTTGAAGGCACAAACTATGGCGGTTTATGCTTATTACAAAGAAGAAGAATATGTAAAATTATTACAAATAGTTGATGATTTTGTAAAACTTAACCCTGCCAATGAAAATGTGCCTTACATGCTTTATATGAAAGGTTTGTCTTATTACAATCAAGTTCCCGACATTACACGCGCGCAAGATCCAACCAAGCAAGCTTCTTTTACTTTTCGTGAATTAATTGCACGCTTCCCTAATTCTGATTACACCCAAGATGCTAAAGATAAATTATCTTTTGTTGATGAGCATTTGGCAGGAGCAAAAATGTCAATTGGTCGTTATCAAATGCAAACTAAAAATTTTGTTGGTGCAATTAATAACTTTACAGAAGTTACTCAGCTTTATCGTTTTAGCAAACAATTGCCTGAAGCCTATTTTAGACTAACCGAAATTTATTACAAAATTGGCGTAGAATCCGAAGCTTTAGAGTCTTTTAAAATTCTAAAAATAAATTATCCACAAAGCACTTGGCTTGATTTATCTCAAAAAATTGATCCAGAATTATTTCAGTGAACCATATAAATCTAGGCTCAAAACATATCTGGCTTCCTTACGCTCAAATGCAAAATCACCTGCCACAACTTGAAGTTGCAAGTGCTAAAGGTAGTAAAATTTTTCTAAAAGATGGTAGAGTTTTAATTGATGGAATTAGCTCTTGGTGGTCTGTGGCTCATGGTTATAATCACCCTCACATTATCAAAGAATTGGTTAAGCAGGCTAAACTTTTACCACATATCATGTTAGCTGGTTTAGCCAATGACCAAACATATAAGCTGGCTCATCGCCTATGCAAATTCACCAAAATGGATAAAGTATTTTTCTCTGATTCTGGCTCTGTTGCAGTGGAAGTGGCGATGAAAATTTCTTGGCAATATTACATTAATCTTGCTCAAAAAGAAAAAACCAAATTCATTTCTTTTAAAAATTCTTATCACGGTGACACAACTGGCGCAATGTCTCTTGCCGATTTAAATTGCGGAATGCATGAGAAATTTAAAAATATTTTACTAGAAAATTTTAGTTTAGATTTGCCGCAAAACCAAAATGACTTAGAAAAATTTGAAAAATTTGTTGCAGAATATAAAAATATTTTAGCAGGAATTTTTATTGAACCACTTGTGCAATGCGCTGGTGGCATGCGTTTTAGCAGCCCAGAAATTTTAAAAGCAATTTTCGACATCGCTAAAAAATATGAAATTCTTTTTATTGTCGATGAATGCGCTGTTGGATTTTACCGCTTGGGCAAAAAATTTGCTTACGATCACGCTAAAATAACGCCCGATATTTTAATTTTAGGAAAAGCTCTAACTGGCGGAACCATAAGCCTTGCCGCCACTTTAGTTAATGATAAAATATTTAAAAGTTTTTTAGGAGATTCTCTTGATTTAGCATTAATGCATGGCCCAACTTTTATGGGAAATGCACTTGCTTGCGCGGCAGCTAATGCTTCGCTAGATTTATTTGAAAAAATAGATTATGAGAAAAAGGTTTCAGCAATAGAAAAGTTCTTAAAAAAAGAATTAAAAAAATGCCTTAATTTAAAAGGCGTAAAAGATGTGAGAGTTTTAGGTGCAATTGGCGTGGTTGAGATTGATGGAGATTTTAATAAAATGATTAAATTAAGAAAATCTTTTGTTGAGTTGGGAGTTTTTTTAAGGCCATTTTCTAATTGCATTTACATCATGCCAGCTTTGAATGTTAGCAAATCTGATTTGAAAAAAATTATTGATGCGGCTTTTGAGAGTTTATCAAAAAATTAAACATAAAATTTCTCAACAACTTCCTCAAACTTCTTCTCCAACACATTTCTCTTCAACTTCATTGAAGGTGTAATATCACCACTCTCAATCGAAATTTCCTTAGCAATAATCGCAAATTTTTGAATTTGCTCCCAGTGATCTAAATTTTTATTAATTATGGAAATTTTATCTTCTGTAAAATCTTGTAACATTTTTGATTTTAAAAACTCCTCATCGCTTCCTGAAAATTTAAATTTTTCTTTGCTTTTAGATAAAGTTTCAAAATCAGGAAATAATAATACCGAAGTGAATTTTCTGCCTTCGGCAATTATTATTGCGCCAAGCAAGAATCCTAAATTTTGAATAAGTTTTTGCTCAATTGGAACTGGCGAAATATATTTTCCGTTAGAATTTTTGAATAATTCTTTTTTACGACCAATAATTTTTACAAAACCTTCTTCATCAATTTGCGCTAGATCTCCAGTTTTTAACCAACCATTTTTAATAACTTCTGCTGTTTTTTCTGGCTGATCATGATAGCCACGCATAATATTTGGGCCCTTACCAAGAAGCTCTCCATCTTCACCAAGCTTAAGTTCAACTGAAGGAAATGATTTGCCAATTGTACCAAATTTACTAGCTTTAGGGCAATTTACTGCCAGAACTGGCGAGGCTTCTGTTAAACCATATCCACAAAACAAATTCACACCAATGTTTTTATAGAATCTTTCCATATCAAGCGACAATGCAGCTCCACCACAAATTATCATTCTCATATTTCCACCTAAACCGTCACGAAATTTTTTATAAATTAAGAAATCATAAGTTTTATCAAGAAAGCTTTTTTGTTGATCTGGATGCTTAATTAAGGCTCGCAACAAGGCTTTTCTGGCAAGACACTTTTTAAAGCCACTTGTCATTTCAACGCCATCTCTAATGCGCCCATAAAATTTTTCTAAAACTCTGGGAACTGCCGTCATTAAATTTGGCTTAACTTCTTTTAAAAGACCTCCAACATCTTTTACATCATTAGCAAAATAAATTGAAACACCTTGCGTGATGTAAAATGACATCACCATGCGTTCAAAAATATGAGCTAAGGGCAAAAATGATAAAACAACATCTTCTTTAAAAAGTGGAAAAAATTCTGCCGTGTCTTTGATTTGTGAAACTAAATTTTGATGAGTTAATTCAACTCCTTTTGGGACTCCCGTGCTGCCAGAAGTATAAATTATAGTGGCTAAATCTTCTGGATTTGAAGATTCTAAGAAGGATTCAAGATCATACTTTTTTTCCTCAATAGCTTTTTTACCAAGCAAAACTATCTCTTCAAAACTGATCAAATTTTCTTTATTAAAACCGTAAGTGATAATTTTTAAATCAAGATTTTCAGACTCTGTCGTTTTAACAAATTCTAAATTGTCGGTAAAAATATATTCCACTTTCGCATCAGAAATTTCGTAAAGCAGATTTTCTTTTGAGATATTATGAAAAATAGGAACAGTGATTGCTCCCGCTAAAATAGAGCCGTAATCGGCAATTAGCCAAATAGGATTTTGATAAGAAGCAATTGCTAAAGTTTGATTTTTTTGCAAACCAATTTCTTTTAATCCACAGGCAAAATAAAAAGCTTGGTTTAAAAATTCTTGATTAGAAAAACTTTTCCACTGATTATTTTTTTTGAAATTCAAAGCCTTTTCATTACTGAAATTACTGGCTTGGAAAGAGATTAATTCGCAAAGAGTTGAGAAGTTTTTCATAAATATGTAAATTATTATTTCTACATCATTGTCATTCCAGCGCAGGCGAGAATCCAGTTCTTACCGCGCTTTCTGGATTCCCGCCTGCGCGGGAATGACGAAAGAGAGCGGGAATTACGAAAGAGAGCTGGAATGACAATAAGAAAGAATGATGATAAAAGGATGTTAAAACAATTTGTTAAAAAGATTCCAAAGAGTTGAAAGTTTTTGATGCAATGTTTCATGATTTTTAATATATTCTCTGACCATCAATTCAACATTTGCCTGCTTAGCGAAAAATAAACAAATAATCATTAAAAACATTAGTGAAAAATAATTGGCGATAGAATCAAAAAAACGCGGATGAATTGCTGAATCTTTCGCCTTAACTCCTTGAACTCGATTCATTCTTCTTCTGGTTCCAGGATGGGTTGAAAAAAGCGTAAAATAACCGCTTTCACCAAACATAGATAAAGCAAAAGCCATGTTATTTCCACCAAAGGCTTGGGATGATTGCATGTCGCATCTATATTCAATAGATCTGCTGATAAATTTTCTTAAAACTTCATAGATGTTATAAACTATGAAGCGGTTAAAAAGTGTGATTATATAATTTATAATTGAGTAAATATCAGTCATAAAATAAGCTGATATTCTGCCGCCATGAGGAACAAAACTCATAACTCTGGCGATGATATTAAAAATTATTCTAAGAAGCTTTGAAGTAAAATTAGTGGCTTTTTGATTGGCGATTATCAGAAATGTTGGCAAAAAATCTTTATTCATTAAGTGAGACATTTCATGACCCATGATGCTGCGCAAAGCATATAAAAATTTCTTTGAATCATGACATTCAACTAAAAAATGATTAATTAATCCACGAGTTAAAACTATGGCTTTGCTATTTACACTACTAACTGCGTAAGCATTAATTTCATCTGAATTTTTAACATATAATTTCACTGATTTTTCGTTAAATTTCTTTCTAACTTGATCAAAAATACCGCCTAAAAAATCATAATCTTTGAGCTTTTCATAACGGGTACAATTTTTTAGAGAGGTTTTAACTGAAAAGCCGAAGAGGAAATCTAAAACCAAATATAGCAGCATAAAAAAGCTGACGAGAAAAGCGGATATGTAGACTAAAAATTTTAGCTTCTGATAAATTGTGTCGCTAATTATTATGGAGTGATCTTGAAAATCTACAAAGGGAATTAATATGACTAAGAATGGCAGAAGCAGCACTACAATGTTAAAAATTGTAATGATGAAAACTAGGATTAGGTTTATTGGCTTGGCGAACATGTTTATAATTGTATTGGTAATTTTCAGATCCTGAAACAAGTTCAGGATGACGAACTCTCTCATCTTAATGACAAGCTTTCAATTGAAATAACAAGCCACCCCCATCTTCATCCTGAACTTGTTTCAGGATCCATATAGACTTCAAACATTACTTACTAATTAATATTATTGTAAAGATCATTTGAATTTTTACTTAAGAGTGATTAGCTAAGCAATTCGAAATTTTCAATTAATTAATTATTTTTCAAATAAATAAAATGCGCACAATTCAAATTAACAATATCAAAATTTCCAACAACCTTCCTTTCTCTTTAATTGCGGGTCCTTGTCAGACTGAGTCTCTTGACCATTCATTAATGATGGCGTCAAACATTAAAAGAATTTGCGACAAATTAAACATTGGTTTTATTTACAAATCATCTTTTGATAAAGCTAATAGATCAAGCCTTGAAGGCAAGCGCGGCATTGGTTTAGAAAAAACTTTAGAAATTTTTTCAGAAGTTAAAAAACAATTTGGCTGCCCTATTTTGACTGATATTCACAATGAAACTCAATGCCAACTTCTTGGCGATAATGACTTAGTTGATATATTGCAAATTCCAGCTTTTTTATGTCGCCAAACTGATCTTTTAGAAGCGGCAGCTAAAACCAATAAAGTTATCAATATCAAAAAAGGACAATTTTTAGCACCTTGGGATGCGGCAAATATTGTTAAAAAAATGGATCAATTTGGTAAAAAAGATTTACTTTTGACCGAACGCGGAGTGAGCTTTGGTTACAATACTTTGGTTTCTGATATGAGAAGTTTGCCCATCATGGCCAAAACTGGCTGTCCTGTAGTTTTTGACGCAACTCATTCAGTACAACAACCTGGTGGTCTTGGCGGCGCCAGTGGAGGTCAAAGAGAATTTGTTGAAACTTTAGCAACTGCTGCAGTTGCGGTTGGTGTTGCTGCGGTTTTTATGGAAGTTCATCAAGACCCTGATAATGCACCTTCTGATGGACCTTGTATGGTAAGGTTGGATAATCTTGAAAAACTTTTGACTAAGTTGAAGAAGTTGGATGAGATTGCTAAGAATTAAGTATTTAAATCACCCGTCTCAATCGCCTCTGGAGATTGATCCGCCCTCTTTTTCAAAGAGGGCTTTGCCGCTTTTAGCCCTCTTTGAAAAAGAGGGCGGATAAAGCATAGCGTCAGACGGGTGATTTAAATTTATCTAAACTCAAATTACAAAAACCTCATGAAAGAAAAACTCTATCACATTCTAGTAATCGACGACGACACTCGCCTAAGAAATCTTTTAGGAAGATTCTTATATGAAAGCGGCTTTCATGTTTCATTAGCCAAAGACACTGAAGAAGCTAAAAACCTAATGCAAAGCACCTCTTTCAACCTTCTTATTGTTGATGTAATGTTACAAGGCGAAAGTGGAGTTGACTTTACCGACCATGTTAGAAAATCCTCCAAATTACCAATCATCATGCTTACCGCCCGCGGTGAAATAGAAGACCGCATTAAAGGTCTTGAAGCTGGCGCTGACGATTACATACAAAAACCTTTTGAACCAAAAGAATTATTATTACGCATCAATAATATTCTCAAAAGAATTAATGCTAATTCTGATGACCAAGCTATCTGCCACTTCGGCCATTTTACCTTCAACAGTACAGAATCTCGCTTAAAAGATGGTGAAGAATTTATTCATATTACAGATAGCGAAGCAAAAATTCTGACAATTTTGTGTAAAGAAAAAGGCAAAACAGTTTTAAGAGAAACACTTTCTTCGCTTTGTGGAGAAATTGATGAAAGAAGTATTGATGTTCAGATTACTAGGCTTCGTAAGAAGATTGAATCAAATCCGAAACAGCCAAAATATTTGCAGACTGTGCGTAATCATGGTTATGTTTTATATGGGTAGGTTTTTTTAAATAAATATGCATTATCTTTTACTGCGAACTCTCTGCAGGACTGAGCTTGTAGCCCAGTCCTAATGTTTATGCAAATTTTGATAAACTAAACTTGCTGAAATTAAAAAAATTGGAATTTACAAATTTGGTGGACCTTGCCCACCTCAAGGCAGCAAAAATCATCATTACATTTTTACCATTCATGCTTTAGGAGTTGAAAAATTGGAAATTCCAGAAACAGCAACTGCGGCTCTTGCTGGATTTATGATTAATCATAATTCTTTAGCAAAAGCCAGTTTTACAGCACTTTATAAAAGATAATTTTTGTTTAATAATCATGAAAAAATTTTTACATGTAGGCTGCGGCCCACAAAATAAAAGCGGTTTAAAAGGCTTCAACTCTGATGACTGGCAAGAAATTCGTTTTGACATAGATAGCAATGTAAACCCAGATATTTTGGGAACTTTAACCGATATGAATTTGGTTCATTCTTCAAGCGTTGATGCAGTTTTTTCTTCTCACAATATTGAACATATATTTCCACATGAAGTACCAATAGCATTGGCAGAATTTTATAGAGTTTTAAAATCAGATAGCATTGTTGTTATAACTTGTCCTGATCTACAAACTGTTTGTGAAGCGGTTGTGCAGGATAAATTATTAGAGCCTTTATATGACTCTGCAGCAGGACCAATTTCGCCTATTGATATTTTATACGGTCATCGTGGCTATATGCAGCAAGGAAATCATTACATGGCTCATAAATGCGGCTTTACATATTCGGCATTAGTAGCGGCATTTTTACAAGCTGGATTTAAAGATGTTATTGGCGGAAGAAGAATAGCAGGTTTTGATTTATGGCTTGCAGCCAGTAAAGATAAAAAATCTGAAGCAGAAATGAAAGAAATAGCCTCTAAGTTTTTGCCTTAGAGAAATCTATTATAAAAGTTTATTCTTGTTTACAATTTTGCAAAAAAATTAAAATCCCTTAACTTTAAAACGCAATTTGCATTCTTATACCATTTTAACCTGAAAACACCCATTTTCTTCAAAAAAATTATGAGCAGAAATTGCGACGAAAAGCATAAGCTGTATCAGGTGATACAGCTTATGCTTGCCGAGCAATTTATGCCAGAATT